>MDTA01019857.1_pt1 | contig 31561 bp, 30 predicted proteins | sample 811151 | NCBI WGS metagenome assembly MDTA01 (sample SAMN05326648, study PRJNA326480) | marine metagenome | isolation source: seawater | place: Indian Ocean: South | collected 2010
TCATTTTTGATGGTATTGATGCAAAAAAATTAGGATTTCTAATTGCAACTTGGGAACACAGAGTTTTTATAACCTCAGTAATGTTACAAATAAATCCTTTTGATCAGTTTGGTGTAAATGCTGGCAAGATTTATACTAAGAAATATCAATCTATAATAGATTAGAAGTCATATTTTTTTTGCTATGTCTATTAATTTAAACAAAGTCCCTAATACGCCTGGTGTTTATAAGTTTTTTAATAATCATGAAATTATATATATTGGTAAAGCAAAAGATTTAAAAAAGAGAGTTTCCTCTTATTTTGGTAAATCATACAAAGACAGAAAAACATCTCAAATTAAGTTTCTTGCCGACAAAGTCGAAACATTTACAACAAAGAATGAAGTTGAGGCTTTATTGTTGGAGCAAATGTTAATAAAAGAGAATAAACCAAGATTTAATATACTTTTAAGAGATGATAAAACATATCCATATATATATTTCTCATTAGATCATGAATATCCAGGAGTTTATTCTAGAAGAACCAAAAAAGGGATTGATAAAAAATACTTTGGACCCTTTGTGAGCTCTGAGGCTGTAAAAAAATCTATCAAAGAGGTTCAAAAAATTTTTAAAATAAGAAATTGTAGTGATAGTACTTTTTCTAATAGAACAAGGCCATGCATAGAATTTCAAATGAAAAGATGTTCAGCTCCATGCGTTCAAAAAATAAATAAAGTTGATTATTTTGAAGACATTTTAAGTGCAAAATCTTTTCTGACATCTTCAGATACAAAAACTATTAAAAAGTTAACGGATGACATTGAAAAAGCAGTATCTATGCTTGAATTTGAGAAGGCTGCCGAAATCAGAGATCGTCTCAAAAGGTTAAAGCTTTTGAAAGAAGAACAATCAGTTGTAACAACTTTAAAAAATGATGTAGATATTTTTGCTGTGAGTTCAGAAATGAACTATTTGGGTATTTCAATTATTGTTGTAAGAAATGGAAAGATCAGAGGCACAAAGACGCACTTAATTAAACAAGCTTTTTTCAGCTCTTTTGATGAAGTTTATCAAAGTGCAATATTTAACTTTTATGAGAATCAAATAGATATTCCTAAGAAAGTTTTATGTGCCAACGAATTAAGCGACAAAGAAATTCTAGAGGAAATGTTTATTAAAAAACATAAGAAGAAGGTAAGAATTACTCACTCAACAAACAAGTCCATTAGACCAATTTTTAATTTATGCAAAATTAATGCTCAACAGGTAATAAAAAATCATGTCAGTAAAGAGGATAAATATACTTTTGCATTAAATGAACTTAGTGGATATTTAGGTAAAAAAGAGATCAATAAAATTGAAGCGTATGATGTTAGCCATATATCTGGAGAAAATGGTGTGGCATCTTGCGTAGTTTTTACAAAAATTGGACCAGACAAAAAAAGCTATAGACTTTTTAATATTCCAAATGCTTTGTCGGGAAACGATGTAGGCTCCCTAGAGCATGTTTTTAAAAGGAGAATAAAATATTTTAATGACCCAAAAACAAAACCAGATTTATTATTAATTGATGGAGGTAAAACTCAATTAAAATTTGTCAATGCGGTATTGGAAAATTCAAATCATAAAGACCTTAAGGCAATATCTATAGTAAAAGGAAATAAAAGAATCAGAGCAACTGAAACTATTATAGGTAGAGATGGAATATTAGAGCTTGACAGAAATTCAAAAGCCTTTTTAATTTTACAGGAAATTCGAGATGAATCTCACAGATTTGCAATTAAGGCTCAAAGAAAGAAAAAAAGAAAAACAATTTATAAATCAGAATTAGATTCGATTGAAGGCATTGGAGAAATTTTAAAAAAGCGGCTTATACAAAAATTTAAAAGTATCAAAAATGTTAAATCAGCAGATATTAAAGACTTAATGACTATTAAAGGCATTAATGAGAAAATAGCAAAAAATATAAGTTTAAATTTTAAAAACTCAAATGAATAAGTCTGTTTTAATTATTGCAGCCCATCCTGATGATGAAACAATCGGTTGTGGTGGAACTATTCTTAAACACATTAATAATGGCGATACTGTAAATATAATTACATTGACGGATGGAGTAAGTTCAAGAGATTCGTTAAGTCCCTCAGATGAGAAGGAAAGAAACATTGCTGCTAATAATGCAATAAAATTGCTTGGAGCAAATTGGGTCGGCTGTGGGTCATTTCCTGATAATAATATGGATAGCATTCCCATTCTTCAGATTATAAAATTCATAGAATCTTATAAAAAAGAATATTATCCAAACATAATATATACTCATTCACCAAATGATTTAAATGTTGATCATGGTATTGCTGCAATGGCTACTTTGACTGCTTTCAGACCTGAGCCAACTGAAAAATATGATGAAATAAGATTTTTTGAAGTTGCTTCATCATCAGATTTTTCAGTAAAACAACTAAATAATAAGTTTGAACCAAATTTATTTATTAATATCAATAATTTTTTAGAAAAAAAGATTAAAGCTTTGGAATGTTATGATGAGGAAATAAGAAACTATCCTCACTCCAGATCATATAAAAAGATTGAGGCACTTGCAGAGTACAGAGGAGCTCAATCAGGTATGAATTTTGCAGAAGCATTTGAAGTAGTTAGAAGAATTGAAAGATGAAGAAGGCAATATTCTGTATTCAAAATCATTTAATTGAAGATATTCTTAAAACAAAAGAGCTATTAAATGATAATTCTATTGTGGTTAAAAATAAAGATCAGCTAAATATAGAATTTATTAATGATCACAAACCTGATTTTATTATGTTTCCTCATTGGTCACATAAGGTTCCAGCAGAAATATATCAAAATTTTAAATGTATTTGCTTTCATTCAACGCCACTTCCCTATGGTAGAGGCGGATCACCAATTCAAAATATGATAAGTCTTGGCCATGATGAGACCGAAGTATGTTCTTTATTAATGACTGAAGAATTCGATGCTGGACCTATATATATTCGATCCAAAGTAAGTTTAGAGGGAAATCTTGATCAAATATTAGTCAGGATTTACAAAGTAATTGCTGATCAAATCTTTGAACTTCTTAAAAAAGATATTGAACCAATAGAGCAAGTTGGTGAAGTGGTAAAGTTCTCGAGAATTATTGATAACACAATTAAATTTAGTGAACCGTTAAATAAGATATTTGATAAGATTCGTATGCTTGATAGCTCAATTTATCCTCAATCATATATAGATGTTGAAGATTGTAAAATTGAGTTTAAAAATGCAAAGTATGTCGAAGATCAAATACAAGCAAGCGTTACTATAAAAAAAATTAGTAAAAATGAAGAATAATTTCTGCATTTTAATCGATGACTCAAATGACTGGATTAAATCATTTGCTACTGAATATTTAAAATCGATCAATCTTGATCCAGAAACAAAACTTTTTAATAATCCAACTAAAACAAAAGATTTTGAAATATGTTTTGTACTAGGCTATACAAAGATTTTATCAAAAGAAGAAATTCATGAATCATGTAAATACTTTGTAGTACATGAAAGCTCATTACCAAAGGGAAGAGGCTTTGCACCATTATTTTGGCAAGTAATAGAAGGTAAAAATGATATTGAGGTTTGCTTGATTGAACTAGATTTCCCAGTTGACACAGGAAGAATAGCCTTAAAAGAAAATATAAGATTAAATGGAACTGAGTTATATGAGGAACTAAGAAATAAACAAGCTAAAGCTACATTTAGCCTTATTGATAAATATTTAAATTCATCATCAAGCATCAATTATGAAATTCAAACGGGCAAAGATTCAACTTATAGAAAAAGAAATAAATCAGATAGTAAACTAGATATTAATAAATCAATTGCTTCCCAATTTAATTTACTAAGAACATGCAACAATGATGAATGGCCAGCATATTTTGAGATTGATAATAAAAAGTATTTTTTGAAGATTTTTGACAGTGAAAAATAATAATCTAAAGAAACTTTGCTTATGTTTATCTCACCAAATCCAAAAAGACCTTAGTTTGTCATTTGATGCGTTAAAAAGAATAAAAAAAACTAGTAAAGTTTTTAAAGAAATCAAAGCAAATTTTTTTGTAACTACTGGTTGGCAGTATGACAAACATTTGAATGAACCGATGTGCAAGATAATGTCAAAATATGCCTCAAATATTCTAAATGTTGATGAAAAAAATATAATTGAAATATCTCAAGCAAAAGATACTGTTGGAGAAGCAGTATTTTTAAAAATTACGCTAAAAAAATTAGATATAAAAATTGATGAAATGCATGTAATTACAAGTGACTGGCATCTTGAAAGATCAAAAGAAATATTTGATTTCATATTTGGAGGGAAAGATGATCCAAGATTATTTTATTATGAGATCAAAGGAGATATGAATGAAAGAAAGAAAGAAGAAAAAAATCAATCAATTCATAAGTTTAGAAAGTTAAAGGATAGATGCATGCCTGGAGATATCAAAAATATTTACAAGGAGGTAATGAAGACTCATCCAATGTATAATTAACCGCCTAATTATAATATAAAGATTAATCATGCTAAATGACTTAGACAGACCATACATTATTGCTGAGATTTCAGGAAATCATAATGGGTCATTTGATAGAGCAAAAGAATTAATAAAAGCTGCTAAAGAAAATGGAGCAGATTGTGTAAAACTTCAAACATATACTCCAGACACAATGACTATAAAGTCTAATAAGGAAGATTTTCAAATTACTACTGGATTATGGGAAGGATATAATCTTTGGGATTTATATGATTGGGCTCAAACACCTTTTGAATGGCAGGAAGACTTATTTAAGTTTGCAAAAAATCTTGGTATTACATGCATTAGTACTCCATTTGATGAAACTGCTGTTAATCTATTAGAGAGCTTAGATTGCCCTTTTTATAAGATAGCATCATTTGAGTTAACCGATTTACCCTTGGTTAAATACGTAGCACAAACTAATAAACCATTGATTCTCTCAACAGGTATGGCAAATCATGAAGAAATATCTGATGCAATAGAGGTTATTAAAGAATATGGTTGTGGTGACTATGTTGTTTTACATTGTGTTAGCGGATATCCAACACCAGTTGAACAAATTAATCTGAATACCATTCAGTTATTAAAGGAGAGTTTTCAATGCGAAATTGGGCTTTCTGATCATACGCTAGGCAACGAAAGTGCATTAATTGCAATCGCCTATGGAGCAAAAGTAATCGAAAAACACTTTACATTATCTAGAGAGGATGGCGGACCAGATGCAGATTTTTCTATGGAGCCAAAAGAGTTAAGAGATTTGTGCAAAAAAGCATCACTTGTTCATAAATCATTAGGTCGCGCCTCATTTGAAAAGAAAGAAGTTGAAGTAGAAAATATAAAATTTAGAAGATCTATATATGTTACTCAAGATCTTAAAAAAGGGGATGAGATTAACATCAATAATGTAAGAAGAATTAGGCCTGGATATGGTCTCGCACCAAAATATTTTAATGAAATCTTAGGAAAGAGAGTTAAATGCGATATTGAAAGGGGTACAGCAATGTCTTGGGATCATATTGAATGATCAATTCATACATTTTTATAAATATTTTAACAATATCAAGAATTTTATTCGCTGCTATTATTTATTATTTGTTATCAAATGATGGAAATTATATTCTTGCTTTAATCTTATTTTTTGCCGCAGGACTGTCTGATTATTTTGATGGATACTTATCAAGAAAGTATCAAAAGACCTCTCAACTTGGTGAAATTCTTGATCCAATAGCAGATAAGATTTTATTAATTTTTATATTTTTTGGCCTAGCAATAAATTTATCAAGTTATTTAATAGGATTTATGGGTTCCATAATAATTTCAAGAGAAATTTGGGTAAGTGCACTTCGCGACTTTAACTCAAGAAATAATAATCTTGCGGCAACAAAAGTAACGTACTTAGCTAAAATAAAAACTTCAATTCAATTTATTACAATTTTTGTTTATTTGATTGGGCTAGCATCAAGCATAATGTTATTTATTGTTATTGCAGATATTTTACTAATAATTTCAACGTTAATAACACTTTATACAGGATATAACTATACATTTAATACTTTTAATAATTAATTCCACTTTTATTAAATATATATACAATATGAATTCACAATTAAAGGCTGGATGGCAGAGTGGTTATGCAGCGGCCTGCAAAGCCGTTTACGCCGGTTCGATTCCGGCTTCAGCCTCCAATAGCAAATACATTAATACCAAAGTATAATTGTCGTAAATATACAGAGGAGTTGAGTAAAGTTTGCCCGAGTGGTGGAATTGGTAGACACAAGGGACTTAAAATCCCTCGATAGAAATATCGTGCCGGTTCAAGTCCGGCCTCGGGTACCATTAAACTTGTTAGATTTATATTATGATTAAAAAAAATTTTGAAGATAATCTGTCCTATGATGATGACTATATTGATATTAGAGAACTCTTAGGATCGGTTCAAGAAAGAAAACTACTGTTTTTATCTATCACACTCTCTTTTGCTATTTTTTCAGTTTTATATTCTCTATCTTTGACAAACATATATACCTCAGAAGCAATTTTAGTGCCTTCTGAAGACGTAGGTGGATCTCGATCAAGTGGTGGATATGCTGAGATTGCAAGCATGGTGGGATTATCAGCTACACCGTCTAGCGTATCAAAAACGGATAAAGGCATTAAAGAATTAGAATCATTTATATTTTTTAAAAGAATTATTGAATCCAAGGATATTCTTCCAGAGCTTTTTGCAAGTAAAAGTTATGATAATAAAAATAAGATTTTAGAATATGATCAGGATATTTATGATCAAAAAGAAAATTCTTGGAAAAGATATGATAAAAAACCTTCAGATCAGCAAGCTTTTAGAGTTTTCAAAAGTATATTTGAGGTTGAGAAAGATAAAGAGGGCTTTATCGTAGTATCAATTAGCCATATGTCACCATATTTTGCCAAAGATTTACTTGATAGAATAATAGAATCTATAAATGAACAAGCAAGACAGAAAGCTAAAATAGATGCTGAAGAATCTATTAAATATTTAACCGAAGAGCTAATCAAAACGAATCTATATGAAATTAAACAAGGTTTATCGAGGCTTATCGAAAATCAAACACAGTCACTGGTGCTTACCGAAGTAAGAAAAGAGTATCTTTTTAAGGTTATTGAACCACCGATTGTACCTGAAATTAAATCTAGTCCAAATAGAGCTCTAATTTGTATAGTAGTAACATTACTTGGAAGTATTATAAGTTGCTTAACATGTATTTATTTGCACTACAGGAAAAAATATAGTTCTTAATTTTGAAAATAGTATAATTTTTTATGTCTAATAAAGTAAATATTAGCGTTGTTGGCACAGGCTATGTGGGCTTATCAATGGCAGTATTGCTTTCAAGGTTTAATAATGTTGTTGCAGTTGACATAGATGATGACAAGGTAAATAAAATAAATAACAATGAATCGCCAATCGCAGATCTTGAAATTGAAAATTACCTTAAAAAACAAAAATTAAATCTATCTGCTGAATTAAGTAGAAATCATAATTTTAAAAATTCAGATTTTATAATTATCTCCACTCCGACAGACTACGATCCAGATAGAAATTACTTTGATACAAGTTCGGTTGAGATGATAATAGAAAAAGCAAATAAAGAGAATCAAAAAGCAACTGTTGTAATAAAATCCACTATTCCAATTGGTTTTACTAAAAGAATGCAAGACAAATTTCCTAATTTGAACATATTTTTCTCACCAGAATTTTTAAGAGAGGGGAGTGCATTACATGATAACCTTTATCCATCAAGAATTATTGTTGGCAGTTCAAGTGAAGAAGCAAAAAAATTTTCATTATTACTCTCACAAGCAGCTCTCAAAAAAGACATAGATATAATGTATGTAAATTCATCAGAAGCTGAATCAATAAAACTATTTTCTAATACGTATCTTGCAATGAGAGTTGCATTCTTTAATGAACTTGATAGTTTTGCATATACAAATAATCTTGATACAAGATCAATCATTGATGGAGTGTCTTTAGATGAAAGAATTGGTTCTAAATATAATAATCCAAGCTTTGGATATGGTGGATATTGTTTGCCAAAAGACACCAAGCAACTTCTTGCAAATTTTGATGGCATACCTCAGAGAATAATTGAAGCGATAGTATTATCCAATGAAGATAGAAAAGAATTTTTAGTAAATAAAATAATTGAAAGTCAACCAAAATGCGTTGGTATATATAAACTTGCAATGAAAAAAGGCTCAGATAATCATAGATACTCTGCTGTTATAGGGATTATTAAAAAGATTCAATCTACTGGAATTGATTTAATAATATATGATCCATCGATAAATGATCCTTTATTTCATGATATTAAGATTGAAAATGACTTTAAGATTTTTTCAAGTTATGCAGACATTATAGTAGCTAATAGAGTCTATCCTGAGCTGAAAGAGTTCTCTAAAAAAGTTTTTACAAGAGATCTATATGAAAGCGACTAATAAAATTTTAATTACTGGCGCCGCAGGCTTTATTGGATTTCATTTATCTAAAAGATTAATTACCGAAAATATTGATATTTATGGAATTGATAATTTAAATGATTATTATGATAAGAAGCTTAAAGATTCAAGATTAGAAGAGCTTCAAAATATTTCTAAAAAGTATAAAGGCCAGTTTTATTTTACAAAATTAGATATATCAAACAGAGATGATTTGCATCAATATATGGTTGAAAATAAATTTACTGTAATAATTAATCTTGCTGCTCAAGCAGGGGTTAGATATTCTATCGATAATCCTCACAGCTATGCAGATTCAAATCTATCAGGATTTGTAAACATCTTAGAATCATCAAGAAGGTTATCAGTCAGTCATTTCATATTTGCATCTTCAAGCTCGGTTTATGGAATGAATAAAAAAGTTCCATTTTCTGTTGGTGATAGCACTGATTATCCAATAAGCCTTTATGCAGCTTCAAAAAAATCTAATGAATTAATGGCATACTCATATTCTCACCTTTATGATTTGCCAGTTACAGGCCTGAGATTTTTTACAGTTTATGGTCCTTACGGAAGGCCAGATATGGCATATTATAAATTCACAAAGAATATTATTTCTGGTAAGCCCATAGATGTTTTTAATGATGGAAAAATGAAAAGAGATTTCACTTATGTAGATGATGTTATAGAAGGAATCATAAGAATCATTGATAGATTACCTCAAAATAATAAATCAAAGACATCCAAAGCAAAGGCACCATTTAAGATTTATAATATTGGAAACAATAATCCAATTGAGCTTGATAGATTTATTAAGGCTATTGAAATGGCAACAGGTATAAAATCTATTAGAAATAATCTTCCAATGCAAGCTGGCGATGTTCCAATTACATTTGCTGATGTAGATGACTTAGTCAGTGAAATTAATTTCAAACCAGAAACATCAATTGAAGATGGAATTTCAAAATTTGTTGATTGGTATAAAAGCTTTGTGGAAAAAAATGAATAAATTAGTTTCAATAATTATGTCAGGTGGTTCTGGCACCAGATTATGGCCAATATCTAGATCAAGATTCCCTAAACCATTTATTGAAGTATCTGGTAAGGCCTTAATTCAACATACTATTGAGAGAGTTTCTGAAATAAGTGACGAAATAATCATAATCACTAATGAGGCAAATTATTATTTAACTGAGAGAACGGTTAATAATGCTTCAATAAAAGCAAATATTCATTATTTGCTTGAGCCTGTTGGTAAAAATACTGCACCAGCAATTGCATTGTCCTTAAATAAGATCATTGAAGAATTTGGCAATGAAACAGATTGTGTGGTTTTTTCAGCAGACCACTTAATTACCGATCAAAATATGTTTCAGAATGCTTTGAAGACAGCAATTGGGGAAATTAATAAAGATAAAATTGCAATTTTTGGAATCAGGCCAAATAAACCAGAAACTGGATATGGGTATTTAAAAATTTCTGATGCTAAAAAATTTATGTCCTTTCCTCAAGAAGTTATTGAGTTCGTCGAAAAACCTACAAAAGATTTAGCTGAAAAATACCTTACTGAAGGCACATATTTTTGGAATAGCGGTATGTTTTGTTTCACTGCGAAAACATTGCAAAATAATTTTGAAATGCATTCTTCTGATATTTGGAATCAATCAGTTGAAATTTACAAGAACTCAAAAAAATTAAAAAATGTAACGACATTTAACTCTGATGATTTTAGTAGCCTCCCAAATGTCAGCATAGATTATTCACTTATAGAAAAATCCAATGATATTATTGCTGTCTACGGTGACTTTGGTTGGTCTGATATTGGTTCATGGGAATCTATATCTCTTGAAACAAAACAAAATGATGATGGTAATTCATTTATTGGAGAATCAGAGGACATGATCTTTTTTGAAAATTCAAAGAATAATTATGTAAATGTTCAAAGTAATTCAAAAAAGTTTACTGCAGTTGTTGGAGTTGAAAATACTGTAGTAGTTGATACAACGGATGCACTTCTTATTCTTAACAAGAAATACAGTCAAAATGTAAAAAATATTATTAAATTTCTTAATCATAATAATTTTTCAGAGTATGTTGATATGCCTCCATTAGTAAAAAAACCTTGGGGGACATATACAAGTCTAAAAACTGAGAAGGGATATCAGGTTAAACGAATAACAGTTTATCCTGGACAACAATTGAGTTTACAATATCATTTCAAAAGATCTGAGCACTGGATTGTTACCAAAGGTGAGGCTCTTGTTCAAATAGGCAATGAAACATTTTTAACAAAGGCAGGTGAGCACCGATATATTCCTATTAATGAAGTTCACCGATTAACGAATAATGGAAAAGAGGAGCTTGTAATGATTGAAGTTCAAATTGGTAATTATCTTGGTGAGGATGATATTGTAAGACTTGAAGATGATTATGAGCATAGATAATAATGAGCATCATAGAAAAATATACTAATAAAGATATTACTGTTGGAATAATTGGTTTAGGTTATGTTGGACTACCTCTATCAAAAGCTTTTTGCGATAAAGATATTAAAGTTATAGGATTTGATATTGACAAATCTAAGATTGAATCTTTAAGTAATGGAAATTCGTATATTAAGCACATTCCAGACGATGTTATAAAAAGAATAAACAATGATGGTCTTTTTAATAGTACGTCAGATTTTTCAAAAATTTCTGATGTTGATGCAATTATAATATGTGTGCCAACTCCATTAACTAAGACAAACGAGCCAGATTTAGAACCTGTTTTGTCCACTGGAAAAACTATTTCACAATATTTAAAGAAAGGACAATTAGTTGTGCTTGAATCAAGCACATACCCTGGCACAACTAATGAGGAATTATCACCCATTCTAGAGTCTTCTGGATTAAAAAATGGTGAGGATTTTTATCTGGCATATTCACCTGAAAGAGAAGATCCAGGAAGTGAGGATTATACAACGACTACAATACCAAAAATCGTTGGTGCAGATGATAAAAATGCAATTAATTTAGCAACTCTTTTATATAAAAATGTAATCGATAAAGTCATAGTTGTTGAAAGCATAAGAGTTGCTGAGGCGACTAAGCTGACAGAAAACATTTTCAGGTCAGTAAATATAGCTCTTGTAAATGAACTTAAAATTATTTATGACGCAATGGGAATTGATGTATGGGAGGTCATTGAAGGAGCTTCGACAAAGCCATTTGGGTATATGCCCTTTTTTCCCGGTCCTGGTCTCGGAGGACATTGCATCCCAATAGATCCATTTTATCTATCTTTCAAAGCAAAAGAGTATGGTGTTCCAACCAAATTCATAGAGCTAGCTGGTGAAATTAATACTAAAATGCCGGAATATGTTATTTCAAAGTTAAAAGAATCTCTTTCAACTTATTCGAAAATTGATATAAAAGATTCAAAGATACTTGTTATTGGAGCAGCCTATAAAAAAAATGTAGATGATATGAGAGAAAGTCCCTCACTGGTATTGATGAGATCATTATTAAATTTAAATGCTGATGTTGATTACTATGATCCATTTGTTCCAATTATTCCTCCAAGTAGAGAATATATTGAGTTAACAGGAATGAAAGGAATAAAATCACTTTCTAAGTCAATCAATACTTATGATGCTGTAATAATATCAACCGATCACGATTGTATTGATTATGACCTCATTGGAGAATATGCAAATTTAATTCTTGATACAAGAAATGCAATGAAGTTTCATCAATCTAAAGCAAAGATCATTAAGGCTTAAATATGAAAATTGGAGTTATTGGCTGCGGGTATTGGGGGAAAAACTTAATACGAAATTTTCACAAAATTGGATCATTATTTGCTATAAGCGATACCGATAAGAATATTGCTGATAAATTTTCTAAAGAATTCAAAATTCCATCTATGACATTTGAAGAATTAATTACATCAGAATGTGATGGTGTGGCTATTGCTGCACCAGCTTTTATGCATGCTGAAATGACGCTTAAAGCACTTCAAAATAAAAAAAATGTATATGTAGAAAAACCACTTTCATTATCGCTTAAAGATGCTGATGAGGTTATCAAGGTTGCAGAGGATAATGGTTGCGTTTTAATGGTTGGGCATTTATTACAATATCATCCAGTCTTTGTTGAATTACTTAAAATAGTACAATCCAATGAATTTGGTTCAATAAAGTATATATACTCTAATAGACTTTCAATGGGAAGGGTGAGGAAAGAAGAAGATGTATTATGGAGTTTTGCTCCTCATGACATATCAATGATTCTAAGCATAGCACAAAGTAAGGTTAATCAAGTTAGCTGCTATAAATCTAATATATTACAATCAAATATTGCTGATATTTCAAACATTCATATGGAATTTGAGAATGGAATTTCTGGACATATCTCTGTTTCTTGGTTAAATCCTTTTAAAGAGCATAAACTAGTAGTAATTGGTGATAAGAAGATGATTGTGTTTGAAGATACGGAAATCTGGGAAAAGAAATTGAGTATTTCTGAATATAATTTTGATAATTCTAGTCTTAATGTTGAAAAAAAAGATTCTCAATATATTAATATACCTCAAGCTGAACCTCTTATGGAAGAATGTAAACACTTTATAAAGCTAATTAATAAAGAGGTTCAAAACATTACCGATGGAATTGAGGGAAGGAAAGTTTTAGAGATTTTGACTAAAGCAAACGAATACAATAATAACTTAGGTAAACTTTGATGACTAAAGATGCTAAAAACATATTTATACATGACTCTAGTTATATAGATGATAATGTTAAAATCGGTAATGGAACGAAGATCTGGCATTTTTGTCATGTGCTGGCTAATTCTAATATTGGTGAAAATTGTTCGTTTGGTCAAAATGTAGTGGCTGGCCCTAATGTCAATATTGGGAACAATGTAAAGGTTCAAAATAATGTTAGCATTTATGATGGAATTACTATTGAAGATGATGTTTTTTGTGGTCCTTCTTGTGTCTTTACAAATGTAAATAATCCTAGATCAGAGGTTAACAGAAAAAACGAATTTGAAAAAACTGTTGTGAAAAAAGGTGCATCCATAGGCGCTAATTCAACTATTGTATGTGGAAATATTCTGGGAAAGTATTGCTTTATTGGCGCAGGATCGACTGTGACAAAAAGTGTACCTGACTTTGCTTTAATGATTGGCGTTCCGGCAAAAAGAGTTGGCTGGATGAGCAAAAAAGGTTGCAAGCTTGATGAAAATTTAACATGTCCAATAGATGGTTCTAAATATAAAGAGATAGATGAAAATAGGCTTATTGAGGATAAAGATGACTGAGCAAATATCATTTATTGATTTAAAAAGACAACAACAAAAAATAAGAAGCGAACTTGATTGCGCTATCAAAAATGTATTAGATCATGGAAAGTACATAATGGGGCCCGAAGTGTCCATTTTTGAAAAAGATATCAGAGATTTCTGCAATTCAAAATATGCCATTACTTGCGCAAATGGGACCGATGCCCTAACAATGGTTTTAATGGCATGGGGAATTGGTCCAGGCGATGCTGTTTTTGTTCCAAATTTTACATACGTAGCAACTGCAGAAGCACCTGCCCAATTAGGAGCAACTCCTTTTTTTGTCGATGTTAATGAAGACACATTTAATATGAGTTTTGAAAGCTTCAAAAGCTCTATATCAGATGCAATTAAGCTCGGATTAAATCCAAAAGTTGTAATACCGGTAGATTTATTTGGAAGACCATCCAATTTCGAAGAGATTAATCAAATCGCCCGATCTAAAAATATTAAAGTTTTAATAGATGCAGCACAAAGTTTTGGAGGAAATTATAAAGGTAAATGTGTCGGAAGCATGGGTGATGCAACTACAACCAGTTTTTTTCCTGCCAAACCTTTGGGATGTTATGGTGACGGCGGGGCTGTATTCACACAAAATAAATCGTTGTCAGAACTTCTAAATTCAATTCGCTTCCATGGGAAAGGTGATGAAAAGTATGACAATGTAAGAGTGGGCATAAATTCAAGATTAGATACATTGCAAGCTGCAATTTTGATTGAAAAATTAAAAATTTTTAGACAAGAGCTTGAATTAAGACAAAAAGTTGCAGATTTCTATAACTCTGAGTTATCAGGGATATTTAATGTCCCAAGAATCGATAATGACTTTAAATCATCATGGGCACAATATACTTTGATAGTTGAAAATAGAGATGAATTGCAAAAAAAACTAAATAAAAATGGAATTCCATCCGTTGTATATTATCCTAAGTCGCTTTCTCAACAAGAAGGATATAAAGACTATCCTTGTTCGTCTTCCGGATTGAAGATCTCTGAAGAGCTTGCTAACAAAGTTCTAAGTCTTCCAATGCATCCATATATAGAGTTAAATGAGCTTGAGAGAGTGGTTAAAACTCTCAAACAAACTTAATAAATTTTTTTGATTACCACAAATAAAAAAATTCTTCTTATTTTAGATGACATTTATAGTCAGGGTGGAACGCAATCTTTTGCGTTAAATCTTCAAAACCATCTTAAAGATGAATTCAAAGAAGTAAATATTTTATCAATCAAAGGCATTAGTTGTGATCAAACGAAAACGATTGGTTTAAATCTAAAAAGAAATATTGAAATACTTTTTGCAAAAAAGCTTATAAAAAAATATGTTGCTGATTATGACTTGATATTTGTTTTATCTGGACAAATTTTTCAATATATATTTTTCTTTCTTGATAATAATAAAACTATTTATAGGGAATCTAATACTGTTTTTTCTAGACTTAGTGATCAATCATTACTTAAAAAGTATTTTCAGCTGTTTCTTTATAAGTTATTTATTAGAATGAAGCCAAACTTAATTGCTCAAAATATTGAAACCTATAATCAATTAAAGATTTTAAAAGGAAATGAAGACAATTTAAAACTTATACCCAATCCAAGTTTTTCAAATTTTAAAAACAATCTTAAAGGCATTATTGATAGAAAATATGATTTTGCTATCGCATCTAGAGCTACTTATTCAAAAGGAATTGATAGAATCAATAATTTTTTAAAAGTAACAAACAAAAAAGTACTTGTGATGGGACAGCATAAGGAAAAGAAATATGAATTTAAGAAAAACATTAAATATGTTGGCAGAGTTAATAATGTTGAAGACAAGCTGTTGGATGCAAAAATAGTTTTGCTTTTATCAAGATATGAAGGTTTTCCTAACATTATCCATGAAGGTATACAAGCTGGATGCATATTTATTGTTTCCAAGGAATTAGAGTGGTTAATAAAAGATAATTATTTTTCAAAAGAATTTGTAAAAGTTGTTAATTTTAAGGATAAATCAGATAACATACGCCAAATTGAAAATATTTTAGCTAAGCATAAAATGATACCAAATGAGAGTATTAGAAGAGACATATATCAAAAATATTCTCCAGATATTTATATTGAGAAAATTTTAAAGTGAATTTATTAAGTAATATAGTTTTTCTCAGACGTTTCTTAAAAGAAAATGGAAGTTCTTCAAGAAGTATTTATTTATTATTCATATCTTTAGGGACTGGAATAGCTGATCTAATATGTGTTGTATCACTTGCAAGTCTAATGTCCCCTTTACTTAATGTTGAGATAGCATCATATGTGGTTTCTTTTTTAGGGAAAAATCAAATTGCTTTCAAGCTCGCTTTAATATTTTTTTTAGCGTCATCAATAAGAATATATTTTAATTATGTTATAACTTTTTTTGGACAAAATGCAGAAGGTGACCTATCTTCAATTTTACTTGAAAAGACAATTTCAAAAGATATAGATTATTTTGGGAGATATGATACAGCCTCATTTAAAAGGGAAATATTATCAGAAGTTCAACAAATCTCTAATCAACTAATTTATCCAATTATTAGGATATTTCAAGCTTCTATTTCAGCATTATGCTTGCTAGGATTGATGATTTATCAAGCGGGAAATACTTCTTTATATGCAATATCAATAATAGCTTTAAGCCTTTTTATTGTTGTAAGAATTAGTGGAATATTATCAACTAAACTTGGTAAAAAAAGATTTAATGCAAATGAAAATAGATTTAAATTTCTTGAAAGAATTCTTACAAGTATAAGATTTATTAAAGTGCTTGAACTAGAAGCAAAAACTGTAGATCAATATAAGAAAGAGATGAATTCATATGTTTATGCCCAAGTTTTTCTTCAAATATTGACACAAATACCTAAATTTATTTTTGAAATACTCCTTGTAATATCTTTGATGTTTGTTATCAGCAATCCTTATATTAATGATTCTAATATCATAGATGCAGTTCCAACTCTAATGGCTGCGTTATACAGATTAATTCCAACCCTGCAAATGATTGCACAAAATTTTTCAAGGCTTGGTTATGGAGCTCCATCACTTAAAGCTTTTCATAAACGAGTTGAGTCGTTCGAATCTAATAATTTAAGTAGTTCAAAAGAATTTTTAATTAAAGTAAATAAAAACGAAATTAAGTTTAAAACAAAATCTAATATAGTTATCGATATTCCAAAAAATTTTATTGAAGGAGATTTATTGAAATTGCCCAATAAAGGATTGTTTTGCATTAGAGGTGAGTCTGGTGCAGGAAAAACAACTTTCCTAGATCAATTAGCCCTACTTAAGAATCAAGAAAGCATTGAAATTAAAGAGAGTTATATCAATAAAAATAACATTTTTTATATGCCTCAGCATCTTTTCTTGATAGAGGGAACATTGATGAATAACTTTGAATTTTTTGGTATTAATGCTGATCAAAAACAAATAAAAAATGCTATGAATTTCAGCAACATTGGGCATTTATTTGAAAGGCTGGTTCTAAAAGAGGAAATTATAGGAAATTCATCTGAATTCTCTGGATTAAGTGGGGGAGAAATTAAAAGAGTCTTTTTATCTATAGCTTATTTATCAGATAAGTTTGTTATAATGCTTGATGAGCCACTAACTGGAATCGACAAAGCTTCTAGAGATATAATTGCAAAGTCTATAAAAAAATTAAGTTTGGAGAGGCCTGTATTTTTTGTTACTCATGAATCACCAAAAGACCTTAATATAGAGGTGGACCTAGATATATTTATACAAAGAGAAGTGAAATGACAATATTACATGATAAACAACAAGACTTACGACCAAATAGAATTAATATGTGGGAAAGCATATATCTTCAATGCCATTATCCTTTAAATTTAGATGGTGTTTCATCTGTAATCGATTTTGGTAGCGGAAGAAATTTATCAAAAGCAATTGTTGAACATTTTGGAATAAAATATACAGCAGTAGATGTATCTGATGTTTATGGACCAGATATATTATCTGAAATCCGTTATGATATTGATGGTTTAGATAAAGCTGATTTTGTTGGATGCTATCAATGTCTTGAACACAATCATTATAATAAATTTATTGATTTAGTTTCAGTGCTTGAATCTTACTCAAATAAGTATGTATGCCTAGCATTGCCATATAACGGAGCATATTTTTCATTAAATCTCTCATTACGATTGCCAAAAATATCAAAAAATTTTTCATTTGTTAAAAGTTTTTGTGGATTAGCTGCAAGAGATATTAACGTGAATAAACTAGAACAAACAGGTGACAAATATAGGCATCATTATTGGGAGCTTGGTCGACCTAGTTTCAAGGTCAAAAAAGTTCTTAGTGATGTTGAAGAAAATACATGTCTTAAATTTATAGAACAACGTCATAACAGGATTTATCCGCATCACATATTTCTTTTATTTGAGAAAAAAAGTGCGTCTTGAAAAATTAGAAATAAAAACAAATAGCTCATTAATTTCAATAGAAACCCCATGTTTACAATTATTTAAAAATAAGAATCAATCTTGGTTCGATAAATTTGAACGTGGTTCAATCTCAAGCGAACATTTCACAGAAAATTTTGTAAAAAATATAAAGGGACAATTTCGTATTTATTTAAAAAATGAATATAACGAGACATGTATTTTAGACAGATGGTCATCAATTCCTAGTTATTCATATAAAAATAAATTTGTTCATGAACTGCCAAATGAAGAATTAGATGAACTAGCGGCATTTAGTATTTTTTTTAGTAGAAGGTTGTGGGGCAACCAATCAACAATCTCAAATGTTAAAAAAATACCGGCTGGCTCATCATGCACTACTTTTGCTGAAAACGATAAAGATGTAATTAATAGGTGGCATGAAAGGGATTTTGATCCACTAAATAAAAAAAAAATTGAGCCTGAAAGAGTTCGAATAATATTAAGTAAAATTTTGAATGAACTTGATAGATACTCCTTGCTTTTAAGTGGAGGTCTCGACACTAGAACGCTATTGGCACTAAGCGACTCAAAGAAAATATCTAATGTTTTGACGCTTGGTTTTCATAATAAATCAAGAGAAATTGTTGTTGCATCCCAGCTAGCAAAATTAAAAAATGTTGAACATAAGGTTGTAATAGAAGACTTTAAACATTGGATATCTTCTTTAGATAAAGCATTAAGTCAGTCAAAGTTTGGCTATCCATTAAATAGTTTATTTCTTCTACTCCCATTATCAGAAACACCAAGAATTACTGGCATAGGCTTAGATTATATGTTTCAAGGAATGTACTTAGATCCTTTGGCACAAAATAATGATATAAAAAGTCTTAAAGATGTTTTAATTTCCCTTCCATGTGGCAATAGATATGCTGGAAAATATTTAAATAGATCGTTTAAAAATGAAATTCAGTCGATTACGGAACTTGTTGAAAAGCATACTTTAAGAGATAAAGAATGGAGTTCAAACTATAATGATAATTTGAGAAAGATTCTATTTGATGATCCATCCATGCATTATTCTTATACAGATTATTACTCCCAATCGTCTCAAGCAAAAACTATAATACCCGCGTTTGATAATGAGCTAGATGAGATATGGCAAACCATAGACGACTCTGTAATTTTTAATAAAAAATTTATGTTAAATATTTTAAAAGAAACTAATCAAAGTTTTGTTAGAGTAAAGTCAGCAAATAATGATTTGCAATTAGAATGGAATATTTTTGATAGAGCTTTACTCATAGGAAAAAATGGCCTAACTAAAATGTTTTCAAAAGGGAAGTTAGAGCACCAAAAAAGAACTTGGCCAACTCAAGGCTATATGGCAAAGGTATTAATTGAGGAGAAAGGAAAAGATTTTTTTTATGATTCAAAGTATATTGATAGATTCAATTGGATAGATAAAACCTGGTTTGAGACTGAAATGAAATGGTTTCTTGATCGAACAAATGAAAGTGTCTTTGGAGTAAAGCATTGCGATAGAGAAAATAGCTTGTTTTATTTGCTAAGCATTTTGTCAATGGAAAATAATTAGAAATGTGTGGTTTTTGTTTTTCAAATAGACATATTAGTGATTTTGATGTTTTCAAAGAGACATACCTTGATTCAAATATTGTTAAAAGAGGAGGAGATGGAAACAACTTTCTTCAAAAACAAAATTATTTTTTCGCTCATTCATTATTTTCGGTAACTGGAAACGAACCTTATAAACAACCAATATATGATGATGATCATTATTTATTATTTAATGGAGAGATATATAACTACAAGGAATTAACACTTGAGTATGGTTATAAAGATCTATCTGATACGGAACTTCTTTTTAGCTTAATAAAGAAAATTGGTCTTAAGCCTGCACTGGAGCAAGCTTTTGGTGCATATGCTATATGTTATGTGAACTTTAAAAAAGATTTAATAACTCTCACAAGAGACCAATGGGGACAGAAGCCACTTTATTACTCAACTCAAGGAGGAATAACTGTTTCAAGTAGTTTTCAACTTATTGAAGACATTTTGGGTAAATCAAGAAAAAAAGAGAATTTAAATACTTTCAAACTATTTGGATTTTCACCATTTGGAGATTCAATTAATCATAAAATTAAATATGTATTACCTGGTGAAATAGTAAATATAAACATAAAAGATCGTTATACAAAAAATATTCCATTTAGCTTAAAAGACTCTAGTAATTTTGTTAATACAGATCCAATTAACATTTTAAAAGATAGTTTTAGCAAAACAGGACAAGAAAAGAAAACCTGTATCGCTTTTTCAGGTGGCACCGACTCAAGTATATTAGCATCTATAAATAAGGAATTGGGTAGCGATTTAGAGCTTTTGCATTTGAAAATTGAGGAGAATATCAATGAATACAACAAATCAATTTCTCTTTCAAATAAATTAGGCTCTAATTTAAGAGTTATTGAATATGATAAAACCGATAATACAATGTCATCAATAATCGATCATCCAGTAGATAATTTTGGTATGACAGCAACATCAAATCTTGCAAAGTATGCTTCAAGTGAGGGCTATAGAATTATTCTTACTGGCTTTGGTTCTGATGAAATATTTGGAGGTTATAGTAGGGCTAATTATTTCTATAAACTTAAAAATATTAATTTAAATGACAGTTATCATAAAATACTAAAAGCAGTTTTTGATATTACAAAGTCTGGAGCATTTATTCTTTCTATAATAGGAATATTTCTCAAAAATAAATTTCAGTTGATATGCCTTATTTTTCTATTATTAAGAAATAATGACTCTCGAGAATACATTTTACGCAACATATACTCATCTTTAAGAACATTACAATCAATAGATTTTGATGATAATACAGTTTCAAATTCAGATAATTTTTTAGAAGCCTTATCAAGATTTGAGAGATTGTATGTAATGCCTGAAGTCATGTGCTTGCCCTTGGACACTGTTGGGCAACAGCACGGAATAGAATTTAGGTCACCTTTTTTGCATCCTGATTTAGATAAGGTTTTTACAAATAACATTATAAGTATTTATAGACCTTATAAAATTATTCTAAAGGATTTTTTAAAATTAAAAAATCTATATGAACCTTCACCCAAAGAAAGATTTGCCTCTAAACTATCTCAAAGAAGCAGAAAAGAAAGAATAGACGAGCTTATTTCAAATTAAACTCAATGTTGCATTCACATCATCAGAATGAACTTTTTCGAAATCGTCTAGTTGATATAGAAAATCAACATTTTTAAAATTATTTTTTAAAAAATCTTCTGGGCTTATGTATCCAGATCTTACTTTACTTGGTAAATTTTCTATGTGTTTTTGTGGTCCAACATAAATTATAACTTTTTTGGCAGATAAACTTTCTAACTCTGCGTTACCTAATGCACCATGTTGATTTCCTGAAATCATATATCCAAAATCACATATTTTATCCTGCAATTCATCATTTTTTATAAAACCGTATGCAGTAATGCTCTTTTTTTGAAAAAGATTTTTTTCAAAATGACATATATCATTTGCGTGTGTCCCAAATAAATGTAATTTAGCATCGCTATTTATCTTTAAGATTTTTTTATAAAATTTGATTATTGATTCTATGCCTTTATCGTCAGTTCTTGAATACCTACAAATTCCAAAAAAATGGTTTAAATTAGCACTCTTTTCTTTAATTGATAATTTATTTACTCCATTAATTCGATGCCTTTGATTTTTAGTTTTTATAAAATTTGGTCCGTTTAAACTCGAACCATCATTTGTTGATATGATTAGATCTATTTTTATTAAAAAACTAAGAATCCTTATTAAATTTTTGTAAGAAATAATATTAGTTGAGTTTAGTCGGAATCCATTCCCTAAAATTCTGATTACAAGCTTTTTTCTATAAATAAAAGAAAAAAATAAACCCCATAAAATATTAGCTCTATCAGTAATTATTAGGTCGTATTTAGGAATTTTTAATAATGTATTTTTAAGAGTTAAATCAATTAATTTTACTTTGAAGGGAAATATACCAAATGAATTAGTATTTGTAGAAAAAATACTAATTTCACAATTATTTTCTTCAAGCAACTCAATGTACTTTATTAGAGATTTTGGTCCTTCTATGTATTCATGTTTAAAATAACTATAATTATTCAAAATCATTGCTATTTTATGACTACTAGACATTTAATAATCCCTGGCTCTTTTTTTCCTTCTTTAGGAGGCGCTCAAGGTTCAATGTTAAACTTTGTTAGTTTGCTAGGCAATAAAAAAGAAGTATATATTTCAACTGGTATCAAAGGGTATTTATTTGGCATTAATAAAGATAGGAAATTTAATTTTACTTTTCCATATATTGGTATTTTAGTTAAATTCAATACGTATGTATTTTTCACTTTGTTAATGTATAGGTTTTTCTATAATCCAAAAATAATATGGTTATATGGAGGCGGTGTTCTTTCTGCAAAAGTTTTAAAATTTAAATGGATATTTGGAAATAGTACAAAAATTGTTTTAAGAAGCGCTGGTGAAGATATCCAAAGAGATAAAAAGGTTAGCTATGGATACTCTGATGATAATAAAAATAGAAAGCTAATTTTAAAATATTATCCAAAGGCAGATTATTTTTGGAGTCTAGGAACTGAAATAACAAAAGAGTATATCTCTATAAATATTGATAAAAATAAAATTATTGAGACTGGAAATATGATTGCTCGCCCTAGAATAAAAAAAATACAAAACGTGGATGATCCAAGAATTAATATTGGAGTTATTGGAAGATATCATCCCAAAAAACAATTTGAGTTAGCTAGGGATGTTGCTTTAAATGATATAGAAAAAAAATATAAGTTTCATTTTAAAACTCCTGAATTTTTTTTTAATCATGATAATAAAAATGTAGAGTTTCATGGTCCGTCCTCAATTCATGATTTGATAAATTGGCCGCCGCTTGATGTATGGAAATTTTATGATCTCTGTGATTTGCTCTTAATTACTAGCAGAATAGAGAGTTTTGGTAATGTAACCTTTGAAGCTGGCATATCTGGTTTAACAATTGTAATTCAAGAAAACGTGACAGGAGCAAAACTAGCTTCAAATTTAGGCTTTAATGTAATTACATATAAAGATTTTACTGTTGAGAGTATATTGAATACCCTCTCAAAAATTAGTAAAAAACACCTTATTGATCATAGACAGGTTAAAAGATATTTATATAAGGATGAACTAATTAATTTAATTAATAAGATAGAGCATGAATAATTTCTATCATTTCCTTCCCTCTGCTGGAGTTGGAGGCGCTCCAATAAACGTTATGCGATTAATCTTGAATTCTGATAGAAAGAAGTCTAATCATATAATATACATCCCCAATGATAATGAAGACTATATTCAGAAGTTAAAATATCACAATATAAACTTTACCATTATTCCAAAAATTAGAATTGGATTAATTAGATTTTTTATAGAAATTTTTAAAATAAAAATTAAAGATAAAGAATCATTTATTATTACTCATGGAAGAGGAGCTAGTCTAATAATTAGACCTATAGCCATCTTATTAAATATGAAATCAATTCATTTTTACAGAGGCTTTACAAAATCATATGGTACAAGAAACATACTTTTGCCTAAAATTTTGATTTTAATTGATAGATTTTTATGTAGATATGGAATAACTGTCGCAGTTGGAATCGATGAAAAAAAAATTATTAAAAAATATTTATCACCAAAAAGATTAGTGAAAATAAGGAATCCAGTGCCAGAGATTGAATGGAGTAAAAATAATAAAGCATTTGACTATGATTTTGCATTTGTTGGAAGAAGGAGTTTGCAAAAAGGATTCGATAATGCAATTTTACTTTCAAATCAAAATCCAGATTCTAAATTTTTATGGGTAGGCGCCAAGGAAGGAAATCAATTTAAAAATTATAAAATTCCTTCCAATTTAAAGCTTTGCAACTATATGCAGCAAGATGAAATTTTTAATAGTGCTTCGATTGTATTGTGTATATCTAGATGGGAAGGCTGCTCAACCATCGTAACAGAATGTATAAAATCTACTAAACCATTTTTATCACTTAATTGTGATGGAGTAAGTGAATTTAATATTGACGGCATTAACGAAAATAATTTTTATGAATCTATTGAAAAAATGAATGAAGGTATCAGAAATATTTGCCATGAAAGTCAAATTGAAATTGCAAATAATTTAAATGAACATCTTAAAAAAGATCTGTGCAGTGAAAATAATATAAAAAAGTTTTATAACTATGCAAAAGAATATTCTTCAAATTGGTAAGTTTTCAAAATTTAGTTTTGGTGGCATTGAGTTAGTAACAAAAATTATTGCTGATGCAGCTGACCTTTCTTCTATAGAGACGATATGTTTCGGGAAACATGATAAGGTTTTTTCAAAAAAATATAGAGAATTTTTGACTAATTTTACTATTAGTTCACAACCAATATCTTTTTCATTGATTAAATTTTTAATTTATAAGATTAATAAATATGACTTAATTTTATTTCATTATCCAAATCCTTTAGTGGCATTGTTTCTTATAATATTTTGTAAAAAAAATGAAATAATAATTTTTTGGCACTCTGATATTGTTAGAAAAAAAGGAATTTTGTTTCATATGTCAATGTTAGTTGAAAAATTTCTTATCAGAAAATCTAAAAAAATAATTTTTACTTCTAACGAGTACCTAAAAAGTAGTAATAGTTACAAGTATGTCAAAGATAAAGTGGTTATTATCCCACTTGGTATTGAAGAACTTCCAGTCAAAAGAGATGTCTCAAAACTTAACAATGATAAAATAAAATTAATTTTTATTGGCAGATTAGTTGAATATAAAGGCCTTATTAATTTTTTAAAAATTATCAGTCCGTTTGATAATATCCATATAAGCATTATTGGGAATGGCCCTTTGGCTAAAGATATTTCTAAGTATAAAGATGTAGATAATTTCAAACCTTCCATAAAGATGTATGGAAAAGTAAATGATGAGAAAAAAATAATGTTACTAAAAGATTCTAATTTTTTGATACTTCCATCTTTATCAAGAGCCGAGGCATACGGATTAGTATTACTTGAGGCAATGAGATTGGGAGTCCCAATTATAACCAATAATCTTAAAGGATCAGGAGTAATTGAGCTGAATTCTGATTATGAATCTAAGCCAGTTGGTTTTAAATTTGATTCTTCAAACATTGAAAAAGCTCGAAGCGCTTTTAAGAATATTTTATCGATAAGCCAAGAAGAATATGAAGAAGTTTCTAGACAAGCCTTAAGAAAATTTAAAAAGAAGTATACTGATGCTGAATTCATAAGCAATATAAAATTAACCCTAATAGGTAAAAATTAAAGTTCAGTGTTATGAAAAATATTATTAAATTAATTCGTACTAGCAAGATTCTTTTAATAATATTTTATGCATTACTTACACTAAGAAACATTATTCGAAGAAATATAGTTACAACAAACTTAAAGACAGGAAATAGAGTTGAAAATTCAGAAAACATTATTGATTATATTCTTCTATGTAATAGCTTTATAAAAAGATCAAAGATTGATTTTAATAAAGTTAATTCAGCTTTAGAAATTGGTCCAGGCGACAATCTAGGACTAGCATTATCTTTAATACTTGACGGAATTAATCAAATTGACGTTTATGATAAATATCAATCGGTTGAAAATGTAAAACAAAACAATGATATATATGAGACATTGTATAAAAAGATTGGTAAAGAAAAGGCTTCTCTTAAAAACGCAATGTTTAAAATATCAAGACTAGAAACTTATAAAAATAAAGCCCTTTTTTTGCCAAATCTTAATAAGAAAAAATATGATTTAATATATTCAGTTTCTGTTCTAGAGCACTTATGGCCTGCAAAAGAAATTATCAAAGAGCTTTCAGGAGCATTAAATAAAAATGGAATACATATTCATGTTGTTAATTTTACTGATCATGGTATGTTCTCTCCAGAACATAATACCTTTTTCTTTAGAAGTATTCCTGAATGGATATATAATCCAATTATGAGGCCTGTTGGAAGACCTAACAGAATTTTACCCAGCGAATTTTTAGACTTTTTTAGAGAATTAGGCTTTAAGGTAGAAATACTCCCAATTAAAACTCATAAAACTTTACTGAAAGATCATGATAAAAGAGTTGAAAATAGTATCTCTGATATTGAGTTGGAAGAAATCAAATATGTTTATGGTGAGGATATTTTAGGCAATAAAGAAAAATTAATTGATCTTTGCACCGGCTCGGCTATTTTAATCTGCAAAAAATTATAAATGCGAAGTATTTTATATAGTTTTATATTACCAAAATTTTATAGCTTCTATTTAGTTGAATTGAAGATAATTTTTGAATTATTTAAATCTTTATTCAAATCAATTTTTACTAAAAATTTATTGATAAAGATCAAATTAGACCAGAAACTAAAAGTTTATTTATCATCTTCAATAATCCTATACTTTTTTATGATTGTTCTTACACTTGTAAGTTTAATCATTCATAAAGATCCAGATTATTTTGAACTAATATTTATATTTAAGATGGTCATATACTTTATATTGATGCCATTATTTATTGAGAGAACATTATCTAGACAATTCCTTTCAAATTTAAAAATCATCACAATACTGTTCTTTTTTTTATCAGCTCTAATTTTTGCAAACAGCTTATCATCAAACACTATTTCTTCTCTTTTATGGCAAGCAGACACTTTTGGAGCAAGATTTGTTGGTTTCACTGGATTATCCATATCTCATAACGGTAGTGAATTAATTGGATCAACTGCAAATGCTGTAGGGATTTTATATGTCTTTCTTTTTAGTATCTTTGCATTTGGCCAAAAAGAAATAAGAGATTATAGAATAGCTTTAATATGTTTCTTTGGTATTGCGTTAACTCTCTCTCAAAGCGCTATAGCTGCATTTATATTGTTAATAGTTGCTTCTGTCAAAATAAGACTTAAGTTTTCTGTAAAAGCATTTATATCAATACTTATTTTTATAATAGCTTTATCCACATATGTTTATTTATATAAAGAAGATTCTATTTTCTTTAGAATTTTTGAGAATGTAGATATTTTGCTTTCAGATGGTGTTCTTCCTGGAACAATATATGATAGATATCTTCAATGGCAAGCTGTCGGAGATTATGTATCAAACTGCACAGCTTCTTTTTTTGTTGGACAGTCTTTAATATTCGATAAAGCATGTGGTCAAATCTTTATTGCAGAAAGTTATTTCCTTGATATTTTTAAAAAATTCGGTTTTTTTGTTTTAATTTTAGGAGTATTACAATTTTATTTTATGTATAAATTATGCTCTCAATCAAAAATCATAACCAAAAGTTTTTTTATAGCCTGGTTACTAAGCAATGTATTTTTTAATAATACATATCAGACTGATTTCATTTTATTTTCAGTTTTTTTAATATGGAGAGCTTCATTGCAAAATTCTGAAAATACTATGATAAATAGTATAAAATAAACTTTTTTATAGGGATGGTATGTTTAGTAAAGACAAATATCTTGATTTAATTTCAAGTATTGAAAGACATAATTTAGATTTTTCTACTGATTGGCATGAAAATAATAAAGAACAAAAAGTCCTCTTAAGACATGACGTAGATTTTAGTATTAGCAAGGCAAAAGAAATGGCTTTTTTCGAGAAAAAAGCAAATATAAAATCAACTTATTTTTTTATGTTATCTTCAAATATGTATAACCTGTTATCCAAAGAAAGCATCAATTTAGTTCATCAAATAAAAGAATTTGGACATAAAATATCTCTTCATTTTGATCCAACTGCACATGAACAGTTAGATTCTTTTATTCAGGAAAAAAATACATTTGAAGCAGCATTTGAAGTTGATATTGATATCGTTTCAATTCATAGACCAGGTATTTTTTTAGAACAAAATAATGTAGATCTTTTTGGTTGCAAACATACTTATCAAGACATTTATTTTAAAGACATGACTTATATTTCAGACTCTGGTGGTAAAAGTCCAGATGAGCCTATTGCTAATTATTTAGAAAATAATAAAAAAAACGGACTTCACCTACTTATCCACCCTATATGGTGGTTTGGTATAGGTAATTCACCAACAGAATGTCTCAATGATTGGAAGAATAAGCACCTTAAATTCATAACAGATGAGATCTGTCATAATTGCAAGACATATACACCATGAGCAAGAGTATTTTTTTATTTGGGTGCAAGGATACGACTTTACATGTTGCTAAATTTTTAAATCAACTCAACTTAAATATTAATTTAATAACCATAGATCCTGCAACAGCTAAAAAAAATGACGTCGCTGGTTATATCGAGTTATCAAAATATGAAGAACTTTTTAAGACAATCTATATTGCAGAATCATATGCCTTAACATCTGCTAACGATATAAATCACTTTAAAAAATTAGATGATATTTTGTTAGGTTTCTCTATTGGATGGCAGCGCTTGATACCTGAACAAATTTTAGAAAATTTTTCTAATGGAGTTCATGGAATGCATGGCAGTACAAAAGATCTGCCTTTTGGAAAAGGTCGCTCTCCGATGAATTGGTCAATTATTGAAGGAAGAAATTATTTTTGCACTAATTTATTTAGATATAAAAGTGGAGTTGATGATGGGCCTATTATTGATAAAGTTATATTTAGTATTCAATCTGAGGATACTGCAGAAACTTTGCATTACAAAAATACTTTAAGTATGTGCGCCATAATACAAAAAAATATCGCAAATTTAATTAGCGGAGATATTGTTTATAAAGATCAAGAATTATCTGATGGTGAATCTTTTTATCCAAAAAGAAATCCTGAAGATGGATTAATTGATTGGAGCGATGATATTAATAATATCAATAGACTTATAAGAGCTGTCTCTCCACCTTTTAGTGGAGGAATTGGTTACATAAACAACACTAAAATTAAAATCAAGAGAGCATCAATTTTTTATACAGATTTGGAAGATCATCCATACAAACACAACAGATTTGGTGAAATATTGGAAGTTTTTTTGAATGGTAAGTTTCTTGTAAGATGTTCAGGCGGAGTTTTAATAATTCACGAAAGCTCAAGAGATGATATATGTGTTGGAGATTGTTTTAAAAATCAACAGTCGCCTTTTAATAGATTTAAAAGAAATGAACATGGCTTTTTTGATAATTAAATGGATATAAAGAAAAATAGGTTAATTTAAGTTAGTGAGAGATAGTATGTCCTTTGAGGAAATATATAAAGAAAATAAAAAAATTGGACAAACTCAGTATAGAAATTATTTTCAAGCATTACAATATCATGATTTATTTAATCTTTTGAATAAATATAAAAATGATTCTGATAATAATTTACTTGATTGGGGCGGGGCTCAAGGACATTGTTCAATTATGTCAACAATGCTCGGATATAAATCAAGAATTTTTTCTTTACTAAACTATCCCGACAAGTGGAATGTACTAAAAAATTATGGGATTGAAATCGACTTTGATCCAAAGGCTATAAAAAACCTCCCTTACAAAGATAGCCAATTTACTCACGTCCTATCATGCGGAGTCTTGGAGCACGTTAGAGAAACAGGTGGTACAGAAGAAGCAAGCATCAATGAACTTACAAGAATTCTTGAACCAAATGGTATTTTAACTGTATACCACCTTCCAAATACTTATTCATGGATAGAATTTATTTCAAGAAATTTTAGAAAAACTTATTCTCATCCATTTAGGTATACGAAAAAAGATGTAATTCAAATGAAAGATTTTTCAGTAAAAAAATGTGAAATATTAGAAACCGGACTTTACAATTTAATACCAAGAAGAATTTTTCATGGATTAAAAGGTAAAAAGATAGCTATTTTTTTGCATAAACTTGATAAATTATTATGTCTTACACCTCTAAAATATCTTGCACAATGCAGATATTTTGTTCTAAGAGTTGAATAATGGAATATGAAGACAATTACTCGTCTTTGCTTAACGAAATCCTGACAAAATATTTTAATTTTTTTAATAAAATAACATCAAATAAATTTCTTTTTAACTATTCATTTTTGCAAAAAGTCTTATGTATGCTTTTATGGGATGAACTTCAAGGAAAACAACACAAGTCAAAGATAGTAAGTAACGAGATAATGAAATTACCAGTTACATTAAATTACTTTGATGATTTTGAAACAATTTTTAAATTAAAATTCATAAAGTTTAAGAGAAATAAATTTTCCTCATGTATGACTTTCTCTAACTCAACGGATACGGCTATAAGTTTTTTGCTAAAACAAAAAAATTTTAAGGCCTTAGTGAATAGAATATATCCGAAAGAAAAAATAACTGTTTCTTTTGACCCAAACACAAATTTTCAATATGAAAATGAATTTAAAAATATGCTAAAAGAGGATTTCAGTGAAGAGAACTTATCATATATAGATGATACGCTTAAATTTTCTTTCGCAAAATATGTTTTATGGAAATCCCTTTTTTACTTCAATCAAAGAAAGTCTAAAAAGATAGACTTAATGGGCGCTAAAGTCTTTCTTCCAAGACCTTTTTCGGATGAGTCATTAAATTTTAGAACTATTGCTTCAAATTTTTCTGAAGAATGGATTGGACATAACTCGTCATATATTGAATTATATGAGGGTGACTCAAGACAAAGATATAATCAACTAAAAAGATTATTAGATAACAATAATCTAAAAGTTCCTCATGAAATTCCAATTAATATTTCAAATAAAGTTTTAGATAAATTGGGGAAAAAAATACTTATTCCATTATTTCCATATGGTGACTATGGTTATCCAGAATATGAATGTAATGACCATTATCAAAAAAAGATTATTATTGATTTACTGAATTTTTTTGAAAATAAGGATTGCGATATTTTCTTATCACCTCATCCTGGCACAACTGATTTGCAGTTTCTTAAAAATTTAAAAGATAAATTTCCTAATTCCAAGACAGAATCATTTGATAGGTTTCTTAAAAAATCTGATAGCGTTATTTGTACCTACAGATCTACCTCATGCCTTGGCACCGCGCTTAATTTTGGAAAATTTTGTTTATTACTAAAAAATAAAAATTACACTAATAATAAAAATTATCAAAACTTAAAAATAATAAATAGATATAATATGACTTCTATAAGTGAATTTTTATAAATGAAAAATACGAGATTTTTATATGAAACAATTTAATGGAGCCACTATTCTTGTCACAGGAGGCACTGGATCATTTGGGAAAAA
>MDTA01075972.1_pt1 | contig 31536 bp, 31 predicted proteins | sample 811151 | NCBI WGS metagenome assembly MDTA01 (sample SAMN05326648, study PRJNA326480) | marine metagenome | isolation source: seawater | place: Indian Ocean: South | collected 2010
TCTTTCAGAATTTGATGACCTTGCTGAGGAAAACGGCTTCATCGGAGTTTGGCCTCAAGGATACGATAACTCTTGGAATTCAGGATACTGTTGTAGTACTGCGGGTGAACTTGGATTGAATGATACTGGATTAATCATGGAAATCATCGATAAAGTAGTATTCAACCATTCAATTGACGAGAGCAGGATATACCTTACTGGATGGTCAAATGGTTGTTCTCTGAGTCAAAAATTAGCTAACGAACACAGCGATGTTTTCACTGCAATCGCTTGCATGTCTTACTACCTGTTAGAGGACCCAAGTCCAGAATATTCTCCAATACCAATAATGGAAATTCATGGATTAGAAGATCAGATAATTCTCTATTCTAATGATGCAATCCATCTTCCGAACATGGATGCCCAAAAACATGGAGCAATCCAAAATCTACAACAATGGGGGCAAATGAACGGATGTGAGGATAAGACACCTGATTCACACTCACCGACCGTTTTCTATTCCGTCCAATCATTCACAAATTGCGCGAACAATACCAAAGTATCTCTTGTTACATTGTACGCAGCAGATCACAATCCGTATGAGGAAAGCTACGACATATTCCCCGGTAATGGTGGCACTGTGGATACCAATGGTATTGCCTGGGAATTCCTATCACAATTTTCCAAAGTAGTTGTTTCGGAAGAATAGTGGTGCCGGGAGCGGGACTTGAACCCGCGACCTTCGGATGTCTCAGACATTTTCGGTTAGGCTTGTGCGCTCATCAATTGTGTCAGCAAAGAAATCCCTGCCAACTTTTCCCTATGAGTCCGACGCGCTACCAACTACGCCACCCCGGCAATACTGCCACCCAAATGACTACCCCATTTGAGCATTACAGTCATGCAGGGGACGGTTCTGGCTTTGCAAATCTAGATTCTTCTTTTACAGGAAGATGAATCAAAGACGAAAATACCCCTACTGCAATCCCAATCCACCATACTGTTGTATAACTGCCATACATGTCATACAATACTCCACCAAGATAAACTCCAACGAAGCTTCCTAACTGATGTGAGAAGAATACAATCCCATACAGAGTAGCCATATATCTTACACCGTAAATATGAGCCACTAAACCACTTGTCAAAGGTACTGTAGCAAGCCACAAGAACCCCATTGCAAAAGAGAAAATTAAGACGGTATTTGCAGTTATTGGAGTTAGAATAAACCAAGCAGCTGCAATTGAGCGACCTGCATATATTCCAGATAATAACCACTTCTTTCCAAATCTCTTACCTGCCCATCCAGCCATTAGTGTTCCAACAATATTAGCCGCACCAATAACCGATATTGCAAGTCCTCCAAGAGCAGCAGTTGTTTCAATTCCTAGATCGCCACACCATCCTGTTGGATCAATTGGTGCACTCATCTCGGTAATTAAGGCAGGGAAGTGCGCTGTAATGAAAGCAAGTTGATAGCCGCAAGAAAAGAACCCTACAAAGATCATCATGTATGATGGGTCCTTGAATGCTAAACGAAGAATTTCACCTAGACTTTCTTCGATTTCTTCTTTAGATGCTCTCTCTGGAGCCCTCATGAATGGTAGAAGAAGAAGAATTGCAAGAATTGATGCGGCGAAGATCATGAATACAGATTGCCAAGACATGCTTTCTAAGAGGAATACTGCCACAGCAGGGCCTACAATTTGTCCTGCGGATCCTGCTGCAGTTGCTATTGCAAGGCTCATTGCTCTGTGCTCTGGTGCACTAGCACGGCCAACTACTGCTAGAATAACTCCAAATCCGGTTCCTGCAATTCCGAAACCAACTAACACTTCATAGAATTGTATTGCCAGTGGAGATGTTGCTCCTGTCGTAAGAAGTAACCCAAGAGCATACAAAAATGCGCCTAATATAATCGCTTTTCTGTCACCTATTTTTTCTGCAAATGCACCGAAGAAAGGGGCTCCGAATCCCCATGCTAAATTCTGGATAGCTATAGCAAGACTGAACTCAGATCTAGCCCATCCAAATTCATCCTGAATAGGGATCTGAAACACACCAAAGGATGCTCTAATTGCGAAGCCGACTAAAACAATCAAACAACCGACGGCTAATACAGGAGTGAATAGACGTGGTTTGCCTTCCATAATTGACGACTTATTGACTACTGAATAATGCTATCGTAGTTGAATTCTTTTAGTTGGAATTTAGAATTGAGGGTATGGGATCCTTTGATGAAGTACTTGTCCTCGCATATCCGTGGTCGACGTAGACTCCGCCTTACGGGCGAGTGCTTATTCTGGGAAGAAAAAACCCAAGGGTGAGCGTAAGAAAGAAGAAAAAATGAGTCGGAAATTAGATCCATTTGACCCTCCTGCAGCATTCGAAAAAGAAAAAGCGGATGCATATTCAATGTGGTTAGTGATAACTCTTGGTTTTGGAATGGGATTATTGATGAGATATGGCCTAATGCCTAGGCTAGATAAGCCTGAAACTGTTCTATGGCTTATTCCAGTTCTATTTGTTGCAACTCTTCCTTCACTACATAGACTATTAATTCCTGACCGCATCTCGGATCTATATGACAGAGGAAATTGGTTCAGAGCAGGTTTCCTTTACCTATTCTCTTGGCTTGCTATTTCTTTCATTTTAGTAAATCCACCTCTAGCAGATATTGCACCACCTACACTTGCTGACGGGCTTGATATTGCTGAAACAGATGGAGTTGTTGAAACAGATTGGGATAATGGTGTGTACACTATAGGATTGAATCAAAATAGTGTAGATGTAATTCTTGGTATGTCTGTAAGAGATAATGTGGATGCTGAAAGCGCTCATTTAGAAGTTAGTATATGGCTTCATGGAACGCAAATTGCTGAATTAGCAAATGGCACTGTTATGGAAATGGAAAATGCCCATGACCAGTTTAATTCAGTTAATTCATGGGTACGCGGTGATGATGTTGCACCCCACCATCAAGACATTGGTCTAGCCTTTGACTTAGGAACACTCACCCCCAACGAATATACTGTCAAAATATCCCTTAGCGAAGTTGGAGAACCTTGGGATGTAAACGAATGGGAGCGCGAATATATCATTGATATAGCGCAAGTAACAACTGCTTGAAGCTCATTTCTTCAGAAGTTTGCAAAGGCTAGCAGTCATCGCATCTAATTGAAGAGATTCTCCACCACCTTCGACCATTCTGAAATCAGTCTCGGCCATTGTTTCAGTTACTGAAAGCTTCTGAGATTCATCAAGGAACGTTACATCTCCTAAACCACGATGTAATTGGTTGACCATGTCAGTTCCTGCCAAACCATACTTATCAAGAAGTGATTTAAGACGACGACGAGCCGGTTGAAAGCCATCTTCGCGACAAGCAAGAAGATACCCGTGTAATTCTTCAGGTGGCGCCGTTGCAGTAGTTTCATAGATCAAATTACGTGTAATTTTGTTAGACATAGAAGCTGCAACTTGTAGAGCGGTAATTGCTTTCCTGAGATCGCCTAAACTGACATGTACTATTGCTTTGGCTGCGTCATCATCTAAATCTAGAGATTCTGAAGCTGCGACGCTTACTATCATGTCATTTACTTGCTCATTAGCCAGCGGTCTGAATCGGAAAACAGCACAACGAGACTGGATCGCCTCAATTATCTTAGATGAATAATTACAAGATAATATGAATCTACAAGTTTCTGAATACTGTTCCATAATTCTTCGCAAAGCGCCTTGGGCATCTGAAGTAAGTGCATCTGCTTCATCCAAAAATATCACTTTGAATGAGGTTCCTGGAACTGGAGCAGTTCTTGCAAAACCTTTGACCTTAGTTCGAATTGATTCTAGTTTCCTCTCATCACTAGCATTCATTTCCAGTAAGTTCATTCTGTAATTTTCACCGAAAACATCTCGAGTTAAAGCGAGTGCTGCCGTCGTCTTACCAGTACCCGGTGGGCCTGCAAGTAAGAGATGAGGGAACGTCTTTTTCTCGGCATAGGCCTTGAGTCGGTCAACCACTGCTTTTTGCCCTTTAATATCGGCCACAGTACGGGGGCGATGGCGTTCTACCCACATCTGGCTCATGGTCGTCCCTCCTCATCCTGCATCGGGTGTCCTTGAAGGTTGCCTAAGAAGGAAGACATATCCTCAGTAGGATTCTTCTGCATTTGGAAAATCTCCATTCCTTACGTCATCAATGTATTTTTTGACTGCGCCATCTATAGTATTCCCAATATCTGCATAACGGCGCAAGAATCTAGGGCTGAAATCCTTGGTAATTCCAAGCATATCATGTAGAACTAATACCTGACCATCACACTCAGATCCTGCACCAATACCTATCGTTGGAACTGAAAGTTGAGCACTGACCTTCGCAGCAAGTTCTGCAGGGATTTTCTCAAAGACTATTGAAAAACAACCTGCGGCCTCAATCGCCTTAGCATCTTCGAGAAGTTTGGCAGCCTCCGCATCTTCTTTAGCGCGTACTGAATAAGTTCCAAACTTGTATATTGATTGTGGAGTAAGCCCAAGATGACCTTGAACCGGTATTCCTGCACTAACAATACGTTCTATCGATTCAGCCACTTCAGTTCCTCCTTCTAATTTCACAGCGTGGCCACCAGATTCTTTCATTATGCGAATCGCACTGTCAAGAGCAGTTTTCGAATCACCCTGATAGGTTCCAAACGGTAGGTCAACGACGACTAATGCACGCTCAACTCCTTTGACAACACACTGAGCATGGTAAATCATATGATCAAGAGTTATTGGAATAGTAGTTTCATTTCCTGCCATAACATTAGATGCAGAATCTCCAACTAGTATAACATCAATTCCAGCAGCATCAACTAAACGTGCAAGAGAGTAGTCATAAGAAGTTAGCATGGTGATTTTCTCACCTTCTCTCTTCATTTCTTGTAGAGTGTTTGTAGTGATTTTAGTCGCATTGTCAGCAATTGACATGAACTCACCTCAACAATTCCGAAACACTCATCTCCCTTCAAGGAAGCGGAGAGCAAAACTGACTTTAATTGGAAGAAAAATAATTAAAATTTTAATCCTCATTCGTCTATATCGAAGTCAGAAATCGCCTTGCCGATATCGGATTTATTATCAAATAAATTTTCATCATCGATGCCATATAGGAATTCGTCCACATTAATTACTCCGTTACCATCGCTATCAATCTCATGGAATAAGTTTCGCAAATGGAACCGGTCTAGGTTGGGTGCTATAATACTCATTGCGTGTACGAATTCGCCTTCAGACATGTGATCTGGATACTTGGGTTTCATTTCGGCTACTGTATGGAAGACTAACCATCTCTTCTCTCGCTCCGCTTGTGTAGCGTTTGTGAATTCTGTTCTCACTGTTCTCCAAGGAGTTAACATCGGATGGGCCCTTGATTTCCCATAGAAGAAGTAAATCATGAGACCTACTGTACAGCAGGCTAAACCACCCAAAACCGCAGTCATTCCCATTACATACAGAAGTAAGGCACCACTTATTATTCCAAAAATCTGGATGAATGGGTACATTGGAGACTTCCACTCTGGACGATACCAAGAATGAGTAACTGAGGCTCTACGCAAGACAATTACAGAGGCATTAATAGTCATGAAAATCATAATCTTGAATCCAGAGGCCAACTTAGCGATTTCCTCAACAGGGAGCAATGTAATAGACAAACCCATTGCAATTCCAGTCCCAATTATGGCAAGGTGAGGTGTTTGGTATTTTGAATGAACATTTTCTAATGCTTCAGGTAGTAAGTTATCCCTTGCCATAGCAAATGGGAATCTAGAAGTCGCCATCAGTGATGCCAATGCCAAAGACGTCAGCACAGTAACTGCGAAAACAGCAGAAATAGTACCTGCAGTAGTTCCACCCACCTTCTCAGCGAATACATAGATTGGGTCTTCTCTAGCATCTCCTCCTTCACATGGCATCTCATCTGGACAAGACATGTATCCTGAAGGATCCACTGCAGACACCATGATTATAGTGATCATAACGTAAAGTACACATGCTATCACAAGCGATAGTATCATCCCATAGGGGATATTCTTACTTGGATTCTTGATTTCACCACCAACAGCTGCTATCTTTGTTACTCCTGCATATGCTACGAAAACAAATGCAGTCGCATGTGCGACATCCTCCCATCCACTACCATATGCTCCATCTCCAAATGCAGCATTCCAGTTCATGTCTAAGGTAAACATCGACCAAATACATAATACCGCCAAAAATAACAGCATTATTGTAACAACTGGAGTCTGAATTTTCTTTATTCTTGTTACTCCAAGTATGTTAATTGCGGTTATTATAGCAAGTAGTATAAGTGCTGCCACTTCTATGTTTATCGTGATACCCAGTAATTCCTCTAAAGCCCAAAGATAGGCTTTGAAACCAATTAGAGCAAATGCGGATTTTAGCATGGAGGCTCCCCATAATCCGGCACCTGCTATTGTTCCAACAAGAGGACCAAAAGTTCTCTCAATGTATACATATGAGCCACCAGAAGAAGGCATTGCAGTAGATAGTTCGCCCTTAGAAATAGCTGCAGGAAGAATTGCTAATGCAGCTAATAGGTAGGCCAGCCAAATTCCAGCAACTGGCACTGAACCACCTCCCATATCCAACATGACCAAAGCTGGAAGAACAAAAAGTCCAGAGCCTAACATAGCAGAAAGTGAGATTACGACTACTGAAAACATGCCTAATTTTCTTTCTAATGTGTCGGACAACCCCTCTATTGGCTTGTAAACAAAGTCAATGAAGTCCTTCGGAGTGCTGGCTGCCATAACCCTTCGGAGTAAACATGTTTGTTGAATATTACCACAATAAAGGCCCTACGAAAATCTCACTCCATAACCCACAGAGTTACAAGTGATGGTCATTGCCAACGTAATATGGCTGAAGTCATAGAGCAAGACAAGATAGCAGCAGTTCACTATGTAGGAACCTATCCTGATGGTGAAGAATTCGATAGTAGTAAAGGAAAAGACCCTTTACACTTCTTAGTAGGACATCAACAAATGATTTCTGGATTTGAAGAAGAAATGATGGGTGCTGCAGCAGGTGAAAAGCGTGAATTCACATTGACCCCAGATCGTGCATATGGTGAAAGACAAGAAGAAGCCATACAGAAAGTGGCAAAGACCGATTTTGGTGAAAATGCTGACATGTTAGAAGTTGGAATGATGATGGGGGCTCAAACTCCACAAGGTATGATGCCATTCACGATTAGTGAAATTAATGGAGATGAAGTAACAATAGACTTCAACCATCAGATGGCAGGTAAGACACTTCGATTCAGTGTAGAAGTTGTAGGAATCAGAGATGCTACTCCTGAAGAATTAGCTCATGGACAAATTCGTGTAGAACCTAAATCAGATGATTGTGGACCCAGTTGTGGTTGTAACTAACTGAGCGAATCTTTGATCCTTACATGCCCTACTGGCAATACAAGGGAGACACATGAGAACCACTGCGATCGTTCTTTGCCTCCTAATTATATTAGCTCCTTTTGGAGGTTGTCTAGGGTTTGGGGTTGATTCCAAAGAATCTGAAAATGAGTCTTTGAGAATTAATCATATACAAGTTCTTGGAACTCATAATTCATATCATTTGAAGCCCTTTGGACCAACCATAAGAGCATATGATTATTCTCATGAAACACTAGACATACAAGCAGGACAATTTGGTGTGAGGCAGTTTGAACTCGATGTTTGGTGGGATGTTCGAGGACAGTTATACGTTTATCACAACCAATATGACTCTAGAACGACGTGCTCTACTTTCGAAGAATGTCTCAATGTACTACTTACTTGGTCAAATAATAATCAAAATCATGTTCCTTTCTTCATTTGGATTGAGCCAAAAGAGTGGTTAAGGAGCAGTACTGATAGTAATGCATTAGTCGAATTACAGGACATGTTAGGTAAAATTGAATTAGAGATTGGCCAATTTTGGCCTAATGAGAAAACTATTACTCCTGACGAAGTTAAGGGAGAGCATGATACTCTAAGAGAAGCAATAACTACATCAGGATGGCCTCTTCTTGAGGATTCAAGAGGGAAAGCCATGTTCATATTACTAGCAGATGATGAAATGAGAGATGCATATCTGACAACATATCCTGGATTAAATGGATCTCTAATGTTTACAATGAATGAAGAAGCTAGCGATACTGCCTCATTTTATTCAGATACAGATCCAATAGGTATGGGATCAGAAATAACAAGGCTGGTTCAGGAAGGTTACATTGTTCGAAGTAGAGCAGATAATGCTGAAGATGGCGAGGCAGATAACAATGATACAGCAAGACGAGATGCTGCATTCGCAGTAGGTGCACATTCCATTTCTACCGATTATCCATCCAAAGTGGATGGTATCGATTACTGGGTAGAAGTACCCAATGGTCCAGTTGCCTGTAATCCAATATCAGCACCACCCGGATGTACAAGCGAGAGAGTGGAATCTTTGGTTTCAGAAATCATATCTTAGCGATTACTTTCAATTCTACAGCTATTGGAGTAGGTAAGGAAAGTACAGCAACTGTTGTTCTTGAACATTGAATTTCTGAGAAATACTCGGAATATACTTCATTATAACCAGTAAAATCTCGATCCATATCAACAAGAAAAGATAAGCAATCTACAACCTTTTCTAGAGAAGATCCGGCGTCTTCTAAGATAACCTTGATGTTTTCAATTACTGCTCTTGTTTGTTTACGTATATCATAATCTAAAGGATTTCCTTCAGAATCTCGGATTGGGCCGCCTGGAATTTCATCAGTAATTGGCTGACGTGGACCTATGCCACTAACGAATAGAAGGTTTCCGACTCGAAATGCATGAGGATAAGCACCTACTGCTGAAGGTGCTCTATCTGAAAATATTGGACCGTCAGAACTAGTAAATTTACCTGCTGTTTTCTTTCCAACTACGCCGCCTACCATACCGCCAACAGGTCCTGCTACAGCAACTCCTGCTGCAGCACCAACTGCGCCTCCTGCGGTTGAAAACATTGATTTCCCATAACTTTCGTAAAGAGATTCAATTGCATCATCAGGGGCTTCAATGAGATCTCTAATCATTTCAAGGCGATGTAAAAAGGTCGACTCATCCTCTTCTATTTCTTTATCTGTCATTCTAGCATCCCCTTGTCTAGTACATTCCGATCTCCCTGATAATATTCTACATCGTCTTCATCAAATTCTTTGTCACCAACGGATCCACTAGAAGGTGTTAGAGTAATTACTGCACCACCACTTCCATTCAACGCCTCGTAAGCTAGTACCTCACCATCGTAGTTGTTATGCTGACCCATAGATGCTGCCATAAACCAAGCCGGTTTGTAAGCAACTACTTTTTGCACTCTTATCTGACCATGAATATCACGACTTAATTGACTTAGATCCTCAAGTCTACCATCAGCAAAGAATTCTAGAATTTTTTGATTCCAATCATCGTCTTTTCGGGAATGAATTCGATCATCTGCTGGATCGATATGCTCAGTGAACATTCTATTTGATAGGCTAGCAACTACCACTATCACTGCCTTCTTACCTTGAGTTGCTAATGTATCACGAACTGCTTTTCCTAAAACAATAGTCTCAGATCTATTAGCATACATGTTGCTTGAAACTATACACGAAGGAATTCGATTTTCTGGGTTAAGTAAACTTAGAGCAACTACTGATCCTGTATCTATAGGAAAACCTTCATACTCAACCGTTCTTGATTCCAGACCACGTTTTTCATTTGCTTCTTTGAAAGCATGAGCAAATTCAGTATCGATTTTGAATTCATAGGGCATACTACCTAAATAATGGAAATCATCATCCACATGTGTCCATACAGCATTCTCAAGTGCTTGGATTTGATGCCCAATAATACTGGGCCATGTGGTAGAATATACCAATATTAGATCCGCTTCACTTTCTTCTATTCTTCTACGACATTCATCAAATCCTGCCCTTAGTTTTGCATATCCCTCATTTGCATCTGGAGATAATAATGGATGAGGATGTGGGGGGCAATATATTCCAAACAAAATTTCTGGTTCATTAGTCATATTATCACCTACAGAACATACTCACGTGTTTCATCATTAGGATCCCAACAAGCCACAACGTTGCCAGTCCCTATTACAGATTGATAACCGTATATTTCGGCTGGGAAATTTGGAAAACCCATGGCAGCTAACATCCAAATTAGTCCTCCTCCCTCTGTTTCGGCTATTGTTTGCTCAGTAAATTCAGGCATTATGTCAATAACTTCACGACTCTTGCCTTCACGCATCATTTCAATGATTTTCATATCCCAAACATACTGACTATGATTGTAAATATGTTCACGACTCATGTCTTCAGGAAGAGGCGCCTCTTCTACAAAATGTCTGTGAGACAATGAATGACTGGCAACCAAAACAACACGCTTACCACTTTCTTGAATTGCTTTAGCACAAGCACGACCAAGAGCACTCGCTTGTTCAACCATTACTTCAGGGGAGTAATAGTGTGTGTTTCTATTACTGGATATTGTAACAATTGGTTTATCCCATTCAGGATTTAGTAAATGACAACTGGTTATTGTACCGTAGTCAACCCTGAAATCAGGATTACGCATCATTTTGGTAATGATGCCTGCTTCTGCTGCGGCATCATGCATTAATTCAGAAAGTTCAACGTCTACCTTTAGATCATAATTAAATCTGAATAAATTCGGGAAAACGGGGTCGACGGATTTTGATTTGAATTGAGGCAGGCCTAGGAAGTGTGTTCCAATGTATGTTTGCCAATGAGGTGTGAAAATCACTATTGCATCATAATCAATATCTTTCAACTTTCTTGCTAGTCTGTTATAGCCCCAACGCAGAGTTTCCCAACCGCCTTCCGAATACGCTTCATTCTGTGGAGGATTTGCTGCATAAACAAGGTGAGGGGGGTGAGGTGCGAGGCAGCCGGCGACAATCTGGCCCTTCGTCATGTATGGACGAGGTCTCAAATTCTAAAGAAAACCTTCCGGTGTTTCCAAGCCTTCATTGGTGTGGTTATCAGCGCAACACTATGAAGTGGGATGAACCTCCCCTCTGGCCAATAGCATTACCCAGTGGAATTGGATTCCTACTACCGTTATCCTCAACACTTAGACAACACAAGTTTGATGCTCTACATTTCATTACAACAGCTGAAGGCCAGGAATCATTGATTACTCCTCTAATAGTAATGATTATGTTGTCTCCTCTACTAATATTTGCACCTAAAGAAATAGGAAATAGAATTGAACTAATAGCAGGCTCAATAGTAGGCTTACTACTATGTATGATACCCCAAGTATTGTTTAAACCCTGGCTAATTGTCGTTATTCTGTTTTGGATTTTCCAATCTAGGCATATCTGGAGTAAGAACTACCCACCCTTTAGAATTGGAATTTGGCTGGGTCTTGGGGGAGCATCTGGATTATTCCTAGGTGGATTTTTCGCCTATAACTTTCTTTGAGCGAAAAATAACTACCTCAATAGTAACTCCAGTAATGATAAAGCAAGGCCAACTTAACAAGATACCAGACCAGATTAGTTCGTCATCAACGTAGTGAGGCGTAATTCTCAACTCTCCGAGACCCTCGCTAGAAGAATCAGTATCATATATTCTCATCAAAATAACGTACATGTCACTAAGACTTGTAGTTTCAACAATCAACTCGACTTGATTGCCACCTTCTATAGTGAAAATTTCTTTATTAGCAATATTCGGATCGATAAGTATTGATGACCAATCAATATGCCCTCGAGAAGAATGAGTAATTACAAAATCAAGTTTGATTAACATAATCTCAACAGGCACCTCTCCAACATTTGAAACATCAACTAAAACGGGATGACTTAGAGAATGGACTTCTACAGTATCCAAATTGACATCTCCTTCTCCAAAACGATAGTTAGGAATTTCATCATCAGTACCGGCTCCATCTATACCACCTACTAGCAAAAAGGAGCTGAATAATATAGTACAGAACACAGCAAATACTCTTTGCCGATTATTTGGAATAAGTGATTTCCAACCATTTTCAGGCCTTGCTCTTACAATTGGTTGGACATAGTTACAAAAAGTTGCGCAAACTAATGCAATCACTAATCCCGGTACAATATCAACAATCCAATGAATGCCGAGATATTGTATTGAAAATACATAAATTATGACATTTATCAAAACAAATAAATCAAATTCTCTATGTCTCCACTCACTTATCCTTATTCCTAGAGACCTGCAATGAAGCCTATTGAGAATAAGTAGGGAAATTGGTAATCCTATATGCAAACTTGGAACCGAATTATCCATTGGATCATTTAGGATAAAGAAATCAATTGTGAAAGAGTCATGGTATAGAAGGGCATCAACGTTTGGAAGATAACTACTAGTCACCTCAACATTGAAGAAAAGATATAAGGGAACTGATAAAAGATAGATTACAAAGTAATTTAGTGCGGCTTTATCTGCCATTATCTCATCTTTAGTTAGAATATAATACATAGGAGAAAACCATATCATAAACAGATACATGAATAGATAATGAGCACTCATTAGATCTGTTAAAATATCATTGAGGAAAAAATCCTGAATAGAATATACCCAATCTCCTTCGATCTCATATATCCAATGTGTATAACCACCTACCTTTGCTTTCATTGGTTCATTATGATGATCAATCAAAGCCTTGTAAAGAAACATTGCAAGATAGAGACCTATGTGCCACCAGTATCCCTTTTCTCGTATTTCATTAGGAAGTTCTGTGAGTTTGACCCGCATATGTGGCTCATCTCTTGTAAGGAATCTTTGTACAGGGATTGTTAAAGCAAGTAGTGCAATCATAGCAACCTCATAGGGACCGATGAACCACTGCATAAGCCATAGGGATTGATCTTTGGTCAAGAAGTTCGCGGCAGGAAAATTACTATTAGTTATTCAAAAAGGTGGACTTAGCCAGAGATTATGACATACTCCAATTCCAAAAACTGCTCTTGACATCGCAATTCGCATAATCATCAAGTCATAATGCTAGTTTCGATGCATGTGGATGGACACGCGGTTTGGCTTCGAGAGTGCGCTAAAATTGGTTTTATTCCAGAAGCCAGAAGGTATACAGAGGGGACAAAAACTAGTCTTGATGCTGCTAATCAATTGGGTTGCGATGTGGCTCATATAGCCAAATCAATAGTTTTTGAAGGAAATGATGGAGCGATTGTTGTAATAACTAGTGGAGCAAATCGTGTCGATAGAAAAAAGAAAATTAAGCGAATTCTTGGTTACAAACCTAGCATGACTAATTCGGATTATATTATTGAAAACACTGGTTATGCACCTGGTGGTGTACCTCCATTTGGACATCTCAAAAGATGTACTGTTCTAATGGATGAAGATCTTTTACAGTATCGCGTTGTGTGGGGTGCTGGAGGCTCGTCAGATACTGTCTTTCCTATTGAACCAGAGAAATTGAAAAGTATATCTGGTGCGACAGTTGCAAATGTAAAACAGTAGGTTAAATTATGGTTACTGATAAGATAATTATAGCGGCTGAAAAATTAAGAGATGATGTTGAAGTATTTTCGAAAACGCTTGTGTCTGAAGGTTTAGTTGATTATGTATATAATCCTCTAAAATATGCATGGGAAATTCATCTGTGTTATCTAAAAATGGCATCAGACAAGGGTGCTAAGACGCTCTTACTAGGTATGAATCCAGGACCACATGGAATGGGACAAATGGGGATCCCATTTGCAGCCACTAGTATTGTTAGAGATCTTTTAGACATCTCTGGAATAGAAGTCGACCAACCATTAATCCCACACCCAAAACGTCCTGTTATTGGACTTGATTACCCAAGAGAAGAAGTTTCAGGAACTAGACTTTGGGGGCTTCTCGCTGAAACCTATGGCGATTCTAGATCAATATTTGAAAAAATATTCATTCTAAACCATTGCCCACTAATGCTTCTTGATGGAGAAAGAGCAACAAATATTACTCCAGATAAAATTTCAGGAGAAACCGTAAGGAAACTCTTATCCAGATGTGATGACCACTTGTTAGAAGTTATTGAGATTCTTGATATTGAATGTGTAATAGGTGTCGGAAAATTCGCTGAAAAAAGAGCTAGGGCGATATTGAAAGACAGTGGAGTGGAAGTGAAAGGATGTTGGCATCCATCCCCGGCATCACCTCTTGCTAATCGTAATGGAGGTAAAGATTGGAAAGAAAATGTATCATCTGTACTCCCATAATACAAACAAAAAATACCTCATTTACTCAAGTAAAAAGTTAAGTCGGCTAATGTAGCGTGAGTAGGCATGGACGCCAAGACGACACCGGAGTACCTGATTTCAAATGCCGAGAAATATGCCAACGAACCCGCTCTTTCATGGAAAGATGATTCAGGAAACTGGGTGAATATGACTTGGTCAGAATTCTACGATAATGCCATGAAAGTAGCAAGGTCGCTAATCTCCATTGGTTTTGAGGCCGGAGACAAACTAAGTATCTATTCATACAACAGATTTGAGTGGTATACTGCTTATGTTGCAGCAAATATGTGTAATGGAGTCGCTGTCGGAGTATATCACACATGCTCACCAGAAGAAGTCGAATGGGTAGTAGGAAACTCCGACTCCAAGGTCGTCTTCGTTGGGACTAATCCAATGGACGGAGGAGATACCAGCAAGATGTGTAATCACCGTCTTCAGGCTGCAATGGGTAATCTCGGAAAGGTCGAGGCTGTGGTTTCTATGGTAGGGATGGATGCAATTGATCACGACACAGCAATGACATGGATGGAATTCATTGAGAAAGCTGATTCGACTCCTGAAGCAACTGTTATCGACAGAATCTCGAGTATCAAGCCCTCTGATCCTGCTTCACTGATCTATACCTCAGGAACAACAGGAAACCCAAAGGGAGTAGTTCTAACCCATGACAATATGGATTTTGAAATTGGAGAGGTTCATAAAATGGTCAAATTCAATCAAGGAGAAGGATATGTGTCTTGGCTCCCATGTGCCCACGTGTTTGGGCAACTAGCTGACAATCATATATGGATTAGAGACGCCATACACATGAGAGTGGTTGACAATCCTCTTCACTCGATAGATTACTGCAAAGAAGTAAATCCCCACCTATTCATTGGAGTACCTCGAATTTATGAGAAGGTCTACTCTAATCTAGTAGCAGGACTTGGTAGTAAAGTTGGCTGGCTAAAGTTACCAATACTTGGTAACATTGTAAGAAAGAAGGCAAAGGCAAAGATTGGCTTCACGAATCTGAGATTTGCAATTACAGGAGCGGCACCTATTAATCCGGATATTTTACATCTATTCCAAGATCTAGGAATCCCTCTGTTTGAAGGTTATGGTATGACTGAAACGTCAGCAGGAGCCACTCTAGGACATCCTGGCGCAAATAAAATAGGATCCGTTGGGAAACCAATGGCGGGAACTGAACTAAGAATTGCGGATCCGGATGAAGGAGGTAATGGTGAGATTCAATTCAGAGGTAGGCATGTAATGGCAGGATATTACAAAAATCCTGAGGCTACTGCAGAAACTATGACTGAAGATGGCTGGCTGAAATCAGGAGATCTAGGTAAGATAGATTCAGATGGCTTTGTTTATGTCACTGGAAGATTGAAAGAAATATATGTTAGTTCTGCTGGAAAGAACATTGCTCCTCTAGTAATTGAAGAGACTATGAAATCTATACCAGTAGTATCACAATGTATGCTAATTGGTGACAATAGGAAATATTGTTCTGCTCTATTCACATTGGATGTTGGTGCAATACTGAGAGATGTACACGGACTTGACGGAGCCACAGAAGTTCCTAAAGACCCGTCAAAACAATTAGCAAAACTTGCTGAATTAGGGCATGATTTGTCTGAGTATACAGCAGTTGGTAGCGATATATACAAACAACTTGAAGCTGCAGTAAGTGAATTAAATGGAAAATTCAGTAACCCAGAACAAATAAAGAAATTCACAGTACTTCCTCGTGATCTAGGCGTAGATCAAGGCGAACTAACGCCGACACTGAAGATTCGACGAAAGCAGATCCGTGAAAACTGGGCTGAAGAAATTGAAGCAATGTATGCAGATGCCTGAGAGTGGTATTCTTGACGCCTGAGGCTTGGGCTGCTTTAGCAAGTGTGTTTATTCTAGGGGCTATGAGTCCTGGGCCATCTCTAGCAGTCGTATTGCGAAATACCTTAGCAGGAGGTAGAAGTCAAGGAGTAGCTACCGGAATTGGTCATGGGATTGGATTTGGCATCTACGCATTTCTTGCAGCATTAGGAATAGCTACTGCTTTATCTATTCATGATGAAACTGAAATTGTCCTAAAGTGGGGAGGGACGGCAATACTAATATGGCTTGGAATTACATTTCTAAGACACGCTAGTAAAGGTCCACAGACTGGAAAAATCGATAATGAAGGGGACTCATCTGATGTCACAGGATTTGTTCAGGGATTTTTAGTTGCTCTATTCAATCCAAAAATTTTGGCTTGGATGCTTGCATTATATGCGCCATTTATTGAAGCTGATGTTAGTATTCAAACACTAATGGGTATGGGAGTTTTAGGAATGACAATTGATGGGACTTGGTATGTCACAGTAGCTACAGTTCTAACAAGAGGAGAAGGAATTCAAAAACTTCGTTCAAAGTCACATATTATTGATGGATCAATGGGATTATTGATGTTCTTATTTGCAGGACTTTTAATGGGTGGATCTATTTAATAAATCAATCAAAGCATACCACAGATAATTCGAAAAGTATCTCTAATACTAACCTAGATTTATTGAACCTATTTGGAAAATAGGAAACGGTTGATTGATGTGGAACTCCTAAGTCGCAGAAGTATGGGGAGCGGGGCTGAGGTCGAGCAATCGAAAGATTCGGTAACGGATATACCACTCAGAATTGTTACTGCTGCCGCTATATTTGATGGACATGATGTTGCTATAGGGATATTCCGCAGAATATTCCAATCAATGGGCTGCGAGGTGATACACCTTGGCCATGACAGGGGTGCCGATGAAGTAGCTAAGGCTGCAATCCAAGAAGATGCGCATGCAATAGCAATTACCTCCTATCAGGGCGGAGCAGTGGAAATGTTCACGCATACAAAAGAAATACTAGATGAATCTGAATGTGGGCACATATTTCTGTGCGGAGGAGGAGGAGGAACTATTCTTCCTTGGGAAATTAAGAAACTAAGAGATGAAGGTATAGCACGGATCTATTCTCCCGATGATGGACGCGAAATGGGACTTACAGGCATGGTTGGAGATGCTATAGAAGAAGCGAAAAAGATTGATTTAATGAATAAAAAAAGATTTGATGAATTAAAAGGCCCTATTTCTGCAAATAATCATGCTGCAGTAGCTCGTCTCCTCACTCTAGCCGAGAACGGAGACGAAGATAACTTCAGAAAAATACTAGATAATGCCCGTTCCGTTGACCAAAAAAACTCTTGTCCAGTTATTGGATTAACTGGAACGGGAGGTGCTGGAAAATCAAGTTTAACAGATGAATTAATGCTAAGAATACAACGTGACAATCCTAGTTCAAAAATTGCATTGCTTGCTACTGATCCAACTAGAAAAAGAACAGGAGGAGCACTTCTTGGTGACCGAATTAGAATGAATAGCCTATCGGATAATAATTTATTCATGCGCTCATTCGCTAGTCGCTCTAGTGGAAGAGAAATTGCTGACTGTATAGGTCGTGCCATAGATGTTTGTAAGTCTGTTGGGTTTGATTTGGTAATTGTTGAAACTAGTGGTATTGGACAAGGAAACGATGCGATTACAGAAGTGGCTGATGTTTCACTATACGTAACCACAAGAGAGTATGGTGCTCCAAGTCAATTAGAGAAGTTAGCGGCATTAGATTTTGCGGATCTTATTATTTTGAATAAATTTGATAGACCCGGTGCCGAAGATGCACTAAAAGAAATTAGAAAACAATTCAAAAGAAATCGTGAGATGTGGGATGCAAAGAATGACGAGATTCCTGTAATTCCTACAATTGCTAGTCAATTTGCTGATGCTGGAGTAGATCTTCTTTGGCAGAGATTATCAACGATACTAAATGAAAAATACCAACTAAATTTTGATGCTTCCGAAGCACGTCTTGGAAATGACGGACTTCCTCATAGATCTGCACCAATACCTCCTGAAAGACAAGGTTATCTTGCTGAGGTGGCAGCATCTGTTAGAGAATATCACGAAAGAACAGAAGAAGTTTCAAGAAATGTACGATTAGTGCAACAATTAGAGGCCGCAGCAAAACAAATGCGCAAATCAAATCGACTGACTTCAGCAGCAGATCTTACTGCTGAAGCGGAGCAAATACGTGAACGTGTTCCTTCAAATGCATGGGATATTTTGAAAGAATATGATGAACGCTATCTAGCATATAAGTCTGGAAAGACAAATTACACCGTTAGGAATAAAGAAATTTCTGTTGAGACTACAAAAGAAACCCTTAGTGGGCTCGACCTTCCTAGAGTTGCTCTTCCCGAAACTGATGATTGGGGTGAAAAAATAAGTTGGATTCGTTCGGAGAATGTACCGGGAGCATTCCCCTTTACTGCAGGAGTTTTCCCATTCAAACGCGAAGATGAGATTCCAATTCGAATGTTTGCTGGAGAGGGTAGTGCTGAACGTACTAACAAAAGATTCCATTTCCTATCTGAAGGACAGCCATTCAGTCGATTATCAACGGCCTTTGATTCACCTTCACTTTATGGAAGAGATCCTGAAGTTAGATTGGACATTTTTGGAAAAGTCTGTGAATCAGGAGTTTCTATTTCAACTGTTGAGGAAATGGAAAAACTGTACGAAGGTTTTGATCTATGTGCCCCACATACATCAACATCGAAAACTATCAATGGGAACTATTGGTGGCATTTGGCGGCATTCTTTAATGTAGCAATTCGACAACAGGTAAACAAATTTAAGAAAGAAAATGGAAGACTTCCGAATGATCAAGAACGTAATGAGATAAAGGCTTGGACCTTGTCAAATGTAAGGGGAACTGTTCAGGCAGATCAATTGAAAGAATCGATGGGTCAGAATACTCTTGTATTCAATCTAGACACCGCTCTTCGTATGATGGGTGATGTTGCAGAATACTATGTACAGAATAATATTCGTAACCATTACTTTGTATCAATTTCAGGATATCATATTGCAGAAGCCGGGGCAAATCCAATTACCCAGGCTGCACTTACGCTTAGTAACGGACTAACTTATGTAGAATTATTCCGAGCAAGAGGACTTGACCCCGACAAGTTCCTCAGGAACTTTAGTTGGTTTTTCTCTAATGGCATGGACCCAGAATATGCAGTAATTGGCCGAGTTGCAAGAAGAATTTGGGCCATCTCTATGCGTGAAATATACGGAGTAGGACATAGGGGTCAACAACTCAAATACCACATACAATCGAGTGGTAGAAGCCTGCACGCTCAAGAATTTACATTCAATGACTATAGAACTACATTACAAGCATTGTACGCATTAGCCGACAATGCTAATTCATTACACACAAATTCTCGTGATGAAGCATTTGGTACACCAACTGAGGAAACTGTCAGAGATTCAATGGCAATACAAATGATACTAACAAAAGAATATGGTTTACTAGCTAATGAAAATCCAATGCAAGGATCTTATCTTTCAACATGGTTAACTGACAGAGTGGAAGAAGAGATATTACGAATCTTTGAGGAAATGCATAGAAGAGGTGGAGTTCTAGGCTCACTGGAGGTTAATTTCCAGAGAAACCGTATACAGGAGGAATCAATGTTATACGAACATAGAAAGCATTCTGGAGAATTACCAATTGTTGGAGTAAACACATTCACAAATCCTGATGCAGTAACATTGTCTGCCGATGATGCTGAAGCATTTGATATAGATGTGACTAGATCTGATCTGGATGAAAAACACATGGTGATTGAGAGAAATATTATGTTCAAGAAAGAAAATCAAGATTTGGCGAAAGAAGGGCTTGAAAGGTTAAAACAGACTGCAAGAGATGGCGGTAATCTGTTTGAAGTGATGATGGATATTGTTGAATATTGTACTGTCGGACAAGTAACCCAAGCACTATTCGAAACTGGTGGTAAATTCCGTCGAAATATGTGAAAAGGTGTTTTTTTGGATGCTATAGAGTCCAATAATAATCCCAAGCTCCATGTTTTGGATAATATGGAATCCAAAAAAAATGTTCGTAGGCATGACATCGACTGGCTTCGAGTAATTCTCTTTGCACTATTAATTTGGTTTCACTATGCTGTGTTTTCATTGAGTCAACTTTTTGGTGAAGAAACTAGTATGGAAATTTTCAATTTACCACTGTTTTTTGTAATTGGTGTAATGCACCAATGGAGATTGGCAGCCTTATTTGTAATTTCAGGGATGGGGACCGCTTTTGCATTCCGGAGAAGAACTTGGAAGATATATCTAAGAGAAAGAGGAACTAGACTAGGAATACCTCTGTTATTTGGAATTTATATTCTCTTTATTGGAATTTTTGAATTTGGCTCTAAAACAAAATTGTTGTTTACAATTTTTCCAGGAGCAGAAGAGATGCCATATGGTCACCTCTGGTTCATCTATAACCTACTAATCTACTCCATACTTTTAACGCCACTTTTCTCCCATGTTAGGAATAATCCAGAAGGCAGATTAGTCCAAGGCATTCGTTCATTACTAAATGTAAGATATGGATTAGGTCTATTACTGGTTCCACCACTCATACTCGCAATCAATGGTATTCTGTTCAAACCTTGGGAGTTTGGAGAAGTAGGGATGTGGTGGGAATTCTCACGGTATTTGCTGTACTTCCTGTTTGGTTACCTTATGATTTCTGCTAAGGAAGAATACTTTGTAGCAATAGATAAAATCAGATTTCCTGTAACTATCGCGACACCGATTCTTGCGATTGTTTGGTTCATCAGTGGTGAAATATTTGGAATTCCAGAAGTATATTCAGGGGGATGGGTAGACCAAGGATATGACGCTTTCTCACTCAATGCAACAATTGCCGCTTTGATTCAATCATTTCATGCTTGGTTTTGGTGCTTATTTATCTTTAGTTGGGCCTCAAAATTACTCAATAGACCAAGTAAATGGTTATCCTATCTGAATGAAGCAGTATATCCAACCTACATAGTCCATATGCATCTAACATTCTTCCCGATAGTGGTCTTTGGAATCCTTGGATTTGGATATTATCTAGGACTTGCATTAGGTACTATCTTTGTTACTATTGGAGTAATGGTTTGTTTTGAAATTGTAAGACGTGCTACTTTTGCAAGAGTTTTATTTGGAATAAAAGGCGGCCATGAAGAAGTAAAGAAATTATTTCCATATAACCAAACAGAAAGTAGAGAAATCAGAATTCTAATTGAATTAATATTCCATGGTTTGACGATTTTAATGACTATCGGATTATTGGCTTTACTAATTGGTGCAGAAGTTTTAGGTTAAATTCCACCCATTTGTTGGATAATTGCATCCTGTGAATTTTCAAATTCATGAAACGCTCTATGACCTGCAATGAATCCCCCTGCATGACGTTTAGTTCCTAGGAATTCCTCGCCACAAGCAGGACAAACAACCTTTACAATCTCTGCTTGAGTATAATATCCATCAGTTGCAACAAGATCTTTTATTTTACCAATATCATCCTCATTTAGATCATCAATACTTCCTGCATCATTGGACATTTAATCACCTAAAACCATTATCTTGTATGCCTGAAATGCTAAGACTCCAGCAGCAAATTGGGGTACTAAATGCATCCACAAGTCGGTGGCTTCAACAACTCCCGAAGTAAAAAGTGCCCCAGTCACTGCAGGATTGAATGAACCTCCTGAAATTTCAGCAACTGTCAATGCACCTGCAAGCACTACGAAAGAGATTGCAGCGCCATAGTATCCATTACCTGCTGTGGACTCAGTTGTGGCTACATTAAGAATAACGAATACCAAAGCGAAGGTGTATAGGAACTCTGCACTAACTGCTTGTGTAGCATCCATTTCCAGAGCGTTAACACTAGTTTCTACAAACAATAAGTTCTCTGATGCGAAGGCCGCAAAGATTCCAGCGATAACTTGAGCCGCAATGTAAGGGACTACGTCTTCCTTTTCACAAGCGCCCCGTAACCATACAGCTACGGTGACTGCTGGGTTGAAGTGAGCACCGGATATGTGACCGACTCCGTAGATCATCACCATCAACGTTGCAGCAATAGCGAATGGAGCATATTCTCCAGCAGATCCGTGCACGGCGGCGGTGCATATCGTCAAGGCTAGGAAGAAAGTTCCAATGAATTCAGCAATCAATTTCTGTTGCAGTGTGTACTCTGCCATACCCTTCACACCGAACAGATGCCCTTGAACATTCTCCGAAAAATGTACTTTCAACGTTGACATCTAGGGCAATAAAATGTTGATCGACCCGATTGAACAATTCTCCGGATTATTCCATTACAACCATCTCGATTACAGGATTCAGATTCACGATTGAAGACTGTAAATTGTTGAGGAAAGTATCCAAGGTCGCTATCCCCAGAAACTCCTCTGAAATCAGAGATTGTGGAACCACCGACTCTAATTGCTTCTGCAATTACTTCATTAGTTTGTGTATGAATTCTCTCTATTGCCTTATTTATTTTAGAACTCTTGCCGGCCACATCAGCAGACTTGCGTTTAGGAGAAATTTTTGATCTATGTAATATCTCACTAACGTATATATTACCTAAACCAGAAACTATTTTCTGATCTAACAAACTTGTTTTTATCGGACTTTGTCGGCCATGAAGACCCTCTTTTAGAGCCTCTTTAGTGAATTCTTTAGTTAATGGTTCAGGGCCTAAATTCGCAAGAAGCTTGTGTTTATCGCTGTTAATCGTTGGAAATAGATCCATAATCCCAAAACGGCGATGATCGCTATATGTAGCAGTTAATGCGCCATTATCTAATTCAATATGGACATGATCGTGTTTACCATTTCCATCAGAATTTATTGTCCAGATGCCAGTCATACCAAGATGACTTAGCCAAGTATTACCATTATCAAGGCGTATTAGTAAATATTTTGACATGCGATCTATATCCTGAATTCTAGAATTTACCAATCCTTCTTCAAATCCTTCTGGAAAGGGAAACCTAAGATCAGGTCGGCGTAAATCGACGAAAGTTATCATTCTTCCAACCAAATTAGGGACTAATCCTCGACGGACTGTTTCTACCTCTGGCATCTCAGGCATGAGTGGAAGCAGGGCAAATAGGCAAATCATTATGTCTACAAACAATTCATTAGGAAACACTGAGACGAAAGCATATGGAAGAAGGAGAGGAAGGTGTAGGTGAAAATAATCCTACTACTGAAGAAAAGGCACCTGAAGTTGTGTTTGCAGGTCAACCTACAACTATCCATGTGAATACAGGACCACAAGTTGCGGGAGGAGGAATGCAGGTACAAACTAATGCAGTAGCTGCATTAGTTCTTGCCATACTAGGATTGATGACATTTCTCGGAGCGGCTTCTGGATGCTGTTTTGGTCCGAGCCTTTGTTTTACAATACCTGCTATGGTAATCGTAAGTTCTGATAAGAAAAAGATTGTAGGTAATACATTACATCCAGATAATGGTATGATTAATGCTTCAAATGTAATCAATATAATCAGCCTTGTTTTGGCGCTAATTGGAATTGCATTCTATGTAGTTGTGATAGTCATGCTGGGTGGAATTAGCGCATTGGGTGCATAATAAAGGTTGATTCGAATGTCGGATATTGATGGTGAAGTCATTTATGTTCAAGGAGTGAGTGACCCCACTAAAATTGGCCAATATCCCGTTACACAGGCTACTGTTGCATTGATTGTTTCAATTCTTGGTTTAACCGTTTGTTGTTTATTGCCACCTGTCGGATTAATGATGTCAAAGTCGGCTCTTGAAATTACTAATAATTATCCTGGTCATCCTGACCAAGGAATTGCCAAAGCTGCAAATGTTGTTTCATGGGTAGGTATTGGAATATTAATAATGTCTATTTTGTTTATGATAGTTTACTTCATTTTCCTAGGAGCTTTAATTGCAATTAGTGAAGGTGGTTGAACTTATTTCCTAATACAATAGAACACTACATGTTGCTCTTCAAAAACTGAGATGTCGATAGTCTCAATTAGATCTAAATGATTACTACTCTCTATTACTCGCTTAGAGTGAGCAAAACGTTCGTCATCTCCGCCTTCCATCCACCTCTCACTTGCAGCCTTCAAGGATAGTAAAGCGACACCATTTTGATTTAGAAATTGAGATGTCATTCGAACAAATGTTTCAGCCTGATCTCCTATGCTCAGATCTTGATGCAACCAGTCTACCTTTTCATAAAGATAAGGTGCAACAGATAATGGTTTTCTAGCATCTCCAAGTACAGGAGTAAGACCCGGTCTCTTCTCGGCCAATTTAACCAAATTACGCATCATTCTTGGAGATATATCAACTGCAATAATTCTGCCATTATGGTGATTTCCCGCACCGCATACATGATCATGAATATGACTTACAGTACTCCCAGTAGAAGCTCCAAGATAAAGACAAATTGAGCCTGGATTTGGGATAATTTCGCTAGCCTTTCCCTTCATTTTTAGAATACTGGCGGCGACTTTAGAACGTGTTGGATCCCAACGACGCCATTCAGTTCTACCATCCTTTTTTCTTCTTTCATTAGTCACTGAAACACCCTTAACAGCATTTCTAGTCCATAACGAACGACCCTCCCTACGAACCCCCCATCCAATTTTTACTGGCTTAGGCATTAAGCTCACCTTCTATTGGGTGGCTTAGGAAACTTAGACTTGATAGCTTCAGTTTCACGATGAACTGCGGCTACTTTCTCTGAATCCCAAGGTTCGCCTCCAAAATGATCACAGCGTACTGCTATCGATGCTTTTCCTGCTAAGAATCTAGCAATTTTACCTCTAACCCAACGAGGCGAACGTGAAATTTGTGGCATACTGAAAAGTATTGCACCATGTTTAGGAGGAGGGGCACCTCTACGATGAGCAGCCATTGCTGCGTGTGCTCCTAGAACTTGAAGAGAACCTGAAGGCATTCTTGCAAGACGCTCACGACTTCCTGCTAATGTAACTAGACGTGCTGCGCCAAGTGGACCAATTAAAGCAGAAAGTGAGGGGACATGTTTCTCTGCAATATCTCTAATCGCGTCCTCATGATTATCCAACCTTTTGGATAACTCGACAACACCTATTGCATGATCCCGTAACGCAATCCATTCTTTATTTGAAGGTAAATGACTAGGTATTGATACATTAAGATTTGAGGAGGCTTCCTCAATTGAAGATGAATTTGCTAATACAGATGGTATATCTTCTCTCCGAACATCAAGATCAACTTCGGAAAGAAACAAACCAGCCCATTCTACACATCGAGATTCTTGAGTCGTCCAAGCAGCTCTGAGTTCTGCGGCTGAAGAAACTAACATATCGAGGCGCCTATCAACATCTCCGGCAGCATCTGCAATTCCCCTTTTTGCTAATAATGGCGCTGCTTTTTCAACTAATTCAGACTCGTTTTCATCTATTACAGGCCAATTTTGATCTGATATTACCCCCATTGCATCACTAATTGCTTCAGGGAATCTTTCTGCAAGAATTCTAGCCTCGGGGCTTAATCGCCCCCTTTGTAGATCAAACAACCTATCTGCAACCGCACTAACTGACCTATTAGAAGACCATCGTGCCTCATCGAGAATCGCTCCATTATCATCGATGACCCGGGCCAATCGCCAATCATAGTGTAGTTTCACGTATGCGCCGAATCATGATCTCCGCTTCAATCCCGCGCTTAGCAAAACTGGAAGGAAAGTTGTCAATAATGACAAGGTAAGTCGACTAACATGGACTTACGACTTCTATCACTAGTTGCTGCTGGGGGGGCTATCGGAGCAGCGGCTAGATATGCTCTGCAACAATCGATACCAAGTGACACCTTACCCTTAGGTACAATGACTGCAAACCTACTTGGATCTCTAATTCTAGGAGTTTTTTTGGGGGCTGTAGCAGCAGGAGCTAGTGTGAGTGAAGATTCAATTCTTCTATTCAGTACAGGTATTCTGGGTGCTTTTACAACTATGTCTACATTTGCTGTAGATACTATTCGTCTAGCAGATACATCTACTACTAACTCATTCACAATGGTAATAATTACTGTTTTAGGGAGTATTTCTCTTGCATGGTTTGGATGGCGTGCTGCAACCTATATTCTCAGTTAATTATTAGAAGATCAGGGGTCTCATGTTCAGAACCTTGAAGTACGTATTCATTCAGCGCTGAAAGGTCTGTGAGTAGACAGTATGGAGTCAATGCAATGTTCTGTCCTGAATGTGGAACCCTGTCCTATCCAAATGCCGCTGGCGATATTAAATGTCCAAATTACAAATGTGGCTATGAAGGGCCATTATCTGGATCGGATGGCAAGGGTGCTGAATTCGTTGATCCAATGACTGGGAAAACAATAGATTTGTCAAAAACAACTGCTAAATCTAAAGTTGCTGATCTAAAACATTTGACTGAAGTTGTTGAAGAAGAAGAGGGAAAGGGAGTTTTGAGGGTTGGAGATATCCGCTGTCCTGAATGTGATCTGAATGAAATTTTTGTAGTCTTAATGCAGACAAGATCAAGTGATGAACCAGAAACAAAAATTTGTACTTGTAAGAATTGTGGAAAAAAGTTTAGAGAATACCAATAAAAACTTGATAAATCTGTTTTTGGGTATAAAATAACTCTGAAAGTTGATTGGATAGAATGAATAACTGTCGGTATTAGCGGATATAAGTAGGTGATACTATGCTTCGAGTAACTGCAAGGCAACAACTCATGAAAGAAATCGTTGATCTTTTGTCGGTACTGACAGAGGAGGCTAAACTTGTATGGGGAGAAAAGGGACTGAAAACTACTGTTGTAGATGGATCGCATGTTGCTTTATTGTCTGTAACAATTGCTGATGAATGCTTTGAAACTTATGAAGTTGAACCCGTAGAAATTGGTATTGAACTTGGTAAATTAAGAGATCTGCTAAGTCTTGCTGGTCCAAATGATCTAGTGGAACTAGACTATGATGGTACAACTGGTGCTATTAATGTACGCGTTGGAGAAGTTCATCGAATACTCAGAGGTCTTGATACAGGATCTATAACGGAACCAAGACAACCAGATCTAGAATTTGAATGTAAGGCTACACTTAGCGCTGAAAGGCTCTCTAAGGCTTTACGAGCTGCAAAATTTGTTGGTGAATTAGTTGATTTGAGCCTTGATAAGAATCAAATGACTGTTTCAGTAACTGTGGAAGCTGGTGAAGGTGTAAATGTCCGATTTGATGCCGGTGAGATGTCTGAATTAGTCGCACCAAAGCCCACTCAATCCACCTATTCTCTACAATTCTTAGATCCTCTTAGTCGAAGACTTGCTAGTGGATTGACTGAGGAAATTACTGTTGAATTTCAAGATAGATATCCGCTCAGACTTTCTTGGAATTCAAATGAAGGGGGAGCAAGTTGGACATATTTCCTTGCACCCCGTGTGAGTAATGATCCCTGAATTAATCTAACAATTAAACAGAGCCGTTGAAATGGTGTTCAACTACGGCCATGCGTGGAAGAACGTCGCGTATGTGTGATTATCCCCAGCGTTCGTAACGCTGATGAGTTAGCAATTGTTCTCTCGGGATTGAGTAAACAGACATATTCAGGGCCTCTAGAAGTAGTTGTTGTTGGACCTAAAGAAGACCCCGGAAGAACAATTACTGAAGAGGCAGGAATGAGATTCATTGATGATCAAGGATCACTAACTAGAGCAGATGCTTGTAACATTGCTTTGGATAATACTGAATCAGAAATTGTTTTATTCACAGATGACGATGTAATAGTACCTGGAAATTGGGTAAATAATCTAGTTAGATGGTTTGATAAAGATGAAGTTGCTGGCATTGGTGGCCCGAATTTTGCTCCAGTGAATGAATCCACACTATGGCAAAGAGTAATTGATGTTGCATTTTGTTCGACCATTTTTACAACTGGAACAAATTACGGGAAACTTGGAAGTTCGGAATTAGAAGAAGTAATCCAATTACCTGGTGTAAATGCTGGTTACAGGAGATCTGTACTTGAAGAAATAGGTGGATTTGAAGAAAGATCAATCGGCGCTGAAGATGTAATATTGGATTATAGAATTAGAGAGGCAGGATACAAACTATGGACAGACAAAAGTGCAATAATTTGGCATCGAAGAAGGAATCTTTCTAGAGTCAAAAAACAAATTATGAACTATGGGATGGTAAGAACTCTGGCAAGTAATCAATTTCCAAAATTACATTCATTTACACACACAATGGTTGCATCTTTTCCACCCCTAGTTATCGCTGCTTTCGCCTTCTTTTTCTGGGGAATATCTAATGGAGGATTAGCTTGGCCAGATTGGTGGGACTTCAGCTTTGATAGGATACCCCTTGGGCCACCAAGAATTGCAGTACATGCTCTTCCTACTCTAATTATTCTTTACAATTTGATAGCATGGTTTGGATCTTATCGCGGTAAATCTCCTAGTCGGACTTTTTTGACTATTTTCCTATCTTCAATCGCAACTTACACATTGCATTGGAATTATGGAATGGGTGTTTTACGTGGTAAATGGAGGATTTTTACTGGGAAATCTGGACTTCAAATAGATGATAGAAGATAGAAAAATTATAGAATTATTTTGTCGATAGTTAATTGAATGTGATTTCAACCCAAAGGTATTATGCGTACCAAGGCACTGATGATCGCATGTATCACATTTCTAGCGATATTCAGTGGTTGTTTATCTTTTGGAGAAGAGAAATCTGAGCCAATTATTGAGCCTGAAAAAGAAATTAGATTTTGGGTTACTGATGCAAATGGAATTTCTATCGATACCCCTCCATTAGAACTAGAATTCGTATTATCTATTGTTGGAGAGGCTGGTCCGGAACCTAGCATTGGAATTACATCAAGTGGCTGTATGTTTTTCATCGCACTGGAAAAACCAATGAGGTCTTGTGACCATGGTGAGACATGGGAGAATACTGCAGATATTACTCAAGCACCATTCACAAGTGATCCTTATGGTTGGGTAGATCCTGTTACTGATCGAGTCTTCAATATACATATGATGGGATTAGAGTCAACTTGGATTGGCTGGGCTGATAATGAGGGAGAATCATGGTTAGGAAACCCCCATGACTCAGGGCCAATTCCACTCAATGACCATATCAAACTAGCAACCGGACCTTGGACAGATGAAGGATATGGAATTACAGGAAGTATTTCACCTATTTATGAACAAGCAGTTTATTTTTGCTATAATAAATTAGCAGGAATTTTTTGCCATACTAGTTTTAATGGAGGTGCTAGTTTTGAGGTTGGTGGTCTAATATTCGGACTTGCAACTACCAATGGAGGATTACATGGAGCCATTACTAGTTCCCCTGATGGTACTGTATACGTCACTCCTAGAGTTGAAACACCAACAATAATAATGTCAAAGGATAATGGTCTGACTTGGTCAGAAAGAACGATGGGTCTAGATGTAGGTACGCCAAATCCAAGAAAGAATTCAGAAGTTGGAACTGATTCTGAATCAAATGCATATCATGTTTGGGTTGGGGCTGATCAAGGAGTATACATGTCTCGAAGTATTGATTCAGGAAATACTTGGGATGAAGAAAGTATGCGTGTTAGTCCAGCAGGAGTAATTTCATCTGTATTCCCACATATTGATGCTGGTGACCCAGGTAGAATTGCGATAACTTATCTTGGTAGTGAAGATTCACATTTATTGAATACATCAGATATTGATGGAAATAATTGGGATGGCAATGGGCACTATGCTCCCGATAATACTACCTATCATCTCTATATTACATACTCATTGAATGCCTTAGATGAAGAACCTATTTTTCATACAATACGGGTAACTGATGACCCTGTTCAAATGGGATCTATGTGCCTGAATAGTGGAGATTGTAGAGATATTGGAGGGTCTAATCGTAATTTGTTGGATTTCAATGATCTTCATATCGATAGGGAAGGGCGTGTATATGTTGCATTTGCAGACGGATGTACTGGTTCGTGTGCAGAGAATAACAATTCAACTGCATCTGATTCTAGAGACCGAATGGGGACCGTTTATTATCTAGGAAGTGGACCTAGTTTGTTAGTAGACTTCGGAGAACTAACGGAATTTGTATAAGATAAAAAATAATACAAATTATCGTTACCATTATTGGTGACTTCTGATTGGGGTTGTGTATGAAGTCTCCAATGTTGCAAATATTTGATACAGACAAAGAGGATTTTCTACAGTGGTGGAGGAGGAGGTCTTTTTTTGAGAAAATTATCTTCGGAATTTATGGACTCTTTGAATTATTCATATTACTCATCATCATTCTCGAGGGACTGGATTACTTGGATATAATCGAATAATCAGATTCTATAATAAAGTAGTGCAGTAAAAGCAAGCGTAACAATAGACACCGAAGTCGCTCAAAGAAAGTAGATTTAGGAACTTAGTTGGGTTTTACTCTACCACAATTCCTACCAAGGCGATAAGATTGTGTCTTAGGTCGCCAGAAGATTGCTGTTACTAGACCTACAATAATGCCACCAAAAACTAAACCCGGCCATCCATTTTCTATGTAGCCTGGACTTGCATTGAAGTAAGCCCAGATAAAAGAAGGAATTATTCCAAAAAAAGTTGTAATTAGAAATTCTTCACGGAGGATTCTCTTTGTATCTCTTTGAAGAGGTAATCTAGGAGGATTTGATTCTAAGTCTATATTTTCTTGAAATTTTTTCAAACGAACATGTGAAGTGATATCTGAATCCCTTGACACAATCCTAGTAATAGGATTACCTTTTTCCCATTTCTTTGCAATTCGGAAAGTCCAATCCTCTTCATACATTGCCCTGCCATCCAAAGGCTTTCCCCAATAACTTCCTTTGAATCTATCAGATAATCTCTCAAAGTGATCAAATCCATCGATTGCGTCTTGGTCATATGCTAATTGCCATTCTGATTCAGATGCTGGTTGAGCTAATTTTGATTCAATTATTGAAAGTGCTTGGTCAATTGGAACTGGATTCCTACTAATTTCAAATTTATATTTTATTTCAGCCATATGTTTAGGGCCAATCCCACCAAAAAGAATCGAACGGTTTTGGCTACCAATTGTGACCCTCCCCGGATCAACTGTAACCCAATCAATGCTCAACTCTAATCCTCCGATTATATTTCCCCAGTTTGTATTGCCCACTGTGAGGCATAGACGCTGTCATTGCCAAGTAGTTCCTGATGAGTACCGCGTTCAACAATCGCCCCATCAACCATGGAAATAATCTCATCAGCGTTTCGAATTGTTGCCAATCGGTGAGCAACACCAA
>MDTA01041408.1_pt1 | contig 31535 bp, 28 predicted proteins | sample 811151 | NCBI WGS metagenome assembly MDTA01 (sample SAMN05326648, study PRJNA326480) | marine metagenome | isolation source: seawater | place: Indian Ocean: South | collected 2010
ACAGCAGCATAAACGACCCCACCACCTGTAAATACTGTTCCTTTATGCGCTGCTCTTGAGTTTACAGCCTTTATTAGATTATAGCTCTTTGCAAATTGAATATATTTTCTAAATATGAATCTCGAGAGAAATATAGTTGCTATAAGCAATCCTAAATAATAAACTAAAAAAAAAGGAAAGACTGAGTTCATATTCCAAATTTAATAATATAATAATTGTAACTTACTAAAAATTAATTTCTCATTTGTTAAATTATGAATATTTCATTAGAAGAAGAATTTTTGATAAATATTTTATTTGAGGAAAATATTCGGGAAAATATATTAGGGAAAATTGAAGAAATTAACTATGAAAAATTAATAAAAATTTCAAGTTCACACCTAGTTATTCCTGCTTTATTTTTGAATCTCAAAAAAAAGAATATCATTGATAAATTTCCAAATGATTTTACAGATTACTTGAGAGAAATATACGTTTTAAATAAAAAGAGGAATCTAATTTTACTAGAGGAAATTAATTATCTAAAAAAAAAATTTAATGAAATTGGCGTTAAATTTATTTTCTTAAAAGGATCATGGTTCATTTTAAATAACATGTATTATGATATTGGTGAAAGAATGATAAATGATATTGACATATTAGTTTTAGAAGAATCTTTCATTAAAAGCATAAAATATTTGAAAGAATTAGGCTACAATAATGTTGTTAAGCATAACTTTTTTAATCACAGACACTTTCCAAGGTTAACAAATAAAAATAAGCTTTTTGCAGTCGAAATTCATAGTAAATTATTCAATGAAAGAAATGATTTACTTGATGAGAAAAAAATTTTAAAAAATTTGAATAAGAATAATAATCAGACTCATAACGAAGAATTTCATTTGTACCATAACATATATAATTATCAAATAAATGATAGTGGAAATATAAATTTAAATTACAGTTATAGAAACTTTTATGATACATATATACTTTTAAAACAAAAAAAAATCGATTTAAAGAGTAAGAAATACATAAATAATTATTTAATGATAGCTAGTTTTTTAAAAATAAAACTCATTGAAAAAAATAGATTAAAATTTGATTATCTGAGTTGTATTAGATTTAAACTAAAATATAAATTCAAATGTTATTACAAAATTGAAAGATTTACAATTTTTCTTTTTTCCAGGATAATTATACTTCCAAAACAAATATGCGAATTTGTAAAAAATATAAACTATAGAAGATATATTTATGACAAATATCTAAAAAGTACTGTCTTATGATAGAACTATTTAACCTAAAATCCAAACCAAAACTTTTAGATTTAATCAATAATGAATATGTTGATATTCATTCTCATATCCTTCCAGGAATTGATGATGGACCGGAAAGCATCAACGATTCAATAAATTTAATTTCTAAAATTAAAGATGTTGGGTTTAAAAAAATAATTGCAACCCCACACACTTATAATCAGGTTTATAATAACACTAACGAGACTATAAAGGAAAGTTATGACTTGTTAATGAATAGTTATAGTTTAGACATGAAGATTTCATATGCTTCAGAGTATATGCTAGATCATACAATATTAGAAAAAATTAAAAATAGATCTATTCTATGTCTTAAAAATAATTACGTACTAGTTGAAATGTCCTTTATGGCTGCTCCGAATAATTTGAGTGAAATAATTTTTGAAATTATTACAAATGGTTATATTCCAATTTTAGCTCACCCTGAAAGATATAGATTTTTACATGGAAATTTGCAAAATTTTATAAACTTAAAAAAAATTGGATGCGAATTTCAATTAAATTTATTGTCTGTTACGGGATACTACGGAGCTCAAATTACCAAGATAAGTGAATATCTTTTGAAAAGTGATTTGATAGACTATGTTGGCAGTGATATACACAACTTTAAACAAATAAATGAGATGAATAAAAAGGTGAATATCAAAAGTTTAGATCAACTAAAAAAAGCAATAAATAATAATAAAATATTTAGTTAGTGGTAGAATCATCTGAATATCCATATTTATAACCATAGTTGTAGCCATATTTATAACCATATCTATAGTTATATTCATATCCATAGATTGACCTGGATCCGACTGAATTTAAAACCAAATTAATATTTTTCAATTTATTTTGATTCTTACAATCTAGTATAAAGTTTACAAGATCAGTACGGGCAAAATTAGCTCTCACAACGTAGATAGTTTTGTCAACGACTTCAGCTAATGAAATGGTGTCAGAAACCAAAACACATGGAGCCGAATCAATAATTATATAGTCATATTCCTTTTTAGCTTCATTGATGAAATCTTTAAATTTTTCTGAACTTAATAATTCAGTTGGATTAGGTGGTATTGTTCCAGAAAGAAGTATGTCAAAATTATTTTTCGTGACAGTGTATTTTTTAAAATTTGATATTTCATCTTTATAAAGCATATCGGATAAACCATATTGGGATTTTTGCAGTCCTATAATTTTATGAATTTGAGGATTTCTAAGATCAGCACCGATTAATAAAACTTTTTTATTATTCATAGATAGTGCGGAAGATACATTTGCGGAAATTAAAGTTTTTCCCTCGCCTTTAACTGATGAAGTTACAAGAATCACTGTCGCTTTATTGGGGACTATATTATCACTTATTACAGAGTAATTAAGATTAGCTATTAGCATCCTAATGCTTTCAGCTAATGGATTTCTAGTATTTGAATCAATCAATTGCAAGCTTAAATCCTTGATGTGTGGAACTTCACCAATAATTGGCATTTTATTGGAAATTAATTCGGAAAGCTGTTCTTTGGTATGAATTTTATTATCTATTAAGAAAATGATAAGTAGGATTATAGATGGAATTAAAATTGAAGAAAGTAGACCGATAAGATATATCTTTAAAGGAACTGGACTTATTGGTAATACTGCTGCCCTCGCTGAGTCTATTATCTTAATGGAGGGTTTTACAACAGCAAAATTTATTGATGCTTCTTCCCTTTTTTGAAGTAAAAGTAAAAACAAAGCTTCTTTAACATTTAACTCTCTATTAATTGACCTTAAGATTTTTTCATTTACAGGGACATTCTTAAATAAATTTTTGAACTCGCTTTCTTTAAGTTCAATATTTTTAATCTGTGTTTCAAGATTTTGTTGGAAATTTTCAATTGAAAGCAAAATATTTTCATAATATTTATCGAGTTGATTTTCAATATTTTTAACCAAAAAGTTACTTTTTCCAGCAGAACTTAGTAAAATATCTCTCTCTTTAACTAAAAGATTAAACTCGGCAATAATTGAGTTAATATTCTCATTTTCAACTCCAATATTTAGAGGTAGAAACTCATATTTTTTTTCTTTCACCGATGACTCAAGAAGATATGATAATTCTCTTTGGGATTCAGCCCTAAATAACTCATTTTCGTAATTGCTTAAATTTAAGCTGTTTGATTGAACATCAATATCAACGGAGGAAAGATTATTTTTCTGCTTAAAGACTAATTTTCTGTTTTCTATCTTATCTAATTCTGAAACAATAAAACTAGATCTTGAATCAACAAAATCCATTGTCCTTTTGTATTCAAGCTGCCTATCTCTTATGCCATCTAAATCAAACTCAAATAAAAGTTTATTAATATATTCTTGAGCTATTTTTTTGTTTGGCGATATTATAGAGATTTTGAGCAAATCACTATCCTGACCTATTTCAGAAATTTTAGTTAAGCCTTTAAAGTAATTTACTGATGAATTTAAATCTTTTAATTTCAAAACTCTTTTTTGATTGGGCTGAAACTTATTAAATGTTAAATCAAATAGCATATCATGATTAAGACCTTTTGAAGTTCCATTTTCAAAATTATACACATTAACGAATTCATCATTTTTATAAACTTCTACGGAAAATTTACCATCTTCAAATGTTTCAATTACGTTTGTGTAAGTTACTTTGAGGGTGTCAGTATCAATTTTAAAATTAAGATCGTAGTCGTCAAACCATTCAGATGAATGTTTTTGATTTGTTTTAATATTTCCAATTGAATAATAATTAATATTTGAATTTAATTCTTTTACAACTTTTTCATGAAGGGTGTATGATGTTAAAATACCAATTTCATTTTCTAGATTAATCATGGATCTATTAAAAATTGTCATTGAAGTAGGTAATGCCATTTCAGAGTCTTGAGATTTATCTAGGACTTCAATTTTTGCGATAGTTTCATATTTATAATCAGCATATCTTATAAATAAAAAAGAGATTGTAATAGAAAGGATTATTGTAATTAAATAAAATGGCCAGAAAGATAAATATTTGAAAAATTCACGAACTAAAAATTCTGAATCATTATCCTTTACAAATAAATTATTTTCCATTTGGCTGTTATTTATTAGTTATTTATTACTATTATGGATGAAAGTAAAAAAGAAAGAAGACTCAGTAAAGTACCAGAATTTCCGATTATTCCAGCATTTTTAACCCTGCTTTTATTAGGATTTACTATTATAATATCACCAGAAAAAATTTGAAAATTAGGATTATTGAGTGATTTTACAGATGTTAAATCAACATTATAAATATTTGATATATTATCATTATTTCTGATAATTTTAATATTTTTTCTTTGACCATTAATAGTCAAATCACCAGCAATACCAATAGCCTCTAAAACATGTATATTGTTTTTGTCAAAAAAATATTCTCCTGGACGATTAACTTCACCAAGAATAGTAAAATGAGCGTTTATTAACTTTACACTAACAGTAGGGTTTAGTAATAATTCTTTATCAATGACAAGTTTTTTAATGAGGTTTTCAAGTTCAGAAATTGTTAGGTTAATTACCTTTAAATTCCCTAAATCAGGTAAATTGATAAATCCATCTAAGTTGACCTTGTATCCATTTAATAATTCCGATTCTCTAGTAGACTGAAATCTATTTGAGTACTCATTCAAGTTTGTAGTATTAAATACTTGAAAAGATTTATTGGAAACTTCTACCTTTAAAATATCATCTACCCTGATTTTATGTTCGGTAAAAGAATATGAATAATTCGCATTATTTTCAATGTCTTGTAGTAAAAGAATATCCTTTTTTGAAGAACAACAAGTAAGAAAAAACACACCTAATAAAAAATATAATTTATTCACTCTAATTTTTGTTTTACGCGAAAATACAAAATATAGTAAAAACCAAAAGTTTTAACAATTTTTATTTCAGGTGCTTATAATTATTAATATACCATAAAATTGTATTTTCTAACCCAACTTTGAAATTAATTTTAGCATTCCAGCCCAAAGTATTTATAAGCTTAGAACAATTAACCGAGTATCTAAAATCGTGACCATTTCTATCTTTTACAAATTCAATTAGATTTTCAGAACTCCCTTTTTTTCTCCCAAGTTTAACATCAGTTATTTTGATAATGGTTTTGACTAGCTCAAGGTTGCTGTATTCGTTTGCACCTCCTATGTTATAATTTTCTCCATGTTTACCAAAATGAAAAATTTTATCTATCGCACTTACATGATCATTTACGTGAATCCAATCTCTTACATTTTGACCATTTCCATAGATAGGAATTGGTTTTTTTTCTATAGTATTAAAAATAACTAAAGGAATTAACTTTTCAGAAAATTGATTTGTGCCATAATTATTTGAACAGTTAGAAATTATAACCGGCAAATTATAAGTTTTGGCAAAAGAATTTACAAAATGATCAGCAGAAGCTTTAGAAGCCGAGTATGGTGAGTTTGGTTTATATTTGCTTGATTCAACAAATGACCCTTTGGTTCCAAGAGCCCCATACACCTCGTCTGTTGAAACTTGATAGAATAATTTATTTTTGAATTTTCCAGACCAGTGATTTGTGGCTATTTTTAATAAATTTATAGTGCCAATAACATTTGTTTCTGCAAATAAAATTGGATTCTCAATAGACCGATCCACGTGTGATTCTGCTGCTAAATTAATGACCGAAGTTATTTCATATTGAATAAAAATTTTCTTGATTAAACTAAAATCACAAATATCAGCTTCTATAAATTTATAATTTTTTGAGTCTTTTATTTCTGAAACATTTTTGATATTTGCCGCATATGTGATTTTATCAATATTATATATCATGTAATCTGGATATTTTTTTACAAAATATTTGATAAGATGTGAACCAATGAAACCTAAACCTCCGGTAATTAATATTTTATGCTTCATTTTTAATAACTTGGATAAATTTTTTTAAACTCTTTAAATAATCAATTTGTTCATATTTAAACGTACTTATAATTTTTTCATTGTCCAAAACAGAGTATTCAGGTCTTTTAACGCGAAAATTTGAAACATTAATATCAACTGGTATTATATTAACATTATCAAAACCGTATAAATCTTTAATATTTAATGAAAACCCATATCTAGAAACTTTTCCTTTATTTGAAAAATTAAATATCCCAGCATGCCAATTTCCGTTTTTGATTATTCTGTAAATAAAGTAGGCCAAGTCATAAGCATATGTAGGGGAACAAATATAATTATCAACAACTTTAATTTCCTGAAAAAGTTTCATATTTGATATAATATTTTTAACAAAATTATTTCCGTAAATTGAGTACAAAAGTGATGTTCGAATTATCATCGAATCCGGATTATAATATAAACATGCCTCATCACCCATAAGTTTAGTTTTTCCGTATGCATTTAAAGGATTAGTAGAGAAGGTTTCTTTTATAGGTGTATTTATGTTACCATCAAAAACATAGTCAGTTGAAATATGAATTAATTTACATTTGTTTTTTGTCCATTTTGATATAAGTTTAACCGATTCATGGTTTATTAAATTTGCTAGTTGATATTCATTTTCTGCATCTTCAACATTTGTATATGCAGCACAATTTATTAATATATCAGGCATATATTTTTCTAAAAATATGGGGATATTTTCTAACTCCGTAAAATCTAATTCTGCTGATGTTGTAAAAATCCATTCATGTGATGAATTAGAGCATATTTTTGTTAACTCTGAGCCTAACTGCCCACTTGACCCAGTTACTAATATTTTCATCAAAAAGGAGAGTTTATGTCTTCTAAATTAGGTAATGAATTATCCTTTTCAGAAACTAAAATATTATCAATAGTATAATTAATATTCAATTTTGGGTCATTATAATAAATACCACTTTCATGCTCTTTACTGTAATGTTTATCAATTTTGTATGAAAATATTGCGCTGTCACTTAACACAAGATATCCGTGAGCAAAACCACTTGGGATTAAAAGTTGGTAATTGTCTTCATCAGAAATAATTTTTGTATGAACTTTTCCATACGTTTGAGAATCTTTTCTTAAATCAAGTGCAATATCAAGGACTTTTCCTTTTATACATTTTACCAGTTTTATTTGTGCATATGGGGGTCTTTGAAAATGAAGACCTCTTAAAACCCCTTTTTTGGAATATGAAATATTATCTTGAACGAAATTAGTGTGAGGCATTATTTTATCGAAAAAAAATTTGTTAAATGACTCCATAAAATATCCTCTTTCATCAAAGTGTAATTCAGGACTAATTATGAATAATCCCTCAAAATCTGTTTTTGAAAACTTCATTTATTTAAATTTTTTTTTAAGTAATTGACATAATCTGAACTTGGTAAAGATTCACATAAATTATATAATTGATTTTTATTTATATATCCCAATTCGTACACAATCTCTTCAATACAAGCAATTTTTTTTCCAGTTCTTTTTTCAATGGTTTGTATAAAATTTGATGCTTCTAGAAGTGAATCTGGTGTGCCAGTGTCAAGCCACGTAAACTGGGTGTCTAAAATCTCAATACCTAATTTTTTTTGAGAGAGGTAAAAATTATTAATTGAGGTTATTTCAAGCTCACCTCTTTTACTTGGTTTTATTTGTTTTGAAATTTCAATAACAGAATTTGGGTAAAAATATAAACCAATAACTGCATAATTTGAATCTGGTTTTACGGGTTTTTCAATGATTTCTTTAGCATTATAATTTATATCAAAAGAAACGACCCCATATCTCGATGGGTTGTCAACATAACTGCCAAAAATGACCGCAGTTTTTGTTTTTTCTACTTTACTTATTGAGTTTTTCAATAAAGAAATGAAACCATTACCATAAAAGATATTATCCCCTAAAACTAGCATAACATCTTCTAAATCAATAAATTTTTCTGCTATAACAAAAGCCTCAGCTATACCACCAGGATTAGTTTGTTCTAAATATTTCAAACTAATTCCGAAAGATTTTCCATCTCCTAATAATTTTTTGTAGTCGGGTAAATCATCGGGGGTTGAAATAATCATGATATCTTTAATTCCAGCTAAAATTAAAATTGAAAGTGGATAATAAACCATTGGTTTATCATATATACACAGCAATTGTTTTGAAACACTTTTAGTTATTGGATATAATCTGGTACCATGACCTCCTGCAAGTAATATACCTTTCATTAATTATCAAAAAAAATAATATACATTACTAAATTAGATTAATTAAAATTTATTTAAATATAATTTATATAAAAATTTAGATAATAAAATTTGTCTTTTTATTCTAGTTGGTTGACTAATTAATCTAAACAACCACTCCAAATTTCTATCGATCCACCATTTTGGAGCTCTTTTAACTTTTGAAGTGTAAACATCAAATGAACCCCCAAGACCTAAAAATAAAGCTTTATGTGCTTTTTGAATTTCCTTCATAAATAATTCCTGACGAGGTGAGCCCATGGCAACAAAAATAATATCAGGTGATAATTTTTTTATATCATCAATAATTATCTTTTTTTGGTACTCATCAAAATACCCGTCGTGATGATTTAAAATATTTATTCCTGAGTAATCAATTTTTAATTTTTTTACAGTTTCTTCTAACACATTTTTAGTGCCTCCAACTAAATAAAAGGTTTTAGTTAAATAATAACTATTAATAATATCGAGCCATAATTCACAGCCAGGTATCTTGTTTATATTTCTTATCCCCTTCTTATTAAGAGCTAAAATAACTCCGAATCCATCTGGGTAGCCAATGTTAGAATTGATTAAATTTTTGATAGTTGAATTAGAGTTTAAAATCTTTTCTGCATTTAAGGCAATTAATATTTTACCTTCATTAATCGAATAATTTATTAATTCACTCCTTGACTCAGGAGCATATGTTTTAATTCCATTAATTATTACATTTTTCATTATTTACTTTTTTCTTTAAAATAATAAACCATTGAATTAAACATAAATGCATTTGACCATCTCATAAAAGAAATTTTCGAACTAAAAAATCTTCGAAGTTGATAGTAAAAGTAACCCTTATCAGATTGCATATTATTAATTGTCCACAACATAACTTTGTCAGCTAATTTTTCATAAGTCTTAAATTTATCTAATTTTGAAAGTGTAACAAATAATTGACCAGGACAATGAATATCTATTGGGTATGTTTTATTGTGGTAATATTTTGGTATACCGTCGTGAGTGAAGAATTTTTTAATATAAAATTGAAATCCATCATCAATATTTTTTTTAAAATCAAAGTCATTACAAAATTTTTGATAGGTGCTAATCGCATCCAAATTATATCCGGTATGAAAGCTATCAATCCAAGATTGAATTGGTAACAATCCATATACCCACGAACCGTCAGAACTTTGTGCAGAACAAGCGGCCACAACTGCTTGCTTAGCTTGCTTTTTATAGATTTCGTTTTTTGAATATTTATAACATATACTAAGTGTCTTTACACCCAGAAGTGATGCATTTAAAACCGTATTATTTCCATTAATATTACTATATGAAAATAAAAATCCAGATTTGTAAGAGGTTCTATTTAAATCATTCAAAATAAAATTCGAAGATGTCAATGCCAAATTTTTGTAGTTTTCGTTTTTTGTAATTTCATAAGCTTTAAATAAAGCTTCAACACAAAAGGAAGTTGCAACTACTGTAGGTGTATTTTTTGGAAAATAAAATAGTTTTCTAGCTTGCCACCCAAAATTATAACCCCAACTTGCACCAGAACTACCATCACTTTTTAGATTACATAAAAGATTGGCTAATAAATTAATTTTTGAGAGAATATTTTCTTTTAGTCCAAAATCTTTATTGCCATTTTCAATTATCTCATATAAATTACAATAACCCAATAAAAATAGAGCAATTCCCTTCGCATTATAGTCTTTGGGAACTAATAATAAATTTCTAAAATTTAGTGGACTAAGTTTAAATCCCTGTATCCAAATTAGCCTTGCTAAGTCCCAATTTTTAAAGGGTGTAAGGTTAAAAATCTTTGAATTTAAACCATCATACGGATCCCATCCCTTATAATTTTCATCCTCACAATACTTTTTAAGTTTTAAAAAGCTTGAATTAATATTATATTTTAATCTGTTTTCCTCCATTCTTTATTGATTCCAAAACTTTAAATGATGCCTTAGTGACAGCTATAATTTCTTCAAATGGTATTGGTGCATTTCCGTCAGCAATAATTCCATTAATAAAACCTTCTACCATCTCTTTTTGCCCTTTATTCTGATTTATTAGTTTTGTCTTGTAAGGTTTACCTTTTCCGTAAATACGTAACTCTTTAAAATCGTTTAAAATAGCAGTAGTTCCAGAAGCAAATACCTCAACATATTCTTTAGCTAAAGACTTAGAGCCATTAGCATAATAACATACCACACCTGTTGAACCGTTTTCAAACTGTAGCAAGATGTTAACTGTATCATTCAAATTTTCTGAATCAGCTAACACTTGTGCTGAGACTTTAATAGGTAAACTACCATTCAGATAAGTCAAGTAATCAATAAAATGACAAGCTTCACCTAAAATACGACCTCCACCAACTTCCATGTCTTGAATCCAATTATCTTTTGGAATAGCTCCTGCATTAATTCTATAAATCATAGACATTTGACCAGAACCTACAACATTTTTAATTTTCTTGGTAAGTGGTGAAAAACGTCTATTAAACCCAATCATCACTGCTGTTTGAGATTGTTGTTGTGCATTTATAATTTTCTCTATTTCAGCTTCTTTTAAACACAAAGGTTTCTCTACAAAAACATGCTTATTTTGTGTTAGGGCTTTAATTACATAGGCACCATGGGAATCGTGACGTGTAGCTACAAAAACTGTATTGGTTTTCTCATCAAGCACGTCGTTTTCTAATGACGCACAAAAATTGAATTTAAATTTCTCTGCCACACGTTTAGAAGTAGTTCCGGTGTTGGTGAGCACTCCAATTCTTGAAACTTGATTATTTAACGGAATATTAGGCAGTAAATTCCCTTGTGCATAACTACCTGCTCCAATAAAAGATATATTTACTTTAGAAGTTGGGCAAGCTTGATTTTTTTCAAAAACTATTTTAGATTTGGAATGGGATTTATTGGTATCATATCTAAGTGCAATACCAATAAATGGTTCAGTTCTGTTAACTAGCAAATCAAAAGCTTCAGGAGCTTCATCAAAATTAAACTCGTGAGTAGACATATAATTAATATCTATTCGCTTAGTCACCAACAACTCTTGAAACGCTTGCATATTTCTATTTTGAGTCCAGCGAACATAAGATGCCGGATAATCTATCCCCTTTACTTCATAATTTAAATCATAACGACCTGGACCATAAGAACAAGCCATTTTTAACTCCAATTCTTTACGATACCAGAAAGGGTCCCTATCAAAACCTGTGGGCACTGATCCTAAAATTACTACACTTCCCTTTTTTCTGGCAACACTACCCGCAAAATTAATAGGGTCCGTATTTGATGTTGCAGCAGCAATAATTACGCTATCAGCACCAATACCACCAGTAATGGTATTAATTTTCTCCTCTAAACCAGGTGTGTTTCTGTTAAATGTAAAATCACAAACATTGTTGGTTTTTGCTAAATTAACCGCTACTTCAGAAATATCTATTCCAATCACAGTTATCCCAGATGCTTTGAGAATTAAGGCTGCTAATTGGCCAATCAAACCAATACCTATGATGATACAAGTTTCACCCAAACGCAGATCGGCTTGCCGAACCCCTTGCATTGCTATTGCTCCTAATGTATTGTAGGCAGCATCTTTAAGATTAGCCTCTTCTTTAAGTTTTACACACAAATTAACCGGTACACTTACGATCTCTGCATGATTGGCATACCCAACACCAGCGCAAGCCACCTTATCACCTGCTTTAAATGAGGTCACATCTTCTCCAACCTCAATAACCTCACCAGAACAGCTATATCCCAAGGGTGAATAAGCATCTAGCTTCTTCATAACAGCCCTGTAAGTTTGTATTGGACCTTGTTTTTTTAAGGTATCTATGACCTGCCTTACTTGCTCTGGCCTTTCTCTAGCTTTACCTATTAAACTTTTACGAGCGGCTTGCACTGTAGAACCCTCTGTTCCTGCACTTATAATTGAATAATGGTTTTTTACCATAACCATACCTGCTCCTAATTGAGGATATGGGATCTCTTGTGTGATCATGTCACCAGAGCCTAATTTTTGAGTTAATTGTTGCATTATTTAATAATTTCTTTGATTTTATTATGTAAAATATCCCTGGAAAAATTAGTTCTTATTTCTAAAATATTTTTTTTCTTCAAACTTATATCAGTAAGGCTTAGTTTATTTATCAATAATTCCAGTGACTTTGAATTGTAATCGCATCGCCAACCAATATTATTTTTGACAACAAATTCAGAGCTATCATTATCACCAAGAACAATAGTAGGAAGCATTGCCGCGATGTAATCAAAAATCTTGTTTGGAATTGATGATGTAATCATTGGTAAAACCCCAATGTCTTTATCCTGCAGAAAATTTGCCATCTCCAATCTATCTATTTTTCCAATAATATCAATATTTTTAAGATTATGGGTTTTAATAAAATTTATTGTATCATTATAGCGTTCTCCAGTTCCATCTTCACCAAAAATAGAGAGATGAAGATTATCATTATTTTTTAATACATTTAAAATTGGAGTAACGTCAATTTGACGTTGCAACTGAGCAACCACTACCATTTTTATTAATTTCAGATCCTTTTTGGTATTATTGTATTCTACTTGTGACCATCTTTCGTTCTCCCAGCCAAGCGGTATAAAACTTGAAGGTATTTTCTTTGCGTAACGACTGAGCCATTTTTTAAATGATGGAGCAACATAAAATGCTGCATCATAGAACTTTAAAGAGGGCTTTAAATAGATGTTACAATATATATTAAAAATTTGTGTTTTTATTTTGTTATCTATTTTTAAAGCGTCTGGCCATATGTCTTGTATATCAAGGTAGATTTTAACTGCTTTTAGTCTTTTCAATAATGAAACAAAAAATATTAACTCAACAGGTCTTGATGGCAAAATAATTTTATCATTCTTTGAAACTTTAGTCATCAAAATAAAAAAAAGTTTAAACGAGAAAATGAAATTAGAAATAACACGCCTTGAAGAAATATTTGAATAATACCCTAAAACAGACAAAACATTTAAATCATACTTCAAACTCTTTTTTACTTTATTTATTTCTTCTTTTAAAAAAAATCGTTTCTCTGCATGATAGAAATTAGAGGTGTAATATTTTACTTGGTAACCATCATTGGCAAAAAATGAAGCAATATTTGGAAACCTATTACCTCTTTTAGTCAGCTCAGATTCTGTTGGTCCAATTAAAATAAGTTTATTTTTCATTTATTTTGAAATTAAATTTAAATAAGATTTATTAAATTTTTGAGCAACTTGGTTTACTTCAAAATTTTTCATTGCTTCATCGGCAATAGATTTTCTATGATTTCTTATTAACTCTATTTCCTTCATGGTATAAAGAATAGCTTTGGCTAACCCTTTTGTGTCCTTCGGTTTTATTGTTATACCATTATTTGGATTAATAATATCAATTAAAGCCCCAACATTACTGGACACTATAAACAGACCTAAGGCTAAAGCTTCAATTACAGATGTTGGACAACCCTCCATATGAGATGGAAAAACAAAAACATCTGCTTTATTTAGTTCTTTAAACTTATCATTATTTGTTTTTCTTCCCAAAAACTTAACATGATTAGATAATCCTTTCTTATTAACATATTTTTCAAAGGTTTCTAATATGCCTGGTCTATCACCATGCCCAATAATTTCACAGACAAAGTTGTTCATTTCATTTTTGACTAAATCTAAAGCATCAATTAAATCTTCAACTCCTTTAATTTTTGAAACACGACCTAGGAATACAAATTTTACTGCTTTCCCTTTATTTTTTTTTTGTGAAAAACTTTTAATTTCATCCCTGTAAAAGAAAGTAGTTGTTAGCTTAATTTTAGTTTTCAAAACACCAACTGCAACTAATTTATGTTTAAATTCCTTAGATAAAACAAAGATTTCATCGGAAGAGTTAAAAAAGGATTTGGTCAAAAAAATACCAAATTTATTTCTCACGATAGTTTTATATGTATGTTCTTTCCATCCATGTAGAACAATTACTGATTTCTTTTTAAAGAAAACCTTATTTATTAATAAAACAAGACCATCTCTAACCATTGGCACAGGTATTAAGGAGGGATTTAATTGAATTATTTTAACTTCTTTATTTAATAATTTAAGACATAAAAGAAATAAATCAAATAGCAATAAAAAGGGATAAACTAATCTTTTTAAAATCGGATAGTAAAACAAGGCCATTCTTGATCCGATACTAAATGATTCTAGTTTATAGGAATTGTTACTCGAATTTAAAGTTTTTATTAAACCCTTATTAAAGGCAACCATACCCCCTTCATGATTTAGCTCATTGCCCAAAACAAGTACTTTGTTTTTCATTTAAAAAAATTTCGGTTAATAAACTTGTAATAGTAATATTTAAGAATTTCTCTCAATTTAGAATAGTATAAATTAGCAATTTTTCCGATTAAATTTTCGTTACTTATAATAAATAAATAATTATGTTGGATACTTTGTCTATTATCAACTTCATCTAGTCTAATCCATCTTTTTTTGTAATCATATCTTCCTCTCATAAAATTATAACTTTTGACCCCTGACAATAGAGCTTCTTTCATCACAAAAGCATCCATTAAATTGCCCAAACTATAATTGTAATAATCTACATCAAAACTAGAGTTCCAGTTATAAAAAACTTTTTTATGAATAAATCCATAGGAATATGCAACAACCTTACCCTCTATTGTTATTGTAAATAGTTTTGATAAACCAAGTTTAACTGAATCCTTAATAATTTTTTTATAAAATCTATTTCCACTATCATCATTGAATTTGCTTTTTTGGCGCCTAGATGATGATCTTTTAACATGAATTTGAATCATCTCATCTATTAAAGGGTTTGGAATCAATTTATTGTGATAAGTATTTACTTCAAAAATTAAGTCTCTTTCTAATTTTCTTAATTTTTTATTGATTAATTTACGATGATTTTTATCTATATTTTGAAAGAAATCTTCCCAATTATCAGATTTAAAGTTTATAATCAAACAATCAACTAATTTTGTTTTAGTTATTTTTAATGAATCTAAAAATTGATAATCCAAAGAGGTATTATTGATTTGCTCTAACAAGCAAATATCCCAAAGTTTAAAAGTTTTGATATGACTTAAGATTTTTTCATAAACATTAAATTTATCAGAATTTACATCTATCATAACTTCTCCGAAATCAGTAAGGCCTGATCCAATAAATTTAAGTTGCCTAATTATTACTTTTTTTTCAATATACATTGGTGAGAGACCAACAATTTTCCCGTTACTATCATAAACGCTAATAATGTATAATTCTCTATTATTATCTTTAAAACAATTCCACCAATTATTCATCCATACATATGAATTCTGTGGAAATGAAATATACTTAGAAATTAAAGTCCAATCTTTAATTAATTCTTCATTATTTATATCATTATATACCTTTAATTTCACTTAGATTTTATTTATCAAAATTTCTTTAAAAAACTGTTTGCCAAATATTTTTAAAAAAAACATCTTTTTATTTATCATGAATCCACTTTTAATCTGAGATTTAAATGCAGGGGTATTTTCAGAAATAACTAAAACATATATTTTAAACCTTCCCTCATTAATCAGAAATCTAATTCGATATAAATTCATTTTTGAGTGATAACCTTGACCACGAAAATCTTGATGACAATAAGCATCTTCTAAAAGACCTTCATTTGCTTTTAGTTTAATAATTTTAGAGTTAGGCAAAATAATACTTGATCTACAAACCCAACATGAATAGACCAATCTATTTTTAGAAATTATTCCGAATGAAACATAATTTCCACTATTTAGGCGATTTTTGATTTGCTCTAATTTATTTTTTGTGAAAATTGAGGGATCTCCTTTTCGAAAGTCACTTAAATTTAAAGTTTTTACGTCTGAATAATCATATTTATTCATTTTAGAAATTATATCATTTTTTATTGATTTAAATGCCATGAAATAAATCGATTCATAATAGATATTAAATTTTCTTAATAATGAATAAATTAACCGCTTAAAACTATTTATTAGTCCATACTGTTTGATTTTAATAATTATCATTTTATTGATGCAAATAATATCTTTAATAAAATTAGTCCAATGCTATCTGTACAATTTATACCAATTCGTTTAAGCTTTAATTTTGAATTATTTTTTAATAAATTAATACCGCTTTTAGTAGTATAAGCGTATTTAATTTTATTTTCAGACATCAAATTAAGGGTTTGATCATTAAATAATCCATTTGGATATGCAAAATGTATAGCTTTAATATTTAAATTTTTATCAATAGTGTTTAGTGAAGATTCGATTTCATATTGCTGCTTATTTTTATCAATTATGCTTAAGACTTTGTGACTTGCAGTGTGATCACCAACTAAAAAACCATTATTAATTAATTGATTAACTTCATACCAATTAAGCATTAAACGTTTTTGTGAATGATCAAATAATTTTTCAACCTTGTCAGTGAAATATGAATCAATACTTAAACCTTGATTCATTTTATTTAGTTGTTTTTGAATTTCCTTTGAACATATTTTTTTTGATATTAATAAATATTTTGCTTTGTCGTGCCAAAGCCATTTTTCGGTATTTATATAATCAGTAGTTAAAAAAAATATTGCAGATGCTTTATGTTTTGTTAAAATAGGTAAGGCAATGTCATAATTATCTTTGTATCCATCGTCAAACGTAATTAAAAGATTTATTCCATTGTTACAATTACCTTCAAAAAAATCTGTAGGATAACAAAAGTTAAAATATTTTTTGAAAAATGAAATCTGTTTGTTGAAATTTTTACCATTATGTACTTCAGCTATATCTCCTCGTCTAATCTCATAATTATTATACTTAGAAAAATTATGGTAGTTAAAAATTAATAAGGCTTTCTTTTTTTTATATATTTTTTTTAATAAGTAAACACCTCCAAAATTAATAACAATAAATGACGCTAAATGTTTAAGGTAGTATTTAAGAATATTAATTATCAAATTCATCTATTTATATAATTTTTATATAATTTTTCATAAGAATTTGAAAAACTATCTAATGAATAATTTTTCAATAAGGGAGTACTTTGTTTCAAGATAAATTCATGCGTTAAAGATGAGTTATTTGAAATAAGTTTTTCAAATATTTTTGTAAATGATTTTGCATCATTTAATTCTGGCATATAACACTTAGGCATTTTAGAAGCAATTTTTTGATGCTCAGCAATTGGAGATAAAACAGAAATTATTCCGGATGAAAGTGCTTCAATAACGGCCAATGGCAATCCCTCCCATTTAGAAAAATTTACAAAGAAATCAGATTCATATAAAATTTGAGGGATATCTTTACGAATACCTAAAAAATGAATATTAGAGTCTAAATTTAAATCACTCACTTTATTTTTTAAGTTTATTTTTTCTTCCCCATCCCCACAAATGATATAGTGAATATTTTTTTGTTTTTGTTTATTAACAAAATTATTCATCATTTTTATTCCAATAATATGATTTTTTTGAGCTCGTAAATTGCCAACAGAAACAATTAAAATACAATTTGAATCAATATTTAACTCTTCTTTAATTTTAATTTTTGAAAAATTAATCGGATTGAATTTTTTTAAATTAATTCCGTTTGGTATAACATGATCATCTTTAATTGATTTAATTTTATTTATGGCAGGTGAACATCTCACAAAAATTGATTTAAAAAAAATTGTTTTTAATAAAATATTTTTGTGATAAGGTATAGAATTATGAACTGTAATAATATGTTGAAACTTGTTTGGTAAAAAAAATCTAACCAATGCAGAATATATATCAGGTATTAATAGATGTGAGTGAACTATGTCATATTCTTCTTTTTTTAAAATTTTATATAATTTGTATACGGACTTAAAGCCGAATGTTTTAGGCTTACGGTTTAAAATGAAATTATTAATTTTATTATTATTTAACTTTTCAAGAATCTCTTTTTCTATTATATTATCATAATTTTGATTTACCCTTATTAAATGAACAATATGATTTTTTTTAACGAGTTTTTTAACCAAAGATATGGCAACATTTGGTGCTCCTCCTCCTCCAATTCCATATGTAATTTGTGCAATTTTCATGAATTAAGATTATGAAATGTAATTAATTTTTTAAAAGCACTTTCAGAATCATGCACTTTACTAAAATAGGATTTAATGTTATTCTGAATTCTAATATACGTCTCGGAGTTTGTTAGTAAATTTTTTGTCGCATTTCTCATATCTTCTTGACAGGTTACAACGATTCCAAGATTATTTTTTTTAATTATATCACTTGGATCAAAACTAGAAATCACAGGAATATTATTTGACCATGCCTGTAAGAACGTATTTGGGAAACCTTCAGATTCTGAGGTACAATAAAATATTTTGGCTCCTAAAAAAAGTGAATTGGTATGGCTAAATTTCTGTGGTCCATGAAAAATTAAGTTTTTAATTTTTTGTGAATTTATTTTACATTGATTAAACAACATCAAGCTTCCCGGACCACCAACCATAACAAATTTTTTGTTTTCATTTTCTTTTGCTAATTGCATGAACCAATCTGGTCTTTTTCGATTACTAAAATTACCTACCCATAATAAATAATTTTTATTATTTACTTGTTTTTTTTCTTTAATAAAATTGTTATTCCAAATATTTGGAATTAATAAGTATTTAATTTTTTTATAATTTTTTTCAAGATTTTGAGATTGATTGTGATTTTGGGTAACAAATCGATTTGTCATATGCAAACCCCATTTATACAGCCTCTTGTTGTACCTATAATTTATTATTTCATTTCCTGTATCAAAGTCAGTATCGTGAGCTGCCATGAAAATTAATTTTTTACAAAATATTTTTGAAAATAAAGCAGTAAAGAAAAGATTCCTGCTAGCACCCCTTCTGATAATTACGTCTGGGTTAATCTTTAAAAAAAAATATATTGTAAAGAAAATCTCTAAAAGAATACCAATTTTACTAAATGATGGAAATTTAAAAAAAATAATATCATCAATGCTAAATTTTTGTTTTTCTGAAAAAGTGTAGACTTTCCAATTATTTTTGCAGAAGGTCTTTGCCCAAAATAACATTTGTACAGCAGCACCGCCGTTAAATTTATTTTCATCTTTTATTAAAGCATCAATGCCCTTAGTCCAAAAAATAACTTTTTTATTTTTCATTTATTTATTTGAAGAAGAAATAATTTAAGATTTATTTAATTAATGATTCGATAATCCAATCACATGAGTTAAAACTACCTTGATGCCAATTTAAATTAGAATCCCAATAACCTTCACATTTATCATAAGACATAATTGAGTAGGCATAACTTATTTCAACAATTAAAGGCTTTTTAAATGTGTCAAAAACGAAATCATATGCAATACTTTGTGCTTTAATTTTTCTGTTAGTTTCAAATGCAATTTCAATACATCTAATATCAATCTCATCTTTATTATAATTTATAGTCCCACTTCCGGATGCTCTAAAATCATTCTTTCTATTTATCCTTTTTAAAGCAAATGCCTTGTCACCCACAACAATTACTCTGATATCAAATGTATTATCGGGGATAAAATCTTGGAAATATGCGTAACCTTTTTCATTTGCTATAAACTTCGAATATTCATTTGGATATTTTTTAAATAAGTCCAACAAAATGCTTATCAGGTCTTTCATTTTTCCTTTACCCTGTTTTAACTTTCTTAAAACTTCATTAAACCTATGACTCCAATTATAACTACTAAAACCATTTCCAAATGCTTTTTTGGTTAAATAAATTGCTTCTTTTTGGTTTTTAGCGAGAAAAACATTCATTGATCCTGCTCCTCCTCTTAACTTAAAAACTTTAGGAAAATCTGTTTGACTAATCCATTCTAATGCTTTAAACTTATTGAAAAACACATAAGAATTAACTATTGGTGCATTAATACTCTCTAAAAAATATTTTTGTCCAATTTTATCATCAAAATGCCAATTCGTTTTAAAATCAGGAAACACCTTAATCCCCGAATGTTCTATTGAGTACAATAAAGGTTTAGCCATTTTTAAATCTATGTGATTTGCTTGACTATGATTCCACATAAAAATAGTACAATCATTTATTTGATCAATTATATCATTGTCATATGCATTTACAATTTTATATGAAATATTATTTTTTTTACAATATTTTATCCACCTATTAGAAAAGTTATATTTATTATCTCCATGAATTGCAATTTTCATAATTATATTAAAAATTATTTATAAATATTATTAAAGTTTATTATGGGCATTTTGATGCTTATTTAATAGAATGAATCCGATAATTACTCCAAACACAGCAAAATATTGAGGAAAAGCATATGTCCAAGCTGTAAAATTTATAAATACAATTGAGAAAAAACCTGAAATTAAAATATAGTAGGTTTTTCTGTTTAAATCAAATTTTCTATATATTTCTCTAAGTCCCGTAAAAATCATATAATAAAACATAATAAATATTAAAAATCCAATAATTCCGTTCTCTGTTAATTGAACCATATATTCACTATGAATTAAAATATTAAATTCAGTATATTTTGGATTCGCAAAGTTTGTTAATCCTATGCCAAAAATTGGATTTGATAAAAATAAAAACCAGCCCTCTAAATAAAATAATGCCCTATCACCAAAAATTGACAAAAACTCGTAACCAGGAATATTTAAAACTAATGATGTATTTTGTATTTCTTTAATCCTCTCTCCAATAACAGTAGAATTCATAATAAATGAAAAGAAAAAATATGATAAAACTAGTTGAATAAGTGTTTTAATAATTGTGTAGATATTTAATTTTAATGATCTCATGTAAAAAAATAGCAGAAATATTAAAATTGCTCCTAGTGCCTTTCTTGTTGCTGTTATTACTACCACGGTGAAAGGCACCAAAAAAACTAAAACCAAAAATATCTTGTTCAGTTTTTTAAATTCATTTTTTAAAAATCCAAAAAAAGTTATGAAAATAGCATTTAAAGACATGATATTAACATAGGAGTCAGAGTGTCTTAACTGCTCATCGAATAAGCTTGATCCAAAACTAATAAAACAAAAAATTAAATGAAAAATAAGAGTTAATAATATAAAATTAATCGTCCTTTCTTTGTTAACTATAAATTCCCGAGTACAAACAAACATTACCAAAAATGGCATAATTAATTGGATAATGACAAATGATGTTAAACTTGTATCGCTTACATATCCTTTATTTAGAAGATTAATTGCCGAATAAATAATCCAAATAAACCAAATAAATATATATTTTTTTGAAAATAACTTTAGTGAAAATCTATTAAATGAATTAGCAACAAAAGTTAAAAGCGTTAAACTTGTAAGGGACAATGCAGCTCCATCAATAATTAATATAGACTTTTGAAATGGAATCCAAATGATTGCCAATAGTAAAAAAAAATAATTAAAATAACTTATTCTACTAGTCATATTATATTAAGGTTAATTTTGACAATTTCTATTTCTGTCAATATCATTTTTTATCACTGCTTGAGATATTTCATTGTGGGCTTCACATCTTAAATTATTCAAAAAAATAGTTTGTGTTCTATTGGACCTTAATTTAAATCCAAGTCTTTTTAATACTGCCCTTAGGAGTCTGTTTTTTAAAAAGATTTTCATAGACCATATCCTTAGCATTGAATTTTTTTTTGATAAAACAAATTCATTCCATTTATTATTTAATTCCTTTTGATTACATATTATATTTGAAAGTTTTAAAAATTGATAATTCATATCTTCTAATTGTGTGCCTTTAACAAAATTAAGCTTAAAGTTATTTCTTGATTGTTTTATAAAAATAGGTAACGTTTTGATATTTTTATTTTTATCAATTGTAATCTGAAGTACAATTCCTTTATACCAATCATCTTTTTTTGATGGGATTGTAAATAAAAAATTGCCTAAACTATAAAATATTGATTTGTTATTATATAACTCATAACCACTAAAACAGTGGGGATGATGTCCTACAACTAAATCAGCTCCATTATCAATATAATATCTGTATTGTTTTTGCATTCTAGGGCTAGGTAAACTATAAAATTCATGGCCTCCATGAACTATTACAAAAACAATATCTGAATAATTTTTTTCATTTTTTATCAATTCAATATTATCAATTAAATCCATTGGATTAGCTCCAGCACTATCACAAGTCGCTGAGGCCCATTCATTTTCAGCAAAATTTATTAATGAAATCTTTGTTCTTCCAATTAACAATCTTTTAGCAGTATTAGCTTCTTTAATATTCTTTCCTACGCCTACATAATCAATATTGTTTTCTTTACAGAATTTAATAGTATCATCGTAACCAACTTTTCCGTAATCCATTATATGATTATTTGCAAGTGTCACCAAACTGGTATTTAATTTTTGCAAAGACGATAAAATATTATACTTTGAAGTTCTTAGATGGGGGCCTGTTTTTAAAATTTTATTCTTAGCATCATTTTTGGTTACTGGTGACTCAAGATTAGTAATTACATAATCAGCATTTGTGAAAAAATCAGCCATGTAATTATCAACAAATTCACAATTTGCAAATTCATCTGAAATAAAAAAATCACCCGAAATGAGTATTCTGTTCATTTTTAATTTTTGATTAGTTTATAAAAGAAGTTTTTTACTTCGCTTAATTGTTTAAAATTATAATATACTGCTAAAGAATAATAAAGTAAGGAAAACAATGAAAATGTAAATAAAATAATGTAAGCAGGACTAAAAATATAATTAATCATTATATAATTTTGAAAAAAATATACAATGGATATAGTAAATAAACTCAAAAATAGTATTGGTAATAAGTCCTTAATTTGACTTTTAACCGAAAAGTCTAAAATTTTACCACAGTAGTAGGCATTTACAAAAACATGGACAAACATGCTAATTGCTTGGGCATATACAACTCCCCAGATTCCAAACGGAAAAATTAAAATTAAACACGATAGTGAGATTGATTTTTTTATAAACTCCATTTTTAAATGTAAGTCTGATCTGCCTTTGACTAGTATAATATTTAAATTATAGATACTTAAAGGATAAACAAATGAACTTATTGCTAGGATTTGAAAATAAGGAACTGCAGGCAACCATTTTTCGGTTAATACTATAATAAAAAGTTCTTCGGCAATTAATGCTAAAAATAACATAATTGGACAAATTATAAAGAATACGGTTGATGTAATATTTCTAAATACTTTTTTTAACCTTGGGTTATCGTTTTGAATTAATGAAAACATCGGAAAAGTAACTTTATTCAGAACTGCAGTAATATTTGCAACTGGAAACATTCTTAAAGTATCAGCTTGATTATAAAAACCTAACTGGGTTGCTGAGAATAATTTCCCAACAATTATTTTGTATGAATTCAAATAAATATTAGTTAATAAACTTGATAAAGTTAGCTTATATCCAAAATTAAAATGTTTTTTCAACAAACTCATGTCAAAAATTAAACCGGGAAGCCACTTTGATTTAGCTAATATTTGGACAACTAAAACACTTTTAGCAATAATATTCATCCACACAATACTCCAAACTCCAAAACCCAAATAAGCCATTACAATACCAGACAAACCTCCTATAATTGTTGATGGTAATTGAATTATTAATTGGAGTTTAAAATTTAATTCTTTTGTCAATTTTGTTAATTGAACTGCAACAAGAGCTTGTAGAATAAAAGTCAATGCATAAACTCGTATAATTGAAACTAGTATTGATTCTTCAAAAAAATCAGAAATAACATTTGCGGAAGCATAAAGAATTACATACAAAAAAATACTAACAAGCAAATTCAGAAAGAATACACTTGAGTAGTCATTGTGACTTGCATTTTCATCTCTGATTAATGAAGTTGTCATTCCTGCATCCATTAATGTTTTACTAACTGAAACAAATATTTGAATCATTGCGATTAAACCAAAATCTTCAGGCAATAAGATTCTTGCTAGTATAATCTGAACAACCAGTGTAATAATTTGAACACTGAATTGCTGAGCAAAAGACCATGCAATGCCGATAATAGTTTTATCTTTTATATCAGTCATTCACTAATTAAAAATGAAATAATTATTTTAAAAATTTTTATGATTTTGTAATTCCACAGAAATCCAAGATTATTTTTCTTTCAGAAAAAATTAAGTTACGAAATTCATCATGTCCAACAAGAAAAACTATAATATCAGCATCATTAATACTATCTTCAAGTTTTGATATTTTTAGATTCGAAATCTTTTTTATATTAGGCTCAACAAATGAAAATTTATATTTCTTAAGTTTATTTAATTTTCTAGCTATGTAAAGAGAAGGAGACTCTCTTATATCATCAATATTAGCTTTAAAAGTTAATCCTAAAATTGATACTCTTGGTATTTTTGATTTATTGTCGATGAATTCCCTAATGTTTTTTTTAATCTTCTCTATACACCAATCAGGCTTAAAATTATTAACTTTTCTTGCTTGAGAAATCAATTTAGATTGTTTTGAAAAATCCGAAATAATAAAATAGGGGTCAACAGCAATACAATGACCTCCAACTCCACTTCCTGGGTTTAATATATTTACCCTAGGATGCTTATTTGCTAGATTTATTAGCTCCCAAACGTCTATTCCTGCTTTATCACAGACCATCGATAATTCATTGGCAAATGCAATTTGAACGTCTCTTGAAGAGTTTTCAATAAGTTTACACATTTCTGCTGTTTTACTGTTTGTCTTATATATATTTCCCTTAACAATTTTAGAATAAAAATCAAATGCTTTTTCAGTTGATTCTTCATTAATACCTCCTACCACTCTGTCATTATTTTCTAACTCGTAAAATATATTTCCAGGTAAAACTCTTTCTGGACAATATGCAATAAAGATCTTATCTTTCAGTTCTTTCCTTTTTTCATATATAATTGATTTCATTTTTTCAGTTGTACCAACTGGTGAAGTAGATTCAATAATGATTAAATCATTTTTTGATATGTACGGTATTATAGATTTAATAGCATTTTCAACAAACGAAATATCTGGCTTAGTATCATTTAAAAAAGGAGTAGGAACAACTATCAAATAAACACTAGATGATTTAGGTTTTAGGGATGCTTTTAGCAATCCTTTAGATACAACTTTTGAAACAATTTCGTCAAGTTTGGGTTCATAAATATGTGCTTGACCATTATTTATTTTTTCAATTATATCACTATCAATATCAACCCCTAAGACCTTATATCCTCTATTTGCTATTAATGCTGATGTTGGTAATCCAATATATCCAAGGCCTATTATTACAACGTCAGGATTTTTCATTTGATTTTCTTCATAAATTGTACGATACGTTTTGAAGCAAATCCATCCCCATATGGATTATGCAGCTTAGACATTCTTTCAATCTCATTTTCATTATTTAATAATTTTTTAGTAACACTAAAAATTTTTTCGGTATCCGTACCAACTAGGATTACTGTTCCTGCAACTACCGCTTCCGGTCTTTCCGTTGTTTCTCTTAAAACTAAAACCGGCTTTCCAAGACTTGGTGCTTCTTCTTGAACTCCTCCACTATCTGTAATAATTATCTTTGAACGATTCATTAACCAGATAAAATCTGGATAATTAACGGGATTAATTAACATAATATTGTTTATTTTACCTAATAATTGTTTTACTGGCTCAGAAACCTTTGGGTTTAAATGAACTGGGTATATAATAATTAAATCTGGATTATTTATAGCAATTTTTTTTATTGCCTTGCATATATTTTCAAATCCAACACCAAAATTTTCCCGTCTGTGTCCTGTAACTAATATTAAATCTTTTTTACCTATTTTTTCTGAAATCTCTAAAATTAGTTTACTGGGATTTTCATTAACTATATTAATAGATTGAATTAAGGCATCAATAACCGTATTTCCTGTAACTATAATTGATGTTTCATCAATATTTTCGTTGATTAAATTCTTTTTAGATAATTTAGTTGGTGCAAAATGAAAATCAGAAATTCTTGTTGTTATTTGACGATTAATTTCTTCAGGAAATGGAGACAACTTATCATTTGTTCTCAAACCAGCTTCTACATGACAAACTTTTGCAAAAGAATAAAAACCAGCTATAGAAGCAGAAAGAGTTGTTGTTGTATCTCCGTGAACAAACAAATAATCTGGCTTAAAACTAATTAAAATGGGTCTTAAATATTGAATTATTTTGGAAGTTAGTTCAAATAAATTTTGATTTTTCTTCATGATATTTAGGTCATAATCAGGCCTAATATCAAAAAAATCTAAAACTTGATCCAACATTTCCCTGTGTTGACCAGTAACACAAACCTTGGTTTCAAAAATTTCTGGAAATTTTTTCAATTCTTTTATTAGAGGAGCCATTTTAATTGCCTCAGGTCGTGTTCCAAAAATAATGATTACTCTTTTTTTCATGAGTTGTATTGTAAATACCAATCTACAAATCTACTTATACCTACTTTCAAAGGGGTTTTAGGCTTGTAGTTAAAATCTTTTTCACTATCACTGATGTCAGCACATGTTAAACTTACATCACCAGGCTGAATAGGTAGCATTTCTGTTTTCGCAGCTTTGTTTAATGAACTTTCAATAAATTTTATAAAATCTTTCAAACTTTCAGGTTTGTTATTGCCTAAATTATATAATTTATAATTTTCTCCATTATTATCCATTTTAATAAGTTTTAAAACCCCATCAGTTATATCATCAATGTAAGTAAAATCTCTTTGCATTAAACCATTATTAAAAACCTTAATTGGATTATTTTCAATAATTGCCTTGGTGAATAAAAAATATGCCATATCAGGTCTTCCCCACGGCCCGTACACAGTAAAAAAACGTAATCCTGTTGTTTTTAAACCAAATAAATGACTATAGGTATATGCCATTAATTCATTACTTTTTTTTGTTGCGGCATAGAGGCTAATTGGCTTATCAACTCTGTCAGAAACTGAAAATGGAATTTTAGTGCTCTCGCCATAAACACTAGAACTTGAAGCATATATTAGATGACTGATTTTAAATTGTTTAGAACATTCTAAAATATTTATAAAACCGTTTATATTACTTTCTATATATAATTTTGGATTTTGAATACTATATCGAACTCCTGCCTGTGCAGCCAAATGACATACAATATCAAACTTTTCAACAGCAAAAATTTTAGTTAAGAAAGAATGGTTTGTTATGTCTGCCTTATAAAAACTCAATTTTGAATATTTTTGGCTCTTTGATTTATGTTTAGGCCTTTCAACTTTATTCTTCAAAAAACCTAATGCTTTTAGTCTATTGTATTTTAAATCAACATCATAATAATCGTTAATACTATCAATTCCAACTACCTCGTAACCGTCATTAAGTAGTTTAATGCAAATATGAAAACCAATAAAGCCGGCAGCTCCTGTTACTAAAATTTTCATATGTAATTTGAAATAAAAAAATCAATTGTATTTTTCAAGCCCTCATTCAAATTGTATTTGGGTGACCAGTTTAAAATATTTTTTGCGAGCTTTATGTCAGGTTTTCTCTTTTTAGGGTCATCAACAGGCAAAATCTCAAACTTAATTTTTGAATTTGATTTAGTGAGAAGAATAACCTTTTTAGCTACATCAATTATTGATATTTCCTCTGGATTTCCAATATTGATTGGACCAATGATTGAGTTGTCTGTTTCCATCATACAAATCATACCCTTAACGAGATCATCAATAAATTGAAAACTTCTTGTTTGAGAACCATCACCATTTATGGTAATATCTTTATTGTTTAATGCCTGATAAATAAAATTTGAAATAACTCTTCCATCATCTTTAGCCATATTGGGTCCGTAGGTATTAAAAATTCTTACAATTTTTATCTCGATATTATGTTCACGATAATAGTCCATAAATAAAGTTTCAGAACACCTTTTTCCTTCATCATAACATGATCTTGGCCCAATTGGGTTTACATTTCCATTATATCTTTCAATTTGTGGGTGAATTTCAGGATCTCCATATATCTCACTAGTACTTGCCTGAAGAATTTTAGCATTATTTTTACGCGCCAATCCTAGCATATTAATCACTCCAATTGTACATGTTTTGACTGTCTTGATTGGATTATGTTGATAGTGTATTGGGGAAGCTGGACAAGCTAAATTATAAATCTCATCAATATTTTCTCTGTAAAAAGGTTTAACAATATCATGATTAACAAATTCAAAATTTGGATTATCTATTATCTCCGATAAATTATTAATAGAACCGGTAAATAAGTTATCTAAACAAATTACTTTATGTTCTAAGCTTATAAGAGCCTTACAAAGATGTGATCCTATAAATCCTGCACCCCCTGTTACTAATATGTTTTTAATCTTTTTGTCTTCCAAGCCCAATATAATTAAATCCAATTTTTTTTATTTTTTGCATGTCCAAAATATTACGCCCATCAAAAATATAAGCCGGTTTTTTTATATTTTCATAATAATTTTTCCAATTATAAATTTTAAATTCATCCCATTCAGTCATAATTGCAATTATATTGAAATCCGATAAATTTAACATTGGATCTTTAATCACATTAACATAAGTTCTATTATAATCAGGATTTAAATTTGATAAATCGTAATTAATCTGCTCTTTATTTACCTTTGGATCAAATATATCAACCTCTATATTTTCATTTATTAAATTATTAGCAACATAGATTGCAGCTGATTCACGGGTGTCATTTGTATCCTTTTTAAAAGCCCAGCCTAAAATTAAAACCTTTTTTTTCAAATTATTATCTTTCATATAATTAATAATTTTTTTTGAAAATCTATCTCTTTGGTGTTTATTAATAATAATAACCTGATTCCAGTATTCAGCTACCTTATTTAAACCAAGAGATTTTGAAATATATACTAGATTTAAAATATCTTTTTGAAAACAACTACCACCAAAACCTACAGATGTTTTTAAAAAATTACTTCCAATTCTTGTATCCATTCCAATCGCTTTAGAAACTTCTTCTATATCTGCACCGGTTGCTTCACATAATTCGGAAAGAGAATTAATAGAAGAAATCCTCTGGGCTAAAAATGCATTTGCGGTTAGTTTTGATAATTCTGATGACCATAAATTAGTGGTTAAAATATTTTTTCGTGGCACCCAAGATGAATATATATTAACTAGGGAATTAATTGCATTCTCTCCCTCAATGGTATTTTCACCACCAATTAGTACCCTGTCTGGAATTTCTAAGTCTCTCATTGCGGTTCCCTCAGCTAAAAATTCTGGGTTAGATAAAATCTGAAAATTAACTTTATTGTTATATAATTTTAAGATTTCTCTGACTTTTTCGGAGGTTCTTACAGGCACAGTAGATTTTTCAACAATTATTTTATCATTTTTAGAAACTAAAGCAATTTGTTTAGCACAAGCTTCAACATACTTTAAATCAGCTGCATAACCTTTTCCTTCTCCTTCAGTTTTTGTTGGAGTATTTACAGAAATAAAAATCATTTCTGCATGTGATATATATTTATCCACATCTGTGGAAAAAAATAAATTTCTACCCCTTGCTTCATTTACAACCTTTGACAAACCTGGCTCGTAAACCGGTAAATCATCCAAGTTCTCAGAATTCCATGAATTAATTTTTTCTTCGTTCATATCTACGACATACACATTAATATTTGGATTTTTCTGAGCAATAATAGACATTGTTGGCCCCCCAACATAACCAGCACCAATACAACAGATATTTTTTATTTTCATAATTTTAATTTGTTTTTTTAGTTTTTATTGAAAATATTTCTTGACCATTTGAATAATATATTCCTGATTTGAGTTTTCAAGTTCAGTATGTATAGGTAAAGAAATAACCTCATTTGCAAGTAGTTCAGTATTCTCTAAGTATTGATTATTTCTATAGGGTTTTTGTTGATGAATGGGAATGGGATAATATATCATAGATGGGATTCCTAAATCGTTTAAATATTTTTTGAACTCGTCTCTTTTGCCATTTAAAATTCTTAAGGTATACTGATGATAAACATGATCTGAATTATCATTAACTTTTGGAATTTTGAGCGGTTTAATTTCATCAAAGGCTTGGTTATAGTTATTCGCCATAATTTTTCTATTACTATTATAGTTGTCCAAATGTTTTAGCTTTATATCTAAAATTTCAGCCTGAATAGAATCTAATCTTGAATTACAACCAACAATTTCATGGTGATATTTAATTTTTTCACCGTGATTAACTATCATTCTAATCTTTTCTGATAAATCATTATCGTTTGTGAAAATTGCACCACCATCACCATAACAACCTAAATTTTTAGAGGGATAAAATGATGTAGTTCCAATGTGGCCTAGGGTTCCAGTAAATTTTATTTCTCCATTTGGAAAAGTGTATTTACATCCAATTGCCTGAGCATTATCTTCGATAATTTTTAGATTATAGTTTTCTGCTAGTTCAATTATTGAAGCCATATCACAAGATTGGCCATATAAATGTACTGGAATAATCGCTTTAGTTTTATCATTTATGTGCGGTTCAATTAAATCTGCAGTGATATTAAAGGTATTTAAATCTACATCGCAAAAGATAACTTTAATTCCCAGAATTGCTGCAGCTTCCGCTGTCGCAATATATGTCCACGATGGGCATATTATCTCATCCCCAGGTTTTAAATCTAATGCCATAAAAGCAATTTGTAATGCGTCGGTTCCGTTTGCGCAGGGTATTACATTTTTTACATTCAAATAATCTGATAGATTTTCTGAGAATTCCTTAACTATTGGTCCATTTATGAATCTTCCAGATTCAATGGAAGATATAATATTTTTGTCAATTTCGTTCTTGATTTTAGAGTACTGGCTCATTAAATCAACCATCTGAACATTAATTTTTTTCATTTACCTTTTTTTACGGCTTCGCCAACGTCAGTCACAATTATAACTAACAAAAATAACACTTATTTATTGTTAATTAAGCCAATTTTAGCTTAATACTATATCCAATAGATTTCAAATAAATCCA
>MDTA01053291.1_pt1 | contig 31521 bp, 32 predicted proteins | sample 811151 | NCBI WGS metagenome assembly MDTA01 (sample SAMN05326648, study PRJNA326480) | marine metagenome | isolation source: seawater | place: Indian Ocean: South | collected 2010
AGTTTATGAAGAATGGGATCCAAACAGAGATGCTAAAGAAGAATTAGAAGCTGAAGAGTACGCTTTGGATGCTCAAGTGGCAGCCAGGGATATGCCTATAGAGGAGTTAGAAGCAATCGGCAGAATAGTTTTTAGATCTGATGTAAATAAAATGACATCGGCAGAACTAAAAAGAGATATGCTTTTGTTTGCAAAAGATAATCCAAAAGAGTTTATTGATTACGCAAATGATCCAGATATAAAACTCAGAAACTTAGCTATACGTTCTATAGATTCAGGAGTGTTAGCTATTAAAGATGATAATAGAACTGTTGTTTGGAATGATAAAACACAACAAACTGTTCTTACTGTTAAATTTGGCGAAAATCCTATAGGAGAATTATCGGCATATTTCAAGACAGATGAGGGCATGGATTTGATGGAAGCTATAGTTAAGAAGCTATAAATACTTTCTCCCTCTTTGAAAGCCCCTCACATGAGGGGTTTCTTTTTTTCGTAAATTTGTTAAAAATTGAGTGATGATTAATAGCGTAAGAAATACCGTATTATCAATTATAGATAAAGATAACAGCGGTTTTATATCGCCCCTTGAGTTCAACCTCTACGCAAAAGCTGCGCAGTTAGAAATATATCAAGAATATTTTGATAATCACAGAAAAGCAGTTGTAGCAAAAAACCAAAGAAGAGGATCTAAGGGAGTGTTTGATGAGATAAAAGATATCAGACATAAGCTGGATATTTTTACAACAAAAAATAATTCATTAACATTAGTAAGTGGAACTACAAATAGATACACTTTACCAACCAACTTGTATATGGTTGACAGTGTTTTGTGTGGAAACGATATAGCTGAAGAGGTAGATAAAACTGAATTTTATTATTTAAGTCAAGCTAATTTAGCTTCTCCTTCTGATAAATACAAAATATATACTAGGTTTGGAAATGAACTTGAAGTGTCGCCTGTTTTAACTTCTGGAACTTATTTGTGTTTAATTTATTATAGAACACCAGTTGATCCAAAATGGACTTACCTTACAACAGCTGCAGGAGATCCAATTTACAATGCAAGCGCAACAGATCATCAAGATTTCGAATTGCATCCAGAAGAAGAAACGCAACTAATTGTTAAAATATTAAGATATGCTGGTGTTAGTATTAGGGCAGAAGATGTTGTTAATACTGCAGAAAGTCAAGATGTAAAGGAATTTGAAAAAGAAAATTTAACATAAACTTATGAGCACGTCACAACAGTATTATCAAGATTCAACAAAACACGGACAGTATCAGTTTGTAAACATGTCAGATGTGATAAATAATTTTATGCTAATGTATGTGGGGGATGAGAAAGTTATAAATGATATACCCAGATATCAAGTTGTACATCATGCTAAAAGAGCAATACAAGAGCTGAATTACAACGCCCTTAAAGAGGTGGTTCAAATGGAGATAGAATTAGGATCTAATTTGAAAATAATTATGCCAGAGGATTTTGTACAATTAGTAAAAGTTTCTTTCATAGATGAATTTGGAAGACTGTATCCTATGACAGAAAACCCTCATAACGCCGTTCCTAAAGCCTTTTTACAAGACAACAATGCAGATTTTACTTTTGATAGCGATGGTGCATTACAACAAGGGACAAGCTTATCTGAAACAAGAATGGCTTTAAACCCCACAAAACACAAAGATATAGACTCTTTAGAAGATGAACATTCTGGAGGAAGATATGGGATGGATACAGGTCTTGCTAATAAAAACGGAAGATATTTAATAGATAAAAAATCAGGATTTATTAAATTTAGTTCTGATTTACAAGATGGTGATATTATTGTTTTAGAATACATATCAGATGGTTTATTCGGAGGAACAGATACAACAATTAAAATTAATAAACTTGCAGAAGATTATGTTTATGCATATCTTCAAGCTGCTATATTAGAAAATAAGTTTGGCGTTCAAGAATATATTGTTAGAAGAACTCAAAAGGCTGCATCAGCAAAATTAAAAAATGCAAAAATTCGGTTGATGAATATTAATATGGATAATCTGGTACAGCGCTTAAAAGGCAAGAATAAGTGGATTAAGTAATGAAGATAAATAACATCTTCCTATCAGGCCGCATGAATAAAGATGCGGATGAGCGTATGTTGGAAAAGCATGAATATATACATGCTGAAAACATAAACGTAGCCAATGCTATTGATAGCGATACAGGAGTTGTAAAAAATACACCAAGAAACTTTTTAGCATATCCAACAGCTCTTTCTTTTACTGGAACTAATCCTAAAACAATTGGTTCAGTCGCCGATGACGCATCACATAAAATTTATTGGTTTGTTGCAACAGACACTTGTTCTTATATATGTGAGTATAGTAGGTTAGATGAAACTGCATCTATTATATTAGAAGACACGAGAACAGGTGATGATAGAGTATTGCGTTTTGATAAAAACAGATATATTCATAGTGCCAAATTAATTATTGACACAGAAAATGAAAGAAAGTTTTTAGTTTGGACCGATGCTAAAAATCCGCCTAGAAAAATAAATATCGATAGAGCTAAAACCTATGGAGCAAACAATTTTACAGAAAAAGATATTTCTGTAATAAAAGCTCCACCCATATTTAGTCCTATAGCTAGATTAAGTAATTCTCAGACACAAAAAGAAAACTATATAAAAGATAAATTTATTCAATTTGCATATAGATTTAAATATTTAGATGGAGAATATAGTGCATTAAGTCCGTTTAGTAATTATTCTTTTTTGGCTAAAGAATTTTTTTATGACTATGAGCAAGCCACTAACGAATCTATGGAAAACGCATTTAATCAAGTTTTAATTACGTTTAAAACTGGAGATGCGAGAGTAACAGACGTAGAGCTTATTTACAGAGAGTCTAAAGGAACAACATTATATGTTGTAGAAAAATTTAACAAAACTTTACTTGGTTTAGGCAATGATGAGGATTTTACTTTTAAGTTTTCTAGCCCAAAAGTTAATACAGTTTTAGCTCCAGATGAAGCAAATAGATTATACGACAATGTTCCTTTGGCTGCAGAGACAATGGAAGTTATAGGAAACAGAATTATTTATGCTAACTATACAGAAAACTATAAGCTTTGTCATTACGGAAATGAAGAAATAAAATTTGATTTTACTGTCAATAAGATATCTTATCCTATAGTGTCAGGGGTAGCGCAAAGAAGCGTTAAGAGTAACAGAAATTATGAGGTGGGCTTGGTTTATGTAGACGAAAACGGAAGAATGTCTACTGTACAAACTTGCGAAGGAAATAATGTGCATGTATCGGCAGAAGATTCAAAAAACAAAAACACATTACAACTTACAATAAATCATTTAGCTCCATACTGGGCTAAATATTATAGAGCTTTTATAAAAGAAACTGAAACCACTTATGATGTAATAACGCCAGTTATATTTCACAAAGACGAAGATTTTGTGTGGGTGAAAATAGAAAAAGCGGATGTAGATAAGGTAAAAGAAGGAGAGTTTTTGGTTGTTAAATCTGATACTGCTGGTATAAAAGATAAATATGTTGAAACTAAAGTTTTAGAGTTTGATCAAAAAGAAAGGAATTTTTTAGAATCAAGTAATGTTAATTATATAGCTCAAGAAGAAGGAACATATATAAAATTCAAACCAACTAAATTTTCTATTAATGATTCTAATTATGCAAAAATGCATAGCGATAATGCTGATGACACTAGAAATAGATCTGGAGGTCAGACGCCTAGAATCACAAACGAAGCAACAGTAAATTATTTTGAGGGCCCAAATTTTTATGCTACAACGGCAAACAGTTTAAACGATCTTATTGTAAGCGGTGCGCCAGCAGGAGTTACGGTAGACCAAAGATTTGAAGTTGTTGTGCAGTCTGATACAGGAGCTGCAGACAAATTTAAATGGAGAGTTCATGATCCAACAGGTGTTGGAGACTACACAGAAAATGTGACAATGACTACAAGCGCACAAGCTTTAAGTGGAGGATTGTCAGTTCATTTTTCTGCGACAACAGGGCATACAGTAGGAGACACGTGGTTTATTAATGGTAGAACAGGATGGACTGGATATGATGAAGATACAAGATCAAATGTTATATTAAAAGGTTTTGATGGTAACGAAGAGGTGGGGCCAGGATCAATATTTAGAATTCAGTATTTTGAAAGCAAAGGATCTAATACTATATCTCACACAGCAAGTTACACGTCATCAAGATCATTTCCAAATATAGAGGAGTTTTGGCATGAAGTTGTAAAAGATGAGATGACAAAATCGGTTCCAGAGGGAAGAATTAAATGGAGAAGAGGGGTTTCAACAGACCTACCTTCTGGTGATTATAGGACAAGGGAGCTTGCTATATCAAATAATGTAAACCACGCCATACACATGATAATAGAGTCTGACAATGCTCAAGGCGGAAATGTTACAATTAAAATATTTGGAACTACTATATTTGACGAAGAATTAGGTAAAAATGTTTATGCTAATGGATCTTGGAATTTTGTTATAAAAGGAGAAGAGGATTCTTTAGTTGTTTTCGAAACGAAACCAAAAGTCAAAAATGATAATATTTATTATGAAATAGGTCAGACATATAATATAGATGAAGAAGGATTTCATCAAGGAGCAGACACTGATCAATCGCAAAACGAAGAACAATCAGCCTTGGTTACTATTGATTGGTTTAATTGTTTTTCTTGGGGCAACGGAATAGAGAGTTTTAAATATAAAGATTCATTTTTAAGCGACTCATTACTTACAAACAATAGGGCGCTTACAAACTATGCTGGATATCGAGAAAATAAAAGAATTGCTTCTTTAACTTATAGTGGTGTTTATAATCAAAGCACAAACTATAATGCTTTAAATGAATTTAATTTATCACTTGCAAACTTTAGAGATTTAGACGACCAGTTTGGTAAGATAATGAAAATAGAGTCTAGAGATACTGACTTAATTGTTTTTCAAGAAAATAAAGTTACAAAAGTTTTATTTGGTAAATCTGTTTTAGCAAATCAAGATGGCAGTGAAAATGTAGTGGCATCAGAATCAGTTCTGGGAACACAAGTTCCATTTGTTGGTGAGTATGGTATATCAACATCAGCTTCTTCTCTAGCAAAATGGTTTAATAACATTTATTTTGCTGACGAAAGACGTGGTGTTGTTATGAGGTTAGGTGGTCAAGGATTAGAAGAAATATCACAATTTGGAATGAGAGATTGGTTTAGAGAAAATATACGATCTAGAAACCATAAAAAACTTGTAGGAGGATATGATCCTCACAACGATAATTATATTCTTTCAATAAAAGATCCTATTATAGAGTGGAGGGAGGATGATTATATTTGTTCGAAAGGAGCAAAAGATTGGAGACCAGATAAATATTATTGCAAACAAGATTTAGTTCCAATACCTGTTCCAGTACCAGTAGCCCCAACATTTACATGTACTACAGCTTTATTTAATTTGTCAGATGGTACAACTGGAGATACGATTGGAATAGGAACAGATGCTACTGTATCGTTAGGAACTTTAAATAGCGTTAGTCCTGCAACATATCAGTCTGGATCAACTACTTATACAGCGAATATTACTGTGCCGTCTGGATATGCAAATGCAGGCGCAACAATTACTACTTGTACAACTACAGCATCAGGAGTTGCAGCACCAACACCATCGCCAACACCAGTGCCAGTAACTCCACCAACACCTGTTGCACCTCCATCTTGTATAGATTGCCCAGGTGATATAAATTCTATATCAAACTTTAGTGCTACTGCAGGAGATACAGGAACAATAACTCTTGGTGGAACAAATGTTTCGGTATCTAATGCAACAGCATATAACTTCAACACAAACTTAATATCAGTGAGTGTGTCAGGAGGAACTCTTAGCTGGACTGCTTTAAGCGCTGGAACTGCACAAGTAAGGGTTATAGCAAGTAATACATCAGGACAAGGAGGCGCAGGAGGTTGTTGTCAAGAATCAGAAGATTTCTTTGTAACTATAGCCGCTGCACCTGTACCAACAGCGCCAGCAGCAACTTGTAATGATGCTGGATTTACTGTAAGTAACGGAACAACAGGAGCAGCTGTTTCAGCATCTGTAAATAGTGGATTTACATTGAATAGTGTATCTCCAAGTACTTACACTGCTGGATCTGCAACATATACTGCAAGCATTACGGTTAATAGTGCTTCATTTTCAAACAATGGAAGTCAACTTTCACCTCCATGTACTGCAACTGCAACAGGAACTACTGCTCCAACACCACCAACACCAGTACCAGTAGTTACTTGTACAGATTATGAGATTGCTAATACAGGTGGTTATGGTAATAATACAATAACATATATTCCTTGCTACCAATCAGGTGGACAACCTACAGGTCAACAGTCAAATACAATCCCTTATGGAGATAGTATAAACAGATGTATTCACCAAATAGTTAGTCAAGGAAGTAACTTAACATTAACAAACAATGGAAGTTGTCCGTAAAAATATATAAACGCATAATATGGCAAACACAGGAGAAGTAGTTGTAACTAAATTAAGATTGTATGTAGATGGAAACGCTACAAAGACGGTCAAAAGAAATGCCCCAGGGGATCCTAATTATATTCCTCCATTTCTTGATACAGCTACATGTATTGTAAATGCAACTGCTGTTACTCCTACCCCAACACCAGTAGCTCCTACACCACCTACTCCAACGGCGCCACAAAACCCTACACCAACACAGTGTTTCTATGAGCAAATTAATGTATCTGCTACAGCGCAAGCCGACACAAACACTGCTTGTGCTGACACTAATCTTACACAAACGATAAGACATAATTCTACAGCAGCAGCATTTCCTAATTTAGGAACAATAGTATGGACGGATTGTGGAACCACTACTATTGCTAATGGGTATTATAAAGTTAATGGATCTAATAAAGTTTTTAGAACTAATAATGGATCAATAGTAGCTGTAAATAACTGTATTGCTTCATCAAACATGCCTTGTACAGGAAAAATAGTAGATGTTTTCTTATCAGAAGGTAAGGATGCAAAAGGAGATTTTTGTACTGGAACATACTCGGTAAATCAAACACATCTCTTTGCAGGCGCTACATTAGCTGATGGTTTAAACCAATTTATATGTAAAAATGGTCAAGCTATAAATGGGGAAGGTAAATATTATATTGTATCTTTAAATCCATATTCAGCAAATCCTTCCCAAAACACCTTCCAATATTGGAGGATAACAGGAACTGGTAAGGTTGTGGAGACTGGAGCTTACGACTGTTCTACAGGTTCTGGAGGCTCTGGCGGAGGTGAAGCTGTATAAATGAATTTAAATTAAATAAAATGTTACAAATAATCGACTCTTTTTTAAGTGACGAGCAATGTGATAGTCTTATAGAAATGATAGATAAACACAATGTTCCGTCAAGCGTTTCAGGAACAGGTAGCGAAAGATCTGTTAATAACAACGAATTCAGAACTTCTAGCACATGTAATTTAATTAAAGATGATGCTTTAGTTTTGGAAGTAAAACAAAAAATTGCAGATCTCATAGCAAACCCTATCGATATGGGAGAAGATTTGCAGGGACAAAAATATGAGCCTGGGCAATTCTTTAAACCACATTACGATTTTTTCGAAGGAGATTCTTACACAAATCACTGTTTAGCATCTGGAAACAGGACAAAAACAGTAATGATATATTTAAATGATGATTTTAAAGGAGGGGGTACAGATTTTCCTAATATTGACAAGCATATAAAACCCAAAAAAGGATCTGCTGTAATTTGGGAGAATATGAAAAATGGTGAACTTCAAAAAGACATGCTACATGAGGGAGTTGAAGTCGAAAAGGGATCAAAATATATTGTCACATCTTGGTGGAGAGAAAATGTGTGGGATCCTTTTTTAGATGATAAATTATCAAAAGAGCACCATCAAACGAAAATAGCTAAAGTAAGATCTTTAAATTCAAAAACATTTAGTAGTTATGAAGATCTACCAAGGTTTTCTGAAAGAGGATATGAAGTAATAAAGCTTCCAGACAGCTTATGGAAAACAATTCTTGAGATGTATGAGGAAGTTAAACCTTTTGAAACAGAAGAACATTTCCCACATAAAAAAAGCGTTATACCATCAGTCAATGAGATTTCTAGTACGTTAATGGATTTAGGAGTTGTTCAAGAAAAAAGAGATGCGCTACATCAAGCATTAAGACCAATCCACGAGCAGTTTTGTGGTGTAAATTTAGAGCCGACATTTATATACGGAATACGTTCTTACTTAAGAGGCTCTGGTCTTGTAAAACATAGAGACAGAATAGAAACGCATCACATATCAGGTATTATTATGGTGGATAGAGATTTAACCTGTGGGTGTGCAGACAAAAAATTTGCAGATAATTGGCCTTTGGATATACAAGATCATAATGGGATATGGCAAAAAATATTGCTTGAGCCAGGAGAAATGTTATTATATGAGTCAGCAACATGTGAGCATGGAAGAGAAGAATTGTTTACTGGAACTCATTATAGGAATTTTTTCGTTCATTATAAACTAAAGGACTGGATTTATGAGCCAGGAAAATAAGTACATTTCTTTTTCTCCTTGGTGGGGTGGTTGGAATAATCAAAGAATGTCTTATGAAACAGCTGCTGCAATATCAGTTATAACAGGAAGAAAATTAATATTACCTTATAAAGAATATTGTTTATTTTTTAGTCAACATGAAAATAAATCAACATTTTTAAATGCATGGAATATTTTAGATAAAAATGCGTTTACAAAAGAATTTGATTGTGTTGATTTTTTTGATGTTCCAGAATACCAAAATTTAGGTAATAATACACATTATTTTTATGGAATTGAAAAAATAGCTAAATGTTATTTGTTTCAAGACTACCCATATAAAGATTGGGGACACAATAGAGATCCTTCATCGAGTGAAGTTTTGGTTTGTGATATAGAAAATCAAGAAGACTTCCAAAATTTTTGTGGAAATAGGCGTGTTTACGACTTAAATGTAGATGATAGATTTATACATTTTCCCAGAAATCTATTTGCTCATTTTTATTATCATGTGTATGGATCAAATAAAGATGTTAGAAATTTAATTAAAGAAAAGATTGGTAGAGGTGTTGTGTTTAAAAAAGAATATTTTGGTTTAGCAAAAAAAGCTTTGAATGCTTTGGGAAATTTCAATGCTATACATTTTAGATCAGGAGACTTTAATAACACACATACATCTGACACAAAAAATTTAATACAAAATTTAAAACAGATGCTGGACGGAAGGATTCCTAAAGGTTCTAATTTATACATAGCAACTGATGAGGTTAATAAAACTATTTTTGATTCTTTAAGATCTGATTATAAAATATATTTTAGGGAAAGTTTTTATAATTTTTTGGATCAATATGAAGCCTTAGCTTTAGACCATATAATACCATCAGAAGCAGATGTTTTTTTAGGTACAAAATGGAGCACATTTTCTGATGCCATACATATTATGAGAGGGTTTTCTGGCAAAAAAGACTTTAGTAGAGAAGGAATTAATTTTAATTTGCCTAAATTAGATACTACGATATTACCTTGGAATCAAGAATCATATCAATGGTTTAATTTATACGATATACATTGGAAAAATGAATAAAAACATATTAGTGCTTGGAGGTGGAGGATTTATTGGAGGACACCTTGCAAAAAGATTAAAATCAGAAGGGAACTGGGTTAGAGTAGCAGATATAAAAAATGAACCATCTTTTTTCAAAAAAGAAGATATATGTGATCATTATGTAAGTTTAGATTTACGTCACGCTTATGACGTGGATGTTGCTTTTGCAGGAGAAGAATGGGATGAGGTTTATAATTTAGCTGCAGATATGGGAGGTGCTGGATATATATTTACAGGTGAAAATGATTTAGATATAATGAATAACTCTTTACGTATTAATTTAAATGTCATTGATAATTTAAATAATAGATGTAAAAGATTTTTTTATTCAAGTTCAGCTTGTATTTACCCACAACAAAATCAAACTAATCCAAATAAAAACACTACAGAAGAATCAACGGCATATCCAGCTAATCCAGATTCAGAGTATGGTTGGGAAAAATTAATTAGCGAAAGGTTGTATTTAGCAGCAAAACGTAATAAAAATATAACAATTAGAATAGCTCGTTATCATAATGTCTATGGTCCATATGGTGCTTTTAATGATGGAAAAGAAAAAGCTCCTGCAGCTTTATGTAGAAAAGCGATAGAGGGGGATAATGAAATAGAAATTTGGGGTGATGGAGAACAAACAAGATCTTTTTTATATATAGAAGATTGTCTTGATGCAACAATACAATTTATGAGACAAAATAATTTTTGTGGTCCAATAAATATAGGCTCAGAACAAATGGTAACTATTAATGGATTGGCTCATGCAGTTATAAAAACATCTGGTAAAGATTTGAAAGTCAAGCATATAGATGGGCCTTTAGGAGTCAGAGGTAGAAATTCACATAACAAATTGATTTATAAGCTTTTGAAGTGGAAACCAAAATACACTTTGATAGAAGGACTGAAACCAACATATGAGTGGATAAAAAATCAGGTTTGTTAATTTAGTATCTTTGTAAAAAATTACGCGATGTCATTACGGACAGGTCAAAAAGTTGTCACCAAGCTTAGAAAATATATTAATGGGTATCCAACTACAGAAGTAAAAGATAATGCTTCAGGAGATGCCGATTATATAGCTCCGTATGTAGATGAAGAGTCGTGTCCAAAATATAAAGTCGAAACAGTTGTAACCCCTACACCTGCGCCAGTAGGAAGCGAAGTTGTACCAGCTCCTATAGGTGTAACAGAAGAACCGCCACCAGATCAAAGTACTGTTTGCGCACCTTGTTTTACAAGAGATTTACCAGAGAATGAGTGTAGGACATATGAGATTAGTCATCAATATCAATTTAATCAACCAGGAGTTGATCCAGGATTTATGGATGCAAGTTATTCATACACTAATTGCGAAAACAATGAAATTATTGAAGGGGAGTTAAGTCCTGGTGGCACGGTAAACATAAACAGTTTAACAAGACCTGATATAGTTTTTGGTCCAGGTCTTACTATTACAGAAGGTCAGGTAGTTTCAGGCTTTTCTAATATTGATATAAATCAATATCATTATTTGGCTTCTGGTTGCTATGATTCAGACGATAGGTTTTTAAGATCTACAAGACAATTTAACGTAGGAGATATCGTAAAAACAGCCAACAGTACTTGTTGTTGGGAAATAATTCAGATTGTAAGTCCAAGACCAGCATACAATATTATATACAACTCAAGCAGTGATGTATATGCAAGTTGCACAACTTGTTGTGACTTAGCTTCACCAGCAAGCACTTATGGTCAAGAACCAAGCGGATCTGCTGAAATAACTGGAGGTAATGTAACTTTATCTCATAGTGTTGGACAAGCGTTTTCGAGAGTCAAGGTCTTCCAAGTAAGCAACACAGGTACTGTAGAAATAAAACTAACTGTACAATTAACAACAGGAAATTATATAAATGCGGCTGCCAGAGTCAAAAAAAGCGATGGTTTAACTAAAAATGCTATTGTAGAATTCCCTCAACACAGAAGCTCAAGAGTTTTAAATTATGTTGAAAACAAAGCAACAAGATATGGTGGTACAGGAAGTGATGTAGTTGAAACAAAAACAGTAAAATTAGAGGCAGGAGTATATAGGGCAGAGATAGATCCGTTGGTCGCAAGCAGTAATGCTTTTGGATCAGCAACTTTAACAATAAATACAAAATAATGGCAGAAAATACAATATCATATAGTCACTCAGCAAAAGGGTTTCCAACTTTTCATAGTTTTATTCCAGATTGGATTGAAAATTTAAATGATTCTTTTTTTACTTTTAAAGATGGACAGCTATATATCCATCATATTATCGAAAATCAAAGAAACAATTATTATGGTGTTGACTGCAGCAGTGTGTTGGAATTTGCTGCCAATGAAGGTCCATCTGACATTAAAATGTTTCGTGCAATAAAAACCGAAGGGAATAGTAATAACTGGGATGTTACTGTTGAGACGGAAAATGAAAAAGGTTTTGTAAATAAAGATATGTTTCAGAAAAAAGAAGGATTTCATTATGGATATGTTAGAAATGAAAACACTTCAGTTGATTATAAAAAATTAAGCGTTCAAGGTTTAGGAACTTGTGCATCATCAACATCTACAACTGTTACTGTTACAGGTTTAAATCCTGGTATAGTTTCCGTAGGAGACAATATTTATCAAGCAACTGTTTCAGGGGAAACTATAGGAACACCAGCTTTGTTAGGCACTATAAGCTCTATATCTGGAGATGTAATTACACATGGTGGATCAACTGCAGCAACGGCAAGTAATTTCATTTTGTTTGCTAAAAATCAAACTGCAGAGTCTGAAGGAGTGAGAGGTTATCATGCGAAAATAAAACTTACTAATAACAGCACTAGCCCAGTGGAGCTGTATAAGGTAGATTCTGAAGTTACAAAGAGTAACTTGTAAAATTTGTATATTTGTATTAAATTATTTAGATGGATCCATTTACAGCAATATCTTTAGGAGTTAGTTTCGTGGGAGGCGCAGCCAAAATGGTGGATGGTATAATTAGCGCAGAGGCATCCAGAAAAAAATTGCAGGAACTAGAAAATGCCGCCCTTCCTTTAAATGCTTTTGAGGCACTGCAAGTAAACACAGAGCAGCAAGAGATTATGAGAGAAGAGCTGCAAAGAATGGCTATGGGGCAAACAGAGATGTTGCAACAAGCTGGAACAAGAGCTATTATTGGTGGTTCAGGAGTCCTTAGCGAACAGCTTAGAGAGGGATACAGGCAAATTGCTGCTGATGTTGGAAATAAAATGGATGAGAAAAACTTATTGATTGCTGAAGAAGACGCTAATATTCAAAGAGTAAAAGAAGCAAGGCTACAAGGGCAAATTAAGAGAACAGGAGAGCAACTAGCAGCATCTAAAGAACAAGCATTTAGTGGATTGGCTGATATTGGAAGTGCACTCGGTACATTTGGAGCTATAAGGTCAGAAGAAAGCGGTGAAAAATATGGAGACACAGAGGCTGGAAGATTACAAGCGAAACAAGGCAGAATAGAAAACAGAAGAGCTAGAGCTGAAAAAAGGGTGAATATAGCTAGAGGAATTGGTAGTGATAAAGGTTCTAAAGTGGGTAATTTCCTAAGAAAAGCTACAGGAGGAACAGTTGCTGGTCAACAATCAAAAATAGGTAGACTTTTATCCTCTCCATTTAGACTTATTGGAAGACTTTTTACAGGAAAAGGTTAAATAATATTATATGGCAAACGGCAGAAACAGAAGACAAACAAGAAGCGCTTTGGATAGAATGGCAAGAGTCCAAAGGTTTCCTGGTATAGGTACTTATGACTACGGTCCAGCAGCTGCTATAAAAACTGATTTTGGTCAGTTAGCCAGAGATAATCTTTCTGATTTCAAAAGCGCTCAAGAAACAGCAAGGAAGGCTAGAGAAAGAATTGATGCAGCTCAAAAAGAAGCACAAGATGCTCAGGATTATGAGCACACTGGAATTGCTAGTGTAGACGGAGCTACTATGTCATTAGCTACTAGCTATAGAAATTTATTGCGTGATAAAAGCTCTATGATAGGCAAGGAAATTAATCCAAAAACAGGAAACTTATATACAATAAATGATTTTGTTGCTTTCAAAAACAATGTTATAAATAACTCAAAAATATGGAAGGGACATCCAGAGTTAATTAAAAATGTGCTTGAAGAGTATGCTAAAAATGAAAAATTAGATCCTATCACTACGGAAGCTTTTTCAAAGAGCGTTGGTACTTTAGTGGATTCTGGAAGCAAGTATACCATAGAAGCTGATGATAATGGTGATATTATTATAAAAGGAAAGGATAGAGATGGAAACCCTAAAACATTCAATCTAAAAACTCTTGCAATAAATAGGGTAGAGGAAATTGAAAAGTTTGATACTTTAGGTAATATAGAAGAGTTTCAAGATATTTATGCTAAAACTCAAAAGAAATTTCAAATTGACGGTAGAACGTATACTGTTGGTGAAATAAAGGGTAACCCTTTGCTTTTTACTAAACATATAAAAACAGAGCCACCAGCGTTTAAAAAAGCACTTAAAACTCATTTAGATGGTTTCTATAACGATCGCCAAGCTATGGTTTCTTACCTACGACAAAAATTTGGTACAGAGGTAGAATATGATCATGATGAGGTTGAGGCGTCAAGGGCAAAATTTAAAAGAGGATATACTAAGGAATTTGGAAAAGACACAGGTGAACTTAACTTTCCTGAAAAATTTAACAAAATATATTTAAATAGAGATGGTCGTTTTGAGATTCCTAAAGCATTGAAGGAAAAAGCCAAAAAAGCTTACGAAGCGCAGCTGTTAGGTGCATTTGGTGTTGAAGAAACAGTCCAAGTAACAAAATTGGCTAAAGCTACCTCAGGAGGTTCTGGTTCTACAAAGGAAATAGCTGTAGGTGAATTATTGTCCGATGAATACAAAGGACAAACTGAAGCATCTGATTCTGTTTTCTATACCAAGAATGAAAAAGGTGAAATTATTGAAAATGTTGGTACGTCATATAAAACTTTTAATCCTCCATATGGAGCTAGAGACCTTAATTTTTCTTTAAATTTTAGCTCAAAAGGAGCGGATAAAGACATAGTGATTCCATATGATGATTTCAAATACGGTGGAACAATTATAGATCCTACAACTAAAGAAGAAAAAGTTATAGATGGTGCGCCTAATGTTATTAATGCCTCAACATATAAGCTCATGCAAGAGAATCAAACACCTGGCAACAATCCATTTAAAAGAAACGCTGATTTATTTAAGTATATAAAAGGTCAAAAAGAACCAGAAATAAAAAAATTAGGGTTTTTTCCTATAGATCGTAACAAACCGCTTTCTGAACAAAGATCAGCATTAGAAAAGTTCGAAAAAGATGTCAGGGGTGGAAATATAGGTATGCAAGGCTTTAGTATAGCTGCAGACTTAAGTGATAATGATATTAGTCAAATGGGAATTAAAGCCTCTTCTGTAGGTGGTGAAGGAAGGAATTTTACAATGATAGATGGTCTTGTTTTCACATACGAAAGGGGACAGACACGCCAATCCAGTGCTGGTAATCCTGAGCAATCTTTCACTGATATAGAAAGAAGGTTTCCTAAAATTCCAATAGCTGTTCGTTTGGTTGGACGTGTTAATGTTGTTGCAGGTCAAGAAAAAATCCAAACAAGCAGAATTATTGAAAATAAACTTATTAAAGAATCAGGTGAACCAGTAGAAGATCAAAGATCTGGAGCTTTTAGCAAAGCATCTATGTCTGATGTTGCTGGGTATGGAAAAACAAAAACTGTAAATTCTGACGCGATTCCTCCAAGCGCAATTTTAGGTATAGTACAAAAAATAACTGCGTCTGGGAAAAATTCTATGTTTGAAAAAATATTCTTAGAGAATAGGAGATCTAATAATCCTATAGTAGCTCTATATAAAACAATGCAACAAGTTCAAAACATGCAAATACAATAATTATGGCAAATGGAAACCCTTTTGTAGCCGACAGGCTTAATTATATCAGAGAAAAACACAAAGATTTGTATGATACAGGACAATTTGATTTGCTATTGGATAAATATAATGAAGATTGGGACTATCAAATAGAAACTCCTGGGGCATTACAAGAGTTTTACAATTACTACGATCAAAACCCTATTCCTCTTGATGATAGTGAAAAAAAAAATCCAAACCTCAACGCAGATTCGGAATCAGATTCACAATCAGAGGGACAAGACACTTCCTTGGATATATTCGAAACGAATAAAGAAACAACAAAACTTCTCAGAGATTACGTTGCAAGTTTAGAGGCTGTAGATGGCAGCTACAATTCATATCAAGGATCTCATTTAAACAACACAAAACAATATGATTTTTCAAGTATGACCTTGAAAGGTGTATTGGATTGGCAAGAAAGAAATAACAACAAAGCTGTTGGTCGTTATCAAGTAAAACCACAAACGCTTAGGGATATAATGAAAAAAACAGGTATGACTGAAGATGAGTTGTACAATCCAGAAAATCAAGATAAAATCTTTGATGCATTAATAAAAAGAAGGGGATATGAAAAGTATCTAAAAGGTGAAGGCTACGAGGATTTTGCTTTAGGTTTAGCAAAAGAATTTGCTGGTGTGCCTTTAATATTCGATTATGAAGGTAAATCTGTTGGTGAATCTTACTACGAAAATCAAGGCTCTAATAGATCGCATGGAGATCCACAAGACCTTATAGATATTTTAAAAACAAATAGATCTTATAGATCTAAACATTCAGAAGATTATTATACTAGGCAAAATATACAGCAAGTGGATGATATATTCAACGCTGTAACCCCTGATTTTATAAAAGAAAAAACCGAAGAAGAATTCGAGGTAGATTTTAAAAAGCAATTTTCTAGATATGGGTTTGATGTAAAACAAGCTGAATCTGGCATAACAGGAATAGGAACGGAAGATGAAGTAATAATTTCCCATCCAGATATCCAAGAAGATTTTCCTTTACGTTTAGAAGAATTTATTACAGATAAATTTTCTATTCCCACGAAATTTGGGACTTTTTCTATGAATTATGGCGACGAACCTAATAAAGCAAAATTAAAATTGGCAGCTGATGAATTAAAAAAATGGATGAGAGGAGCAGCTTTGTCAATGGCGCCTGAAGCACGATATCAAGTTGATTTTGAAGAAAACCCAACAAACGTGTTGCTAGATATTGCAAATAAAACACTTTTAGATCCTAACGAGTTGCAAGAGTTAAAAGCACAGATAGAAGAACAAAGAAAGCTTTTAGCGGAAACAGAACAAAGTATTCCTATTCAAGATAGACAGAATATATATCCCTCACCATATGGTCCACAATATAAACCAAATCCTGAGTATGAAAAAATTGAACTAGATTTAAGAAAGCTAGAAAATAAGCTTTTAAATGAAGAAAAGTTAAAAGGAAAGGTTACAAGAGAATTTCAAGCGCTTGCAGATAAGTTTGGGGGATTAGAAGAAGCTATGAAAAGCAATCCTGAATTAGATGAATATGTCACACAATTTGCTAAGTTAAGATTGTTAGATACAGGAGAATTAAAAATAAATACAATTTTAATAGATGGAAGAGCTTCATCTCATAATGAATTAAAAAGACTTACTGAAGATCCAGATATGAGAGAAGCTATATTTGATGGAGAAGTAACTGTAAAAATAATTGAAGATCATAGTACAGGGTTTGAGGGTACTGGTTTGGAAAGACAAGCAAAAAATATTACAGGTTTAGCTGCAAGAATGTTCAAAAGAAACACTTACGGTGTAGCTTCTACAGATGAAAATCCTTTAGTAGCATTTATTGAGAATAGAGCAGCTAAAACAGAGTTTATTATGCGTTCTGTGCTTCCTTCAATAATGGCAGGTACAATAGATATAGCTGCAAATTTGGGAGATGCGTTTTTTGATATAGGAAAAATATTATACGATATTCCTGCAAATATAATTCCTGACAAATTTATAAAAGATGCTGATAAAGTTAGAAACTACCTAGACGATAAAACAGCAGCACATTATGATACATGGTTTGACACATGGAGATCTTTTGCTCAAAACAATATTAGAAGTGTAATTCCTGAAACAGCAGGAGATTTAGCTTCAGATTCAGAATCATTGACTGAATTTTTTCAGAAAGGCAGTACTGCTGCTGGCGAGTCAGCGCCCTATTTTCTTGCCTTTATGGCAAACCCTGCCGTTGGTTTAGGCACAGTTGGTTTAAGCGCTTATGGAGGAAGTCTTGAAGATTCATACCAAAACCAAATCTTTGCTAGAGATTTGGAAGAGAAAGATATTTTTATTCCATCTCAATTACAAACTTATTTAGATCAAAGTACTTTGTCACAAAGAGGAATAGCGTTTTCAAAATCTGCATTAGAAACCGCTACGACATATGCTTTTACATTTAAGTATTTTAAAAACCTTGCAAAAATAACTAAACCAGGGATGGATATAAAAGCTTTTAGAGAAGCGGCAAGAGAGTATAGAAGAGGTTTTCTTGAATCTTATGGATATATGACTTATAAAGCTGGGAAAAATGAAAGTATAGAGGAATTATTGGTGTCAATTGAAAACAATGCAGTAGATCATATATTTGGAATTAGAGATGTAACTTTTGAAGATTACTGGAGAGATGCTAAAAATGCAGCTGGTCATGCTCTTTTTAGTTCCACAGCTATGGGTTTAGCAGGTCAACACGCAAAAAGAACACAAGCAAGAGACCTCGTTGAAACACAAATTTTTAATACTGTACGTGATAGAAACACGAGTCACAGTCAACTGTATAAAAATTATTTACAGGTTAAAAATAAAATTATTGAACAAGCAGCAAAAAAGGGTACGGTAAATAAAACTTTAGAACAACAACATGACCAACTAAAAAATGAGCTAGAACTTATAGAGGCTGATTTGGAGAAAAAGTTAAATGGGGCTGATAGAGAAGATTTAATAGAATTTGCGAAAGGCGAATTACAAATAGCCAATATTATAGATAATTTAAGAAGCGCTGACACAGAAATAAATTTAGATGAAGTCGCGGATGAAACTAAGGTCGAGAAAGACAACACCGTAAAACCAAGTATATCTAATGATATAAAAGATAGGGCTGTGAATAGGATTAGAACTATCCTTATAAATCAGAAAGAGATTATGAAAAAAATTGATCCGCAAAATCAATATACAGCATCAAATGATCTTAAAAATTATTTAAACACTATTCTTGTAGAAGCAAATCAAAGCGATGATGAAGATGAGGAAACAGAAACAGTATCAGAGGAAATAGAAACAGTTTCAGACGAGGGTATAAACAAACTATTAGATTTTGGTAATGCTACACAAAACAGGTTAGGTACAAGAGAGCCTGTCACGGATCAAGATAAAAAATATAGAAATGGTGCTGAAATTTTAAAAGGGTTAAGATCAATGGCTCTTGGCAGGATTGCATTTAACGAAAATGAAACACCTTTAGGAGACACATTTTTCTCAAGAGCACCACAAGACGTGCAAAATATAATTAGATTTTTGGAGAATGTTACTGAAGATGATTTAAATATAGATGAAAAAAGAAAATTAAATTCTTTTATGAGCAAACTTACTGATGTAAAATCATATGAAGATATAGATAAATTAGGATTAAGCAGATTTTCTAATGAGTTTCAAGGTCCTTTTGAAATACTAAATGATATATTTGGAGCCACACCTTCAGAATTTGTTGGCAAAAAGGTTAAGCCAATGAGTGTTATTGAAAAATCATTTGTCGTAACAGGATTTGCTGATATTAGACACCTCATAAGTATGATGTTTAAAAACTCTGCTATGGCAGAGCCAATGAAATTAGTTAACAGCCGAATTGATGTTAGTATGCAAACCTTGATAGATGAAGGTGTTAGAATTAAAACAGAATATGAAAGTTTAAGTTGGCTTGACGAAAAAGTTAATAACGAGACTTATTTCAGTGATGAAAATCAAATTGAAAGACATTTGCTTGCGCATTTAGGAAAGTTTGAAAACAGAAATAGAGAAGGTCAGCAAAAAATAGATGATCGTAATGATCAGTTTACAAAAAAGGTGAAGTCTTACCAAACCATGATTGACAACATGGCTGACGAAAACTCAAATGAAGATGTAAAAAATAAGCAAAAAGCAGAACAAGAAGTTTTTGATAGATTGTTAAGCAATGCTAGCACATATGACCAAGTTGTACAAAATGCTAAATCCTATAACAATAAAGGGGTTCAATGGTTGAGAAATTTATTTTTAGATGATGCAAAAGAGGTTTTTGCTTTCATGAGAAACATGTATGGAACCACTCCTACTGAGTTTGAAAACTATTTACCCACAGTTTTAACTGGTGTAAAAGGACAAATGAATCAGATTGGGACTGATTATTCTGTTCTTCAAGCAGGAGATCAGTTTGGTAGAACTTCACCTAACTTAAAACAATCTTCAGATCAAACTGATGACCTCGGAGGAACATTGAGTTTTGAAAACTACGAGCAAGTTATAATAGATTATTTAATTGCATCAAGAATGCAAATGCAAAACATGGGAGATATTTTCAAGCTTAAAGGATTATTTGAATCTAAAGGATTTTCAGATTTATTTGAGCCAGGACAGGATTTTGTTACCATGAGAGATATGTTGGTTAAGATTCTAGGACAAAAGGTACAAAGAATGAATAGAGTTTCAACAAACGAAAGGATTAAACCCTCTTTTGTGAGAGGTATGGAAAGACTTGGGGCCACTATTGTTAAAATGACATCTGCTAGGAGATTAGGATCTTTAACTATGAGGCCTAGACAATATTATTCTGCAACTTTTGCTGCACTTCCAGTTTTAGGAGGAAGATCAGCGCAGTTTTTGATGGAACAAATAGCATTATTTTCAGTTGGTTTAAATACAGAAACACAAAGAAATGCCAAGTTTAGACAAGCTTTGCTATCAGCTTCTTTAACAAAAGGCAGAAGTGGTTTGTCTAAAACAGGTATGGAGCCTTTGTATAATTTAAAATTTGAAAAACCCAAAACAATAAAGGGTAAAGTTGTAGATAAGTTGTTAAACGGAGCTGATTTTCTTACAGATAAGGTATTACAAACTACACTTTCAAATACAGATATTTTAGCAGCTCAAAATACATTTTTAGCATTTTACATGGATTATGCAATGAAAAGAAATCCAAGCCTACAGAGCATGACTGATAATGAGTTTTTTGAATATGCTGCAAGCAATATAGATCAAAAAGCAATAGCACATGCAGATGAGCAAGTTGCAAGATCTCAAACTCAATCAGACGAATGGAATAGCACAGGTATTTATGGTCAAGGACAAGGAGGTGCAGGAATCTGGAACTCGTCAAATACTAAACAACTAATAGCTAATATGTTTTTTACTTTTGGTCGATTTCAAAATAACAGAAAGGTTGGTGTGGCTAATGATATGTCTATTTTAAATTCAGATATAGCTTCTGAAGCTGATAAAGCTGTTGCTGCTAGAAGATTGGTTTCAGCGGCAATTGAAATTGGTGTGTTTAAAGCAACAGGTCCAATGGTAGGAGCAGCATTAACTGCAGTTATTACACCATTGCTAGCGGAGCTTCTTGGGTTTGACGAAGAGCTGGATGTTTTGATAAAACAAATTCAAGCTAAACAAGGTGTAGAGGGAGCAGATGAAGTAAGGGCTCAAAACGAGTTTGTATTAAGTAAGTATGGTAGGAATATTTCCAAAGAATTTGGTACATCTCTTTTTGATGGATTCGCGCCAGCTCCAATACCACCAATAATTTCGGAGTTTGGGTTTGCAGCCATAAATAGGTTTATGGAGTCTGCTGGCATCGAGCCATATTTTAATGTTTATAATCCTAGAGCAAGGAGTTTGTTCAGTGATGATGATTCATCTACTGTAAATACTGATTTTTTAGGACAAAACTTTATGAATTCACTCGGTATATACACTATGGCTACTGAAGATCTTACAAATGCCTATAATTCAATCATATGGTTAAGTAATGCAAAATTTCCAGCATATCGTGGTTCTGGAAAAGACAGATATGTTTACGATATAGCAGCAAAAGGAGCAGATGTTTTGGCAGCCACTACATTTGCAAATCTTATATTTCCATCAGCAGATTTAAATGCTTTTAATAGAAAATTAAGAGGAAAATTAGAAAGAGATTACACAACAAGCATGCCATCTCAAAGAGCATTAAAAAGAGCCAAGAAGAAACAAGATGAGGTTTATGAAAAACAAAAAAGAAAACAAGAGCAAGAACAAAGGGATCGAGTGTTTACACCTCAAAAGAAAGCAAAAACTTTAAAAGGTAATTACGAGTTGCAACAATCTTTAAAACAAGCTTTAGATAACTAAATAATATTTTCTTTAATTATTTTAATAACCTCTAAGCAATCTTTTTGATTCCTAGGCATAAAAAGGTCGGCTTTTATGTTTTTGTCCATTAAATACCTCTTAAAAAGCTTCCAGCGTATAGGAAAAGCCTCGTTTGGATTACCTTTACATTCTATAATAAATCTAGGGGGCTCCTGAGCATCTAAAAAATCTGGTGTATATTTGATTGGTAGTATATTTTTATTACCCCTATCATGCAGGTGTTTTTTCACACGAGTTTTTTCGTAGCTTGCATTCTCAAAATTAAAACCATCAACCAATGAAAATGTTTTTCCTTCGTACAAAGTTTTTATTTTGGCTTTTTCTAGCGCTTTGTACATATATAATTCTAGCTTGGAAGCAAATTTATATTGTTTATATGTTACTTTGGTACTCCTGGTAATTTGTTTGTTTTTTGATTTTCTTCTTCTCATAGTTTCACTCTTTCGTATGGTGATTTATCTTCATCCATCCATTTGTTACAGGTTTCAGCAACTATTTTGTAGTAAAAATCTGGGTTGATTTTCCATTTTTTATGATCAACAATACACATTTCTGGTCTGTCATCATATATTTTACATTTATTATTATCTAAAAGATTTTCACACCGACCTGTTTCATCAGCTTTTAATCCATTCTTTTGTAAAATATCTTCGGTAACTAAATTTAATCTTCTGCAACAAGCACCACAAGACGTGCAAGGAAATTTATTCATCTATATCTACTACGTACATAAGATTGTTGTAGCCTATGTCTTTGAATAAAAGCTCTGCTTCATTTTCAGTTTTAGCAAAAACACAATCCTTTTCTACAACACGCTCTGTACCTTTTGTTGTTTTTATTTCGCCTGTACAAGGTACATATTTTTTAAATTCTCCTATATTATTCCAATACAAAATTTCACGCAACTCTTGGAAAAACGTAAAAGATGTAAAAAGATAATCCATTGCATCAATTTCAGAAAGCCCACTTGTTTCAATTAATTTAGAAACTTTACTTGATTTATATAATTTAAAAAATATATCTCGAGGTCTGTTACTTAGAAAAACAAACATGTGGTTTTTTTCAAGAAGATGATAAAAATTATTTTCTTTTAAATAAGTTATAATTAAAATCTCCTGCTCTAAAGAAGGAACTTCGTTGTAAAATATCTTATGGTTGTACATAAGGCTAATTTACAAAAGATACAGAAGCACTCTATCTATACCATATAAATGATGTTCCGAAAAATAAAAAGAAAACCTGGATCATGTGCTGCTCTTCATCTTCTTGTGTGTCAACCCAGTCAGGCCATTCATCCATTTCGCTATTCCAATAATTAATTCCGACTGTTAATCCGTATATTGGAAAAAAAACAACTTCAAATCCTAACATGATTAAAATAAATGTGTGATTCTAGCAATTTGTCCATGCTCTTTGGCATGTATAAAGCCCTCAACGGCTTTCGGTACGTGTTGATATCCATTTCTGTGATGCCAGGAATCTGTTCCAGAAGGAGATCGTAAAGCTTCGACAGTAACACCAATAAAATCTTTAGACATCTTATGATGAATGTGATGTATGTAAACGTATCTATTTTTTGCATTACCCCAGTCTTTTTTTGCTTCTTGAGCCATTAGTAATGGCAAATCTTGTGCTTTTGCCCCATCACCATGAGTCGTACCTATTAAGTTATTAAAATATTTGTAATACTTTCGGTGAGCAATACTTACATCAAAAGTTACATTTTCGCAGTTTTTATACCAGGAGCTTATTGAATCAGCTAAAAAAAATCCACTTTGATAATCGTGATTTGATGGATTAAAAACAAAATGAACATCTGCAACTTGTAGTAATTGATCTACAACATCAACATATAATCTTTTTGCAAGTAAAAAATTATCATACCACATTCCATCTGTATCTTGTACGGTTCCTGATGTTGTGGTTTTTTTAGGGGTGTCTACATGCATTATGTCGTTACCAGCTATGAATAATATTTTATCAATATTAAACCCATTTGTTTTGTCTAAAATGCCTTGAACTCCATCTTTAACTCTTTTAACAGCAACTTGGCTGTTATATTCTTCACCTGTTTCAAAACTTCTAGCTAACTTCCCAATATGCACATCAGCAGGATCAATAACAAGTAAACAAGCATCAGTATAGTTTGTTCTGACAATCGGTTTATAATCGAACGTATGATTTTTAACATCTTCTATATGTTCTTTTAACATTTCCTCAAAAGTTGGTCCTGTTGCTGAAGGCTTAAAGTTTATACTCCAATGTTCACCTTTATACCAAGCGTGTCTTACATCGTTTGGATCTATACCAACTGTTTCACATTCCTCTGCTAAAGCAGGATTGTCTTTTTTAATTGCATTCCTATTCAGCCATGATGATAGTGAACGCCTGAGTTTTTCCACAGGTATATCTAAATTCCATTTCTGGATTATCATCCTTGCAAGCAGAGTTTTATTAGTAAAGCCTGCGTCATAATGATCTAACGCATACTTTTTCTGCTCTTCATTCATTGTTGTCATGCAAGTGTCTTCTTAGTTCTTGCAGCTTAAATATAAATTTGTTTATTTTATTTTTAGCTGTATCAAATTGCTGATCCATAATATCTTCAAAAACCTCATCCATCAAAGGATGTAGCTCTTTTTCAAAGTAGTAGTTAACAAAATCAGCAGCTTTCATTTATATTGTTAAATCTTTTTCCATCATATGTGCTTCTAAAGTATACCCATCCTTTGGGCTTACTTGCATAATAGCACGATATATCCTACGGCTTCTTTTTTTGGTTTCTAGAATCTCTTTTTTTGTTGATTCTAAACCTAGTTCCATATACATTTCATGATCCATTTTTAATAATGAATCAACTTTTCTTTTTACACTCCAGGTTTTATAACCTAGAATTTTTTTTATTTTATCATCTATAATATCATCCATCTTTTAATATTTTTAGCAAATCTGGTTTAAAATAATTTTTCCCCTTGAGAACTTTACCATCATCACGACGAAGTACTTTCCCATTTTCAAGTTTACTCATATTGGACTCATGAACCTCTTGAAATAACTTGTCAAATTTGTTGTGAATTCCATGAGCTATAACAATGCCAGATAATATATACTGCATATCTATTATAGCATCAGCTATAGCTACTATATCTTTATTTTCACAGGCCTCTATATACTCGAAAAGTTCTTCTTTCATTAGGTTGGCTTTGAGAGACCAATCTTCTTCCTGAAGAACTTCTGGGGTTTTGTTGATTATTACACCAAACGATTTATTGAATTGTTTTACTAATTCTATGGGGTTTTTAAATTGCATAAATAACGAATTCTAACAATCATAGGCCCATAAGTTACGAATTTTTATTTAATCTTAAAAATATCGTCTCATACAGCACCCATATAGCGTTACACGCTTCCCTTTGTGTATCGTATAAAATATCACCTTTTTTAATCTTACCCTTGTAATTTAATTCTATTGCGCATTGATCCCCTACTAGTATAATATATGCTTTTATATCGTTTTCAAAACAATAAGAACAAGCTTTATACATTCTTTCTGTTGGAACCCAATATTTAATTTCTTTAGAAAGGCGCTTCTTTGATTTCATCTAATTCTTTTTCGATTAATAATGTTTGATTTATTTTATTTCTTTTGTTTTTTAACCAATTTGAATTATCCCAATGTGGAGTATCACCTTTGATGCTGTCATACCTACCATTGTTTACATTCCAAACAAAATTGCACGTAGCATCATTCGTTCCGAGATTAGCAAACTTAACTTTTAAAACTTTTATAGTTACAGAGTTATTTTGCAAACCCTCATCAGTTCTATCTCTATGCACAAGAATACCATGAGGGCTCATATCATAAAATTCACCCCCACCTTTCACATCATAAAATGTTGGAGGCTGTAATTTACCATCAATTTTTTCAGGTTTTGTTGGATGTGCTACAAGTATTACAAGCACATCATGTTTTTTACAAAAACTATCAATTTTATTTAAATATTCATTTGTGTAATCGTTTATTGATAAATTTTTTCCATCTTTAAATCTGACCTTGTTGTATGGATCTATAACAAGACAACGTATCCCTTTTCTTTTAACCAATTCCTCACCTTTCTTTAAAACTTTATCCAAATCATATCCATCATCATAATTTATATGATAAAAATTGTCACTTACATATTGTACAATGTTTTGCCAATCTTTATTTTTAACTTGATTAGAGTCTGGCTTGTTTCCATAAAATTTTCTTACAATTTTATCAACGTGTAAATATGCAGGGAAATTTTCAGTTGATGCATATGCTATTTTCCAATTGTAAAGCAAATTATATCCAACACACATTTGATCTACAAAATCAGATTTTCCAGAAGAAGGAAATCCTGTTACTACAATAAATTGTTTCGTGTAAGTTGTGAATATACTATCAAATTCTTGCAACCCAACACCATACCCTTTTTGATGTCCGTTTAAATAAAAATTTTCTAAATCATTAGCTACATCTTTAGCTGTAACAACATTTTCTAATGGGCATTGTGGTGCTGAAACTATTTTTTCTCTTAATGAATCTTTACCATACTTAATTAAATATTCATTTGCATCTTTACAGTCATCTAAATCTACAATATAACAACTTTCAGCTCCAAACCTTCTGATTAGTTCAGCCTGACCTTTCCTGCCAGCATCATCATTGTCAACACATAAATATATTTTCTTTTTATTTTCAAACATTTCATAATAATCCGTGAGAAAATCAAGATTTACATTTCCATTCGAAGTAAATCCGTTTGGCACACTTATACAGTTATTCATACCGCACTCTATAACTGATGCCACATCCATTTCTCCTTCTACGATTATAACTTGATCAGAAAACCTTATTGAATCTAGATTGTAGAATATCTTTTCAGCATCTTTAATCATCTTAAAATTTTTCCTACCATCTCGGTATTTAGTATTTACTAATTTTGAATCTAAATAATAATTAAATTGAATTGTGTGCGATTCTTTTCTTGTTTGTGGCATCCATTCTATGCCATCAGATATTCTTAGGTATTTTAGGGTTTTTTCAGATATACCTCTTGATTGAAACCAATCAATAACTTTTTGATTTAGTTCTGTTTGTTTTTTTTCAACAGGTATTTTATATGTTTTGGTTTGATTTTTCTTTTCATACTCATGCATTTGCATTACAACTCCACAGTGTTGACAAGTAGCTAAAGCTCTTTCCCAATCGAGCATTACGCATTTATCTTTTTTCTTTTTTCTAGTGTGACTACATTTTGGACATGTGCTGGTTTTTGCACCATCCTTAAATTTGTATTGATTGTAGTTCTTTATTTTGAATCCATTAATTTCGATCATTTTTTACCACCTTTAATAATTTAAAATCAAATCCTGGCATATCATATGTCTTTTTAGCTCTTTCGTATTGGTCTTTTGTTCCTTTCATTGTTGCTTGACCTTGCCACTTGTAATGATATACATCTTGACTTTCTATTTCATATTTTTTTACATCTTGATATTTTAACCAATTTAAAAAATGCAATCTAAACTCTTTATAGCTTGGCTTTCTGTCATCAGCCGATTCAATTTTACTATAAAATTTATCTAACATTATTTTAACCTGTACTATCTTTATTTTATTATGCATGCATAGTTGTTCATGCCAGCCAATATCTTTCAAAGACATCTCGTAAAAAACTTTATTGTTGTTTGTGTGTTTTACTAAATGTTTTGTTCCAATTATATCTGCTTGATAATTTTCGTAGTTTAACAAAATTACTTTTGTAAATCTTTTTGATTTAATTGTGTCTATTTCTCCTGTTTGTGACAATTTATTTAATGATGTCCTTATTTGTGAAACAGTCATGCCAAGATCGGATGCAAGTTTCCTGTATGATGTCATGGTTTCTCCACGTCCAACTAAAACATCATTTTGAAAACATTTATCTTGGCATGCCGTTAAAAGCAAGTGAAAAAAAACAGATTTAGTCAAGGGCTCCTTGTACCATTTCCATTTCAAGATTTTGTTGTGGATCTTGATTGGTTGCATTTTCTTCTCTTTTCTTTTTTAATTTTTTAATTAAATAGTCTGCTTCTTCTGGATCATGTCTTTCACTTAAATTAGTTATCAAGTGCCCTAACATTTCAAAATAATGTAACGAAGGGTTTTTTGGATCCATTGCTCTATCTACTATATCAAACTGCCTAAGCATACTTTTAATTGTAGATTCATTTTTGCTCATGTATTCACTGAACATTTTATCCACACTACACCTATCTTCTATTGTCCTTACGGCATGTAAAACAGATGCGTGATCCCATTTTTGATTTAAGTTCCACAATGAAGAAATACATCCTAATTCTGAAAGTGAAACTTTATTGCCAGCTGCTGACCTGATATTTCTTCTTAAAAGATACCAAGCTTCCTGTCTTGCATCAACAAGTTGGCGTTTTCTTGATGGCTTCCAAAGTGTTATAGGATAGAGCCCATGCCATTCACAGACTCTATCTACAACACCAATGATTTTTTCATCACGCCTTTTAATGACGCTAGAATGGTAAGTCATCATCAACTTCTTTATCATCGCCTGCAGGTACAAAAGCAGTTGTCTGCTGTTGTGGCTGAGTCATTTCTTTTGAGGTCTTTGGGACAGCCCCATCAGTCCAATATGTTGATCCATTACCTAACCAAATAGGAGCAGCATCTGGATCATTCATGTCTTTTGAAAACTTGACACTTATATTTTGATTGTACTGATCGACTTCATCTTTGACTGCGATTTCTAAATTAGCCCATTTCTCACCTTTTTTCGATGTAGAAATCTTGGCTTTGTTTTGACCTAATTTGGTCAGATTGATTGATATATTTGCTTTAATCATAGTAAATAAAATTATAAATTATTAAATAAATTATAAGGTGTATGAATATAAGAACCCACACACCTCTGTTGCTAGAAAATTCCATACTCTACGTATTGTAATGGATCAGAAGTTTTATTGAGAATCATATCAATATAATTTTGTTCTGCTTCCATTGCTTTAATTTTCCCTTTCTCGTAAGTTTCATCTGAAACATCAATACGTTTCATTCGTAATGAGTTTTTTTCAATTACAAAAAACATTACTTCCATTCCAAATAACTCACGGTAAATCCAAGCTTGACTATCGTAATTAAACATTCGACCTTTGCTTGTAAAAGCATCTATATTACTCGTAGATTTCAGATCGATTACTCTGTCGATATTTGAATTTATAATATCAGCCTTACCTTTCCATAAAACACCATTTCCAAATAAGTCTTTTATCATTGGCTCTTCATAAACATTCTCTTTGTCAAATAAAATATCAGCTGCTTTTGTATTGCGTAAAGTTTTAGCAATATTGTGGCATGCTTCCATTTCTTTTGCCAACAAAATATGTTCTTCAGTTCCTCTTTCACGATAAACTTTAGTAGTTCTTGTTGAAGATTCAATAGAAGGTAAGTTTGTTGATCCAAAAAAAGTTATTTCATGAATTGCATTACCCATTATCATATCAACACTCTTTGGCTCAACAACGTGAAAGTCTTTTGGGCTTTTCAGTAGAGTGCTTATGTCAGAATTAGATAAATAATTTTTACCAATTCCGTTGTAGTATTCTTCATCTTTGCGAAGAACTTCTATAGCTTCTTTAGTTTCCATCTTTATCTTTATCTTTTAACATTTTTCTATGTTCAGGTTTTACAGTCCTAGTCGCTAAAGCTTTTTGTATATCAGCTTTAGTTCCTTTTTTTAGAAGGTATTGAAGACCTTCATTACTTAACATGGGTTTGGTTTTAGCAACACCCACCGTAGTATTAGCATCATCATCTGTGCTTTTAAGCCCTAAAAGACTTGCTAATGTGTATCTACGGAAGTAAGTAATAGCACTACCTAATTTTTGCGGATCAGCAATATCTGGTAATGGTATTCCGCTTTCTACAAACATACCTTTTTCAACACATACTAGTCTGGTCATCACTTCTCCGTTTTCTATAGGTTGTAAAAGCAACACCTTGTGTTTCTTCAACAACGGCAGAACCTGTGATATCAAACTATTAATGTCAAAGTAATCTGAATTGTAAAAAGGGTTTTTTGAATCCTTCGAAATAGATCCTATTTCCTGCTGGATTGCAAACAGTTTTGTATTTATACTCATATTTCAATTATTTTGTTAGTTTTATTGTCTAAAATTTCATAATGCTCACCTCTTTTGGCGATACGCTTGGCATCATCAAGCGATTCTGCGAACCATATTTCATCATCGCATTCGCCACCGTGATAAATGTTTATTTTGTACATCATTTGTTATAAATTATTTTATTTTTATGTTTCAAAAGTCGCATATTAATTAAGAGCTTTGTTATTTCTAATTCTTTTTCTTGATATTTTTTAAATGCACCACGAGCTTTATTTAAATACATTTGCTCTCTCAATGCTTTTAATTTTTTCCAAGACCTATTTAAAGCTAATTCCTGTACTCCTTTCTCAACACCTTTTTTGATTATTAAATCAATGTCCTGGTCCACAATATCAGGATACAGATTTGAGTCTGTGTAAACAGCATTCAATTCTCCTTCTTCTATTGTCACCTTCATGAAGGGTAAAATAAACCCTATTTCACCTGTATATACGTTTAGTATTTGAGGTGAAGTATAGGCCGCTAAAAGCGACCACAGCTTCTCTTTTTTACTTAAATTATCTAATTTTCCCATTTATTAATAACTAAATTTACTATGTACAAGATTTTATCGTAATAAAACTTTGATCGAATCGCAGATATTTCAGGAATTACCTTATCATCTTCATTTAAATTAAAAGCTTCTATTTCCATTTTCACTCTTTCATCTACAATGTCGCTAATACTCTGATAAACCTCGTTAAATATTTTCATATTACTTCCTTTGTGTAATTTATCAGAGTGAAATATATCTTTTATTGGCTTACTCATACAATTTTGGTTTTAAATCATTTTTTATTATTTCAAAATCAGATAATTCTTCTGGTTCAGCACCATCTGCTACTCTTTCTTTGTTGTGTTCTAACAACCATTTTTCTGGGTTATCAGTTATTGCCACTAACTCTTTCTCTCCATCATGAACACCTAAAGTAGTGTAGTCAAAATATATATAGTATTTCATTTTATTTAGTTTTTATTGTTATTTCACATTTTTGTAATTCGTTGATGAACAAACCTAATTTTTTACCCATTTTTGTTTCATCATATTCTAAATGATCTTCAAGATCATATAATATTTTCCAGAGTTTTTTTTCCATTATGCAGGTGTAAAAAGTTGTTTTCTCATTTTTAATACAAAATCTTTTGCTTGATTAATTGTATTAAAATCTTCATGTCCTGCTCTGATTCCATCATCAGCTTTCCATAATACTCTGAATGTTCCGAAAATTGTTTCTTGAATTTTATATTTCAT
>MDTA01017435.1_pt1 | contig 31499 bp, 29 predicted proteins | sample 811151 | NCBI WGS metagenome assembly MDTA01 (sample SAMN05326648, study PRJNA326480) | marine metagenome | isolation source: seawater | place: Indian Ocean: South | collected 2010
AAAAAGATATACTAAATAGAATTCAAAAAAAGAAGGTTGCTTAATAATGCCGAAAATTTTTATAAATGGTAAGACTATTGAAGTGGATGAGGGAATTACTGTTCTGCAAGCTTGCGAACAAGCAGGTATAGAAATACCCAGGTTTTGTTATCACGAAAGATTGTCAATAGCCGGAAATTGTCGGATGTGCCTTGTTGAGATGGAGAATTCCATTAAACCAGTAGCTTCATGTGCAATGCCAGTAGCTGAAGGAATGAAAATAAAGACCGATAGTGAAATGGTTGTCAAAGCAAGAAAAGGGGTTATGGAATTTCTTCTTATCAATCACCCTCTTGATTGCCCAATTTGCGATCAAGGTGGTGAATGCGATCTTCAGGATCAGGCTATGGCTTACGGAAAAGGTTTAAGTAGGTTTATTGAAGATAAAAGAGCAGTTAAGGATAAACACTTAGGTCCTTTAATTAAAACTCACATGACGAGATGTATACATTGTACAAGGTGCGTTAGATTCTCTGAAGAAGTTGCAGGCAATCACCAATTAGGAACAGTTGGAAGGGGAGAAAATACAGAAATTACTAGTTACTTAGAAAAAACCATCGATTCAGAATTATCTGGTAATGTAATTGATTTATGTCCTGTTGGAGCTCTTACATCTAAACCCTATGCTTTTGTTGCAAGACCATGGGAATTAAAGAAAACCAATAGTATTGATGTATTCGATGCTGTTGGAAGCAATATTAGATTAGACTCTAAAGGTGATAAGATCCTTAGAGTATTGCCTCGGATAAATGAAGATATTAATGAAGAATGGATATCAGATAAAACAAGATTTGCTTATGATGGTTTAAATCATCAGAGAATAGATAGATATTATTTAAGAAATAACGATGGAAAAATTGTTGAATGCTCTGAAGATTCTGTTATGAAAATTCTTAAATCAAAATTTATTGAATCAAATAAAAATAAAATTTTTTCATTATGTGGAAATCAAATGGACTGTGAATCCATTTTTTCACTTAAATTATTTTTAGAAAAATTAGGATTTAAAAACTTTGATTGCAGACAAGATAATTCTTTTTTTGTTCCAAAAAAAAGATCTTCTTATATCTTCAATAGTTCTATTTCTGGAATAGATGAATCAGATTTATGTGTGATTGTTGGCTCTGATATTAGAAAAGAAGCACCAATAATTGGGGCGAGATTAAGAAAAAAATCACTTGAAAGTAAAAAAGATTTTGTTGTTGTAAGAGTTGGATATGAATACAACCTTTCTCTGGATGCAATTGAATTAGGTAAAAGTTTTTCATCATTGGCTAATCTTCAGAATACAAAGTATTCAAATTTACTAAAAAAATCTAAAAAGCCAATCTTTATTTTAGGTCAAGGACCTTTATGTTCTCCTGAGGCTGAAAATATATTTAACTTTGTCTTAAACCTCCACAATAAGACAGTCAAAAACGATAGTTGGAATGGCTTCAATGTTCTACAAAATTATTCAGGAAGGGTTGGTGCTCTAGATGTAGAATTTTTCAATAAAACAAATTTAAAGAAAAATAATATTGAGGATATATACAAAGGTAAATTCGAAACTCTTTATCTATTTGGTGCAGATGAACTTGATTTTGAAAAAATACCAAAAAAAACTTTTGTTATTTATCATGGGCATCATGGAGACAAGGCAGCTGATAGAGCTGATTTGATTATTCCAATGCCATGCTTCACTGAAAAAGAGGGGATATACGTAAATTTGGAGGGTCGTGCACAGATTTCAAGACAAGTGAAAATGCCTATTGCTAATGTAGAGCATAGTTGCACTTTTTTTATAAGACTCGCCAGCTTTTTAGGTTTTAAAAGTGATTATAATGATTTATCCGAACTTAGAAAAATCATGTTTGCTAGTTACCCTAATTTGACGAAAATCAACGAACTTAAACCTGAAAAAACTTTTCAACCAAAATCTTTTTCTAGAAAATTTAGTAAAAATGAAATAGTTTCCAATGTTCCAAATTTTTATATGACTGATGCTGTTAGTAGAAATTCTCCTACTATGTCGTCTTGTTCAATGCAAATTAAAGAAAATCATAATAAGTTTTAAAATGTTATTTGAAATTATATTTATCATATTAAAAATTTTTCTGATTATTGTTCCTCTTTTAATTTTCATAGCTTATCTTACTTATTTTGAAAGAAAGGTTATTGGAGCAATGCAACTTAGAAAAGGACCAAATGTTGTTGGTCCTTTTGGTTTATTGCAACCAGTTGCTGATGGTATAAAACTTTTAACCAAAGAAACAATTTTTCCAGATAAATCCAGTAAATTTTTATTTGTTTTATCACCAATTCTTACATTCACACTTGCATTGTTTGCTTGGGCAGTGATTCCGGTAGATTATAAAATTGTTTTATCTGACATAAATGTTGGTCTGATGTATATTTTTGCTATATCTTCTTTAGGAGTCTATGGGATTATAGTTGCTGGATGGTCAAGTAATTCAAGATATGCATTCTTAGGTAGCTTAAGATCAGCGGCCCAAATGATTTCCTACGAAGTGTCTATAGGACTTATAATAATTTCTGTTCTTTTATCGTCCGGGAGTTTAAACTTAACTCAGATTGTTCTTAGTCAAGAAAACCTATGGTACATAATTCCTCATTTTCCAATGTTTATTATCTTTTTTATATCAACTTTAGCTGAAACTAACAGAGCACCTTTTGATCTGCCAGAAGCTGAGTCAGAGCTTGTTGCAGGTTATAATGTTGAGTATTCTTCAATGTCCTTTGGACTTTTTTTTCTTGGAGAATATGGAAATATGATTTTAATGAGTTCTATGACAACGATTCTTTTTTTAGGTGGTTGGCTCCCACCCTTTGATTGGCACTTTTTTGACTATATTCCGGGTTATATTTGGTTCTTATCAAAAGTTGTTTTTTTGTTATTTGTTTTTTTATGGGTTAGGGCGACCCTCCCTAGATATAGATATGATCAGTTAATGACACTTGGCTGGAAGTTATTTCTTCCCTTGTCACTTGTTTGGATTATAATAACCTCAACAGTAATGTTTTTTTGGAAGTATGTCTAAATTTAAAAAATTTTTATTTTTGCTAAAAGAATTCTTTTTAATTGAAATTTTATCTGGTCTTCTTTTAACACTTAAATACTTTTTTAAACCAAAGGTGACAATCAACTATCCTTTTGAAAAAGGTGTGTTAAGTCCTAGATTTAGAGGTGAACATGTTTTAAGAAGATATGAATCAGGTGAAGAGCGTTGTATTGCCTGTAAGTTATGTGAAGCAGTTTGTCCTGCTCAAGCAATAACTATTGAGGCTGAGCCAAGAGAAGACGGTTCTAGAAAAACAACTCGATATGACATAGATATGACAAAATGTATTTACTGTGGCTATTGCCAAGAATCCTGCCCTGTGGATGCAATTGTTGAAGGACCAAACTATGAATTTGCAACCGAAACTCGTGAAGAATTAATCTATAATAAAGAAAAACTTTTAGAAAATGGTGATAGATGGGAAGTTGAGATTTCAAGGAACTTAGAAAAAGAGTCTAAATACTTATGACTTTATCATTGTTTTATATTTTCTCGTCAATCACTATTTTATCAAGTTTTTTTGTTGTTTTTTCTTCCAATCCAGTTCATTCGGTACTATTTTTAATTTTTACTTTTTTCAATGTTGCAGTAATTTTTTTATTATCTAACGCAGAATTTCTTGCCATGACATTAATAATTGTTTATGTCGGCGCAGTTGCAGTCCTTTTTTTGTTTGTTGTAATGATGCTAAATATAAATGAAGTTGTTGTTAAAGAGGGTTTTTTAAGGTATTTTCCGTTGGGACTAATATTGATTTCAGTTTTTTTAACAGAGTTGATAGTAGTTTTTAAAGATTTAGATTTATTTGGCACCCCAGTTTCTGGAATAAATATTGAAAATTTAGTTAATCAAGGAAATGAAAATACTAAGGCACTCGGATTGTTTCTTTATACAGATTTTTTCATAATATTTCAGATATCAGGATACTTATTACTTGTTGCAATGATTGGAGCAATAGTACTAGCTCACGATGAAAAGTTTAATATAAAAGGCCAAAACGTATTCAAGCAAAAAAGAATTAAAAAAGAAGATTTTATAAAATTAAAGTAACTAAATGAGCTCATCTAACTATCTAATACTATCATCAATTATATTTTCAATTGGATTTCTTGGGATTTTCATAAATAGAAAAAATATAATTTCTATTCTAATGTCAATTGAATTAATGCTACTTGCTACAAATATAAACTTTATTGGTTTTTCAAATACTCTCAATGATCTTTTTGGTCAGATTTTTGCCTTATTTGTTTTAGTTGTGGCTGCTGCAGAGGCAGCAATCGGCCTTGCAATTTTAACTATTTTTTTTAAAAAGTCTGGCTCTATTAGTATTGATATCATCAATAAGTTGAAGGGTTGAATCATTGTTCCTTTTTTCAATATTTCTCCCACTTTTAAGTTTTTTTACTTGTGTTTTTTTGAATGGATTAGTTAAAGATAAAACACTTAACTTATCTTCATGTTTCTTGATGATATCTTCTACAATATTTTCATTAATTTCTCTTCTTATCTTTCTAATAAAAGGTGAACAAAATTTTATTCTATCTAATTGGATCTCGTCTGGAAGTTTAAATATTGACTGGTCTATAAATCTAAATCTATTAACAGTTTCTATGGTTGTCATGGTTAATTTTGTCTCAACAATCATTCATATTTATTCAGTTGGATACATGTCAAAAGACTCAAGAAAAATTATATTTATGGGATATTTAAGTTTATTTACATTTTTTATGCTTTTTTTAGTTTCATCTGCAAATTTAATTCAGCTTTTTGTTGGTTGGGAGGGTGTTGGCCTCACTTCATATTTACTAATAGGATTTTGGAGTAAAAAGGACATAGCTAATAGAGCTTCTTTGAAAGCATTTATTGCTAATAGAGTGGGCGATTTTGGATTACTTATATCATTATTTACAACCTTTATTGTTTTTGGAACAATTGATATAAACGAAATTCTATTATTAGTTAATTCTCACAGTCAATCTTACTTTAATTTTTTTGGATTTCAAATTCATTCAATTACACTTATCGTTATCTTCATGTTTATTGGTTGTATGGGGAAATCTGCTCAATTTGGTTTACATGTATGGCTTCCAGATGCAATGGAGGGACCAACCCCAGTATCTGCTCTTATTCATGCTGCAACAATGGTAACAGCTGGTGTTTTTTTATTGATTTTGATGTCTCCTCTTATTGAAACATCTCTTGTGGCTCAGAATTTAATTCTAATTATTGGATCGATAACTTGCTTGTTTGCATCTTGTGTTGCAATCTTCCAAAATGATATAAAAAGGATTATTGCTTATTCGACATGCAGTCAGTTAGGATATATGTTTATGGCAATTGGTGTATCTGCATACTCAGCCGCTTATTTTCATTTACTTGCTCATGCTTTTTTTAAAGCATTATTATTTTTAAGTGCTGGTTCTGTAATACATTCAATGTCGGATGAGCAGAATATTAAAAAGATGGGAGGTATTTATAATAAGATACCTTTAACTTATGTCTGTATGTTGATAGGTTCAGTTGCATTAATGGGCTTGCCTTTTTTAAGTGGTTATTACTCAAAAGATCTTATATTAGAGTTAATTTATTTATCCGACTTAAATCTAAAATTTTTTTCTTTTTCAATTGGTGTATTTGGTGTGCTGCTAACCTCTTTTTATTCTCTAAGATTAATTATTCATGTATTTCATAGAAAAAATAATTCAGATGAAAAAGTTTTTGCCCATATCCATGAATCTCCACTTGTAATGGTAATTCCTCTAGTGGTTTTAGCTTTTTTCTCAATTTTCTTTGGAATGTTTTTTCATAATTTTTTTGCTGGTCCAATGCTTGAGGATATTTGGTCTAATTCAATGTATGTAAATCTTGAAATTAATAATATTTATTCATTAGGATATATTCCCACTATTATTAAAAAGCTTCCTCTGATAATGATAGTTGTTGGTGTATCACTAAGTTGGTTAATTTATTTCAGATTAAGAAATAAAATGGATTTTGTAAAATCTAAATGCAGTATAATAATTAATTTTTTCTATAATAAATGTTACATTGACGAACTCTATCAATATACAATCATAAGACCTTGTATGTATTTAGGAAAAGGTTTTTGGAAATCAATTGATATAGACTTGATTGATAATCTCGGTCCAAATGGCATGTCAAGACTTATTGGGTCCTTTGGAGGAGTTGTGTCACGATTACAATCGGGATATTTATATCATTATGTTTTATCTGTTGTGATAGGATTAACTTTATTTATTAGCATTTATATTTATATTTTTTAATGATAAGTCTTCCTATACTTCCAATTTTAATAGTTTTGCCTTTAATTGGCCTTGTATTTATTTTTTTTTCGTCAGAAGATGATGAAAATGCTGAACAATCAAAAAAATCTGCATTATGGACAAGTGCTAGTAATTTTTTTCTCTCATTATATCTGCCGATAAATTTTGATAAATCTATCCCTCATTTCCAATTTGTAAATTCTTTTTCATGGTTTAACAGTGATAATCTTCGATTTGCCTTGGGAGTTGATGGTTTGTCGATGCCATTTGTTTTATTATCAACTTTTTTAATTTTAACTTGTATTATATTTCTCCTTCCACAATCAAAAAAAAATATGAAAATGTATTTGGCTTCTTTTTTATTATTAGAGGCCTTCTTAGTTGGAACTTTTAGTGCAATTGATTTATTTTCTTTTTATATTTTCTTTGAATCAATATTAATACCAATGTATCTCATTATTGGTTTTTGGGGTGGAGAAAGAAGAATTTATTCTGCATATAAGTTCTTTCTTTATACACTCCTTGGGTCAGTTTTGATGTTAATTGCTATAATATTTTTATATCAGGAATTTGGTACCATAAGTATACCTAAATTATTAGACTATACCCTACCATTTTATATTCAAGTGTGGTTATGGTTAGCATTCTTTTCTTCCTTTGCCGTAAAAATTCCTATGTGGCCTTTTCATACATGGCTTCCAGATGCTCACGTTGAAGCTCCAACAGAGGGGTCAGTTATTTTAGCTGGAATACTTTTAAAACTTGGAGGTTACGGTTTTATTAGATTTAACTTATCTATTCTCCCTGATGCCTCAATCTTCTTTACTCCATTTATCTATTTTCTTTCCGTTTTAGCTATTGTATATACTTCTTTCATAGCTCTTGTGCAAAATGATATGAAAAAATTGATTGCTTACTCTTCAGTTGCTCATATGGGATTTGTAACATTAGGAATATTTTCTGCGAATATTCAAGGATTACATGGGGCGATTATTCAAATGATATCTCATGGTATTATCTCCGCTGCTTTATTCTTTTCTATAGGAAGTGTTTATAATAGATATAAAACTAAAGAAATAAGTTTTTTTGGTGGATTAAATTTAAGATTGCCTAAACTTTCTATTTTCTTTTTAATTTTTGCTTTGGGTTCGATTGGCTTGCCTGGCACATCCGGGTTCGTAGGTGAGTATTTATCATTGTTAGCAGTATATAGTAAGAATACAATCGTTGCTGTTATATCTACTTTAGGCGTTATACTTTCTGCCTCTTATATGCTACTTCTATATAAAAGAGTTTTTTTAGGGGGATTAAACGAAAACTTAGAAAAGAAAATTGATGATGTAAATTTCTATGAGATCAGTGTTTATGTAATTCTTGTTATTTTAATTTTTGTTATAGGAATTAAACCTGGTTTGATTTTGGATTATACTACTTCATCATTAGAAAGAATAATAGAGTTATACCCAATTTCAATTTTTTAGTGAGAGACCTTTGTTAATAATACCAGAAATTTTTTTAGCTATTTGTGTAATTATAATCTTATTTATTTCTCCTTTCTTAAGAAGTGATAGTTACATAAAAATTGGTTATATAAGCTTAGTTGTTATATTTCTTTCACAATTTTTTATTCTTAAAGATATTTTTTATTCTAAGTTAATATTTGATTGATTTTTTATTGTTGATTCTTTTGGTAGCTTTTTGAAATCACTTATTTTAATTGGTGCAGGTCTAATAATTTTTTTTTACCTCACCGTTCCCAACTCCAAATCATTAAAAAGGCCTGAATTTTCGATACTCTTTCTTATTTCAGTTGTTGGAATGTTGCTTATGATTTCTTCCAATGATTTGCTCTAATTATTTATGTCAATTGAACTGCAAAGTCTTTCCTTATATATTTTGGTTTCTTTTAGTAGAGAAGATTTTATATCGTCCGAAGCAGGTGTTAAATATTTTATAATAGGAAGTTTATCAACTTGTATATTTTTATTTGGTACTAGCTTAATATATGGTTTGGTTGGTTCGACTAGCTTTAGTGAGATAAGTCTTTTTATGTCAGACTTATACTCAACACCAACGATGCTGATTGTTGGTTTAATATTCATATTAGTTTCATTATCTTTAAAAATATCAGCAGCACCTTTTCATATGTGGACTCCAGATGTTTATCAAGGTGCCCCCTCTATAGTTACAACTTTATTATCAACTTTACCTAAAATTGCTGCGTTTGGAGTATTGATAAGGCTTTTAGTTTATCCTTTTGGAGAAATAATAGTGGATTGGGGGAAGATTTTAATAATTCTTTCGATATCATCAATGTTAATAGGTTCACTTGGTGCTCTGCGGCAGACTGATCTAAAGAGACTTATGGCCTATAGTACTATTAATCATATTGGTTTCATATTAATGGCTTTAATTCCTGGATCGGAAGACGGCATAACATCTATTTGTATGTACTTAATTTTTTATATAACAATGAATTTAGGAATGTTTCTTTTTATTTTAAACATGCAAAGAGATCAGATTAGTGTTACATCAATAAAGGATTTATCTGGTCTTTATAAAACTCAACCATTAATGGCTGGTTGTTTATCAATAATTTTATTTTCTATGGCTGGTATTCCCCCAATGGCAGGTTTTATTGGAAAGTTAATTATTCTAAATATAATTATTGATAACAATTTGTTTTTTCTTGCAATTATAGCTGTTTTGACATCTGTTGTTGCAGCTTTTTATTATATCAGATTGATCAAATCAATTTTCTTCGATGACCCCATAGAAGATTTAGACAATATTAACAACAATCACTCCAAATATATGATGTGTGGTCTGGCGTTTTTTAATTTGACTGTTGTTTTATATCCTCAATTTTTCTTAAACTTGTGCGCTTCTATAACCTTATCTTTATTTGCCATTAAGTAGAATGAAAAAAGAATATTTTGATTTCTATTTTTATAAATCATTAGACAATACTAATGATAAAATAAAGGAATTAAGTTTATCACAAAAATCTAAATCGCATTTGGCTCTTTTTAGCAAAGAGCAGAACAATGGTAGAGGCAGAAAGAATCGGTTATGGATTAGTGAAAAAGGAGATCTTACATGTTCATTCCTCATTAAAAATAAATTAAACCCAAAAGATATCGGGAAGATAAATCTAATTGTAGTTCATTCTCTGATAAATATTTTTAAAAAAATAGGTATTAAAAATCTAGAATTTAAATGGCCAAATGATATTTTTATAAAAAAAAAGAAAATTGCTGGAGTCTTAATCGAAACAAATATTAATAAAGGGCAAATAAATAAGTTGATAATTGGAATAGGAATAAATGTTGTTTCAAAAGATCTTAGTTTAAAAATTAACTGTATTTCGCTATCAGACTTAAAAAAAAAAATAGATGCGCTTAGTTTTTTTTTTTTAATATCAAGAAAATTTTATAATTTTTCCAAAAATTTAAAAATAATTAATTTTAATCATTTAAGTATGGATTTATCCAAGATTTTTTTTAATAGAAAAGTCCCAATTAATATAAATTTGGGAAATAATTCAATATGTGGAATGTTTAAAAAAATTGATTCTTCTGGGCAACTGATATTATTAAGTGAAAATAAAACAATGAAATTAAATTATGGAGAAATTATTTAATGAACTTCACTATTGATGTTGGTAATACAAATATAATGATTTGTTGTTTTTTAAATAAAAGAATGAAAGCATCACTTACCTTAAAAACATGCGAGTTTAATCAAATAAGACTATTTAACTTTCTAAAAAGCCATGGTCAAAAGAAAAAAAATGCAAATGTAATAGTTTCATCAGTAGTTCCTAAAACTAATAATCTAATTTCAAATTTATTTAAAAAGAATAAAATCAGTTTTTATAATGCTCGTGATTTGATAAAACATTTTGATCTTAAAACTAACATTAAAAATAAAAAAAATATTGGTGATGACAGATTGGTAAATGTTATTTACGCTAAAGAATTATATTCAAAATCCAAAATTATTATTGATTTTGGTACAGCCACGACAATTGATATTTTAGATAAAGATGGGGTATATGATGGAGGTATTATAACCCCAGGCATAGATCTGTCTTTGAAATCACTTCAAGAAGGAACAGCAAAACTGCCATTAGTTAGATTTCGAAGAATTAAAAGAATTGTTGGTAAGAGCACATTGGAAGCCATTCAATCTGGTTTTTTTTGGGGATATGTTTCTATGATTCAGGGTTTAATTAAAAAAATACAAAATGAAAAAAAAAATAAATTTCAGATAATTTTAACAGGAGGAAATTCCAAATATTTTAAAGGGATATTTACAAATGTTATAAAAATTGATGAATTTTTCAATTCCAAGGGTTTAAATTTTTTAATAAGTAATTACTTAAAATAATTGTGATGAAGTATTCAAAAGATAATTTACTATTTGTTCCTCTGGGAGGTTCTGGTGAAATTGGAATGAACTGCAATCTCTTTCATTTTGAAAATCAATGGTTAATGTTAGATCTGGGAGTTACTTTTAATGATAATGAAAATGGTGCTTATGACCTAATCCTTCCGAATATTGATTTTATAGAAGATAAAATTGAAAATCTGTCAGCATTAATATTAACACATGCTCACGAAGATCATATAGGAGCAGTTCCTTATTTATATGATAAATTAGGACAAACCCCTATCTATGCAACTTCCTTCACTGCATCTGTATTAAGAAGGAAATTTGACTCGGCTGGAATTAATAATATTGATATAAATATTTTAGAATATGGTAAAGAATTTAATTTAGGGTCATTTGCAATAGAGTTGTTTCCAATGACTCATTCAATTCCAGAATCAAGTGCCATTTTGATTAAAACTAAAAATGGTAATATTTTTCATACAGGGGATTGGAAAATAGATCCCCAACCCTTAGTAGGTAATCCTATTAATCATAACGAATTTAAGGAAAAGGTAAAAAATAATGTTGATATTATGATCTGTGATTCAACTAATGTATTTGATATCAAACCATCTGGAAGTGAAGGGGAAGTAAGAGAAAATCTAAGAAAAATATTTAAAAAAAATAATGGAGGTAAAATAGTAATTACATGTTTTGCTTCGAATATTGCAAGAATTGAAACTATCTTAAAAATATCTGATGAATTAGATAAATGTTGTTTGCTTCTTGGGCGATCTTTAAAAAGAATCTTTGAATCTGCTAAAGAGAATAATTTTTTGTTGGAGTTTCAGAATATTATATCTGAAAAAGATGCCAAAGTGGTGCCTGATGAAAACCTTGTGGTCATTTGCACTGGAAGCCAAGGCGAAAAAAGAGCTGCGTTAAGTAGACTAGTTAATAATAAACATAAATTTTTGGATTTAAAGAGTAAAGATATTGTAATTTTTTCATCCAGAGAAATTCCTGGAAATGAGAAGAAAATAAATCAAGTGAAATCCATAGTAAAAAAAAAGGGGTGTAAATTACTCGATCATACTAATGCTAAAGTTCATGTTTCAGGACATCCTTCTAAAGAGGAATTAGAGAAGATGTATAATTGGATATCTCCAGACTTACTTATTCCTATTCATGGAGAATACCGACATCTAGAAGAACACATAGAGTTTTCAAGGAAAAAGGGTATTAAAAATCAGATCTTAGTTGAGAATGGTGATTTGATAAAACTCGATAAAGGTAATCATAAAAAAATATTAGGTAAAATTAATTCAGGTAGAGTAATACTAAAAGGAAATAGATTAATTCCAGCCAATGACAAATATTTGAGCGATCTGAATATGATCAATTCTGATGGTGAGGTCTTTATTAATATTATCGCAGATTTAAATGATAAGTTATTAACTGATCCTGTGATTTTTTGTCCATCTATTCCGATTGATGATTATGTCAAATCAGAACTAAAATCAATTATCATAGATGATTTTGAACAAATATGTATTGGTAGTTTAGATGATAATGTTTTATGTGATCAAATAAAGAGTAATGTTAGGAGTTTTTTTAAAAATAAAATTGCATTAAAACCTTTAACGTTTATTGAGATTGTTAGAATTTAGAATATAATAAATTAATGATCACTAAATTTAATCATGTTGCAATTGTTGTTCCTGAGTTGGATACTGCAGCAAAAAAATATAAAGATATATTAGGTGCGAAAGTTTCATCTCCATTAAATTATTCTGAACATGGCGTCAGTGTTGTTTTTATTGAACTAGATAACACAAAAATTGAATTAATGCATCCTTATGGTGATGAATCACCTATTAAAAATTTTTTAGAAAAAAATTCTGGTGGTGCAATTCATCATATTTGCCTAGAAGTTAAAGATATGAAGGCTGCTTGTGAAAAGTTAAAGTTAAATGGAGTTCGTATTCTTGGTGGGGAGGAACCAAAAAATGGTGCGCATAATAAACCTGTAATTTTTTTGCACCCTAAAGATTTTTATGGAACCTTAATTGAACTTCAGCAAGAATAAGATGTTTGGGTTAGAAATCATAGTAATTTTTGTGATAGTATGGTGGTTAGTTTTATTTTTGTTGCTTCCCATTGGTATACAAAGAGATGAAAATGTCTCAAAGGGCAATGATCCAGGAGCTCCTAAGAATCCAATGCTAAAAAAAAAAATTGTTTTCACAACAATAATCTCCTCATTTTTATCAATAATAATTTCAATTATCAAAAATGAAATTTTCTGATTTTTTCATACCAACACTTAAAGAAGTTCCTAGTGATGTGAAAATGAATTCGCATAATCTAATGATAAGGTCTGGTATGGTCAGACAAGAAACATCTGGAATATACAGTTGGTTGCCACTTGGGTATAGAGTCTTAAAAAAAATAATTAATGTTATTGAAGATATTCATAATAATAATGGAATAAATCAAATTCTAATGCCTACAATTCAAAGTGCTGATATTTGGAAAGAAAGCAACAGGTATAATACGTATGGAAAAGAAATGCTTAGAATAATTGATAGAAACAACAAAGAGCTTTTATATGGGCCAACAAATGAAGAGATGATAACAACAATTGGAAAACAATATTTAAAAAGTTACAAAAATTTACCAAGAAGATTTTACCATATTCAAAGTAAATTTAGAGACGAAATAAGACCTAGATTTGGTGTTATGAGAGCTCGAGAATTTCTTATGAAGGATGCATATAGTTTTGATATTGACGAAGAAAATGGCGAAAAGACTTATCATGATTTCTATTTGTTATATTTAAAAATATTTAAAGAACTCAATATTCCTGTAATACCTGTTAGAGCTCCAAGTGGTGAAATAGGTGGAAATTTATCACATGAATTTCATCTGATAGTTGAATCGGGAGAGTCTGAAATTTATGTAAATGAAAATATATTTAACAAAAAATTAGAAAATCTAAACTTACAAGAAATTTTAGAACTAGAATCGTTTACAGATGATTATTATTCTAAAATAAATTCAAAGGGAAGTTTAAAAAAATTTAAAAGTATAGAATTAGGGCATATCTTTTTATTTGGAACAAAGTATTCCAGTTCATTTAATTTTGATGTTGATTCTGATAAGGGAAAAGTTCATCCTTACATGGGGTCATATGGCATTGGTGTCTCCAGAATTCCTGCAGCATTTATTGAGTTTTCTAATGATAAAAATGGGATTATATGGCCAATGTCCTTTGCTCCTTTTTCAATTCATTTAATAAATTTATTGATTAATGATTATGAAATCACTCAATTTTGTGAAAAAATCTATATTGAATTAATTAAAAATGGATTTGATGTAATTTTTGATGATAGATCAGAAAGGCCTGGTAAAAAGTTTTCTGATGCGGATTTAATTGGAGTTCCTATACAAGTAATTTGTGGAAATTCTTTTAAAAAAGAAAATCAACTGAGTATTATTAGTAGAAATGATAAGGTTGAAAATAAGATTAATAGTTCAGAGTTAATACCAGTGTTAAAACAAATGATAAGTTAATAATTATGATTTCTTTCTTTGAAATCTGGATTTCATTAAAATATCTTTTTCCTAAAACTAGAGAAAAATTTCTTCCATTAATAACCTTATTTTCATTCCTTGGAATATCTCTTGGTGTTGCAACTTTAATTATTGTAATGTCAGTAATGAATGGATTTCGAGAAGAATTAACCTCAAAAGTTCTTGGAATAAATGGACATTTAAAAATGACTTCAATTTCTAATAACGGCATGAAGAAGAATGTAGAACTAGAAAAAAAAATATTAAAGCAATTTTCTGATATACAAATACATAATGTTGTTATAAGTCAAGGATTAATGACTTACAAAGGTTATTCAAGTGGAGTTTTAACTAAAGGAGTTTCTGAAAAATTTTTTGAAGAAAGGAATATTTTTACAAAAGTAATTTCTAGCCAATCTCTTAAAAAATTTAAAAATAATGAAGGTGTATTTGTGGGTGAAAAGTTAAGAAAAAAATTGAAATTAGAACAAGGTGACTTTATTACTATACTGTCTCCAAAAAGCTATGAAACATTAATTGGTAATTTACCCAGATCAGCAAATTTTAAAGTAATTGGTTTTTTTGATGTTGGGATGTATGAATACGACACCTCTCTAATATTTTTTCCAATAGAAGTAATGCAAAAATTTTTGAATTATGGCCAAAAGATTGATCATTATGAAGTAATAGTTAAAAATTTTGAAAACTTAAGTTACGTTAAAGAGCAGATTAAACTTCTTTTACCTGAATTTTTTAGAATTATAGATTGGAGAGAATTAAATCCTTCCCTTTTTAATGCAATTGAAGTTGAAAGAAATGTTATGTTCATAATACTATTATTAATCATAATTGTAGCGGCATTCAACCTCATCTCATCGATGATGATTCTCGTGTCGATTAAAAAAAAAGATATAGGTGTTTTAAGAGTCATTGGTGTTTCAAAGTCTCAGATTTTAAAAATATTTATTATAAATGGTTTTTTAATAGGGTTTGTGGGAACACTTCTAGGTTTGTTTTTGGGATTGGTGTTTTGTTTTAATATAAATGAAATAAGATCTTTTTTTGAATTATTATTGGGCTTTAATTTATTCTCTGAAGAAATATATTTTTTTTCAAACCTACCAATAATCCTTGATTATATTCAAATTTCAAAAATTATTTTTATATCATTATTTTTATCTTTCATATCTACGATTTACCCTGCAGTAAAAGCTACAAAAATTCAGCCTATAAACCTTATAAAATGGGATTAAAATTGATTAATTTAAACAAAATAGTTCAAACATATAAGCAAGGGCAAACCTCAGTCAAAGTTCTTAATAATCTAAATTTTGTTGTAAATAAAAATCAAAATATTGGTATTATTGGTCCTTCAGGATCAGGAAAATCAACTTTATTAAATATTATAGCACTTCTTGAGACACCAATTTCTGGAGATATTGAAATCTCAGGAGTAAATTGCGGAAAATTAAAAAATGAAGAAAAAGTTACTTTTAGAAAAAAAAATATTGGTTTTATTTTTCAGAATAATCAACTTTTAGAAGATTTTAATGTGGAGGAGAATGTAGCACTACCATTAATTCTAAATGGATGTTCTCATAAAAAATCATTAGCTAAAGCAAATGATTATCTAAGACTCCTTGGTATTTCAGATAGAAAAAAGTTTAAACCAGGATTATTGTCAGGTGGTGAGCAACAAAGAGTTGCAATTGCGAGAGCTTTAGTTAAAAATCCTTCAATTTTATTAGCTGATGAACCAACAGGTAGCCTGGATGACGAAAACACAGATATAGTTTTAGATTTTATAGTTAAATTAGCTAAAGAAAAAAAAATTATTACTATTTTTGCTACTCATAATCTTAACTTAATAAAGAAATTAGATAAATCATATAAAATACAAAAAGGAAATTTAGTTGAGCTCAAAAATTAATAAATTTGTTCATTTAAGAAATTATTCTCAGTATTCTCTCTCAAAAGGTGCTTTAAGAATCAATGACTTAGTAAATTTTTGTAAAGAACATAATATTCCTGCAACCTCGATAACTGATTTTGATAATCTTTTTGGTGCTCTTGAGTTTTGTATAGAAAGCAAGAGAAATGGAATTCAACCAATAATTGGTACAAACATATTTTTGAGAGATAAAAAATATGTGAATGGTTATTTATTGTTATTATGTAAAAATGAAGTTGGTTATAAAAATTTAGTCAAATTAATTTCACATTCTTATTTAAATAATTCTGAAATAAATGATCCTTATATAATTATTGAAAATCTCAAACAATATAGTGATGGCTTAATTTGCATGGCCGGAGGTCAATTTGGTGTAATTACAAAAAATTATTTCGAAAATATTATTTTTGCTCATGAACTTATAAATATCTTTAATGAGATATTTGGTGAAAACTTTTTTTTAGAAATTCAAAGATTTAAAAAAAATGTGAATTGTATAAATGAAAATTTTCTTTTGAATGTCTCTAATGATCTTAGAATTCCTTTAGTAGCTACAAATGAGAATTTTTTTCTTAAAGAAAGTTTTTTTAAGACTCATGATGCTTTGTTAAGTATCTCACAACAAAAATATGTTGAAAGTGATGATAGGGCAAAGAGCGATACAGAGTATTATTTGAAAAATGTTAATGAAATGTCCTCTTTGTTCGATGATATTCCTCAAGCACTAGTAAATACTGTCAAAATAGCTAGAAAATGCTCGTTTTTTTTAGAGGAAAAAGCACCATCACTTCCAAAGATTAAATCTACTGAGTTAGATGAAAATTCATTACTGAGAACCTATTCTAAAAAAGGTTTAAACGAAAGATTGAAGAATATTACCTTTGATGTAAATAAGGATGAGTATACAAAAAGACTAGATTACGAATTAGATATTATTATTAAAATGGGTTACTCAAGTTATTTTCTTATTGTATCAGATTTTATCAATTGGGCTAAAAACAATAAAATTCCAGTCGGCCCTGGAAGAGGCTCTGGAGCTGGATCATTGGTCGCATGGTGTCTCTCAATTACGAATTTAGATCCTTTAAGATTTGGTTTGATTTTTGAAAGGTTTTTAAATCCTGAAAGAGTATCATTACCAGATTTTGATATTGATTTTTGTATGGATAAACGCGATGAAGTAATAAAATATGTACAAAAGAAATATGGAAATCTTAATGTTGCACAAATAATCACTTTTGGCTCATTTCAAGCTAGAGCTGCATTAAGAGATGTTGGAAGAGTTATACAATTACCTTTAACTATGGTTGATGATATTTGTAAAATGATCCCATTTAATCCTGCTAATCCTATTAACCTGAAAGATTTTGTAAAAGAAAATAAGCAAATAAAAAAAATGATCAATAATGATCAAAACATTAAAAATTTATTTGAAATATCTATGAATTTAGAAGGACTATTTAGACATGCTTCTACTCACGCTGCCGGAATAGTTATTGCTGAAAAACCACTAACTGAAACTATTCCTCTTTATAAAGATCCAAAATCTGAAATTCCAGTTACTCAGTTTTCAATGAAATTTGTTGAAAAGATTGGATTAATAAAATTTGATTTCCTTGGATTAAAAACTTTAACAGTTATTGATGAAACTTTAAAAATTTTAAGAGAAAAATCAATTGAAATTAATATTGATAAAATAAATTTGGCTGATTCTGTTACATATGAAATGTTAAGAAAAGGTCTTACTACTGGTGTATTTCAACTTGAGGGTCAGGGTATGAGAGAGACAATAATAAAAATAAAACCCGATAGGTTTGAAGATTTAATTGCGATTGTCTCACTTTATAGGCCAGGGCCAATGGACAACATACCTACTTACATAAATAGAAAACAGAATAAAGAAAATTATGAATATATTCATGAAGATTTAAAAGATATTCTTGATGAGACATATGGAATCATGGTCTATCAGGAACAAGTGATGTTAATTGCTCAAAGACTTGCTGGATTTAGTTTGGCAAAAGCTGATTTATTGAGAAGAGCGATGGGAAAGAAAATCAAGTCTGAAATGGATTCTCAAAGAGAAGCTTTTATAAATGGATGTACAAAAAATAAAATAGATGAAAATAAAGCATCAAGTTTATTTGACGAAATTGCAAAATTTGCAGGTTATGGATTTAATAAAAGTCATGCAGCAGCTTATGCAATGATTGCTTATCAGACGGCTTATCTAAAATCAAATTTTCCAGTGGAGTTTTTTTGTGCACTTATGAATTGTGATGTAAACAACTTTGATAAACTTAGCTTGTATTGTAATGAAATAAAAAAACTAGGTTTTGAAGTTTTAAAACCAGATATAAACCATTCTAATGTAAATTTTGAGGTTAATTATAACGAAAAAAATAAACCAATCTCTATAAACTTTGGTCTAAGTGCTATAAAGAATATTGGTGGTCTGTCAATTTGCGAGCTTGTTAATGAAAGAAAAAAAAATGGAAAATTTAAAAACTTTAGTGAACTTTTAAAAAGGGTTTCGAATAACGTTCTAAATAAAAAGGTATTGGAGGCATTAATTTTTTCTAATGCTCTAAAATCAGTTGAAGATAATCAAAAGTTTTTATTTGAAAATATAGATAAGATAATAGCTTATAATTCAAATTTTCATAAAAACTTATGTGAAAATCAGACAAATTTATTTCCAGAGTATGATGATTTAGAAAAACATCTAAATCATAAAAAAGACTCAGATTGGGATCTAAAATATAAACTTCAAAAGGAAATTGATGCTTTTGGATTTTATTTATCAGAACATCCGACAAAAATTTACAAGTCAGTAAATAGTGAGCTTAAAATTCTTAGTTTAGAAAAATTAAGTTTTACTGAAATGAATGAGCAGGCAGCAAAAATAAATACGTATATAGCTATGATTAATAACAAAAATGAAAGAAAAACAAAAATGGGAAAGAGATTTTGTTTCTTTAATTTAAGTGATGATACAAATAATATCGATGCAATTTGTTTTTCAGAGGTTTTGGATAATATAGATTTTCAATTAGAAGTTGGAGAAATTTATCTATTCAGAATTTCCAAACAGTCAATGAAAGACAGCCAACGACTGATTATAAATGATATTAAAAAAATAGAAAACTCTAGAAGAAATAAGTCTTATGGAATTCTCATTGAGCCAGATAAACTGAATTATAATAAATTTAAATTATTACTCGATAATCATATCAACGGAAGTAATAAAATTTCCTTTAAGTTTTTATTAGATAATAAGGAAATTGAAATAAAAAGTGATGTTAATTATGATATTGATTTAGATTTTATGGATAAAATTAAATCTGTAGAAGGTATTATTGGCTTTAAACAAATTAATTAAATTTATTCTTGAATTTTAACCTTGTTAGATGTATCTATTTGTTTAAATTATTTCAAACGCGTAACGTCTCTGGTGAATTTTTGTTACGCGAATGTAAAACCGGAGTTATTATGAAAAAAATTTCAATTAAAGAATTATTAGATGCTGGTATTCACTTTGGTCATCGAACTAATAGGTGGAACCCAAAGATGTCAGATTTTATTTTTGGTCATAGAAATGGAATCCATATTATAGATCTTCAAAAAACTTTATCTTTTTTCCAGGAAGCCTTAAAGTTTGCTGCAGATGCTGCAAAAGAAGGAAAAAACATTCTTTTTGTTGGAACTAAAAGACAAGCCTCTGACATAATTGAAAGATATGCTTTAGATTGCAATCAATATTTTATAAACAAAAGATGGCTTGGTGGAATGCTTACTAATTGGGATACTATACAGAATTCTATAAAAAAACTTAAAGATATGGAAGAAATATTAGTTAATAAAACAAGTTCATATACAAAAAAAGAGCTATTAAATTTTGAAAACTCAGTAGAAAAATTAAACAAAGCACTTGGCGGGATAAAAAATATGTCAGGAAAACCAGATGTGCTTTTTATAATTGATACAAATAAGGAGATACTTGCTGTTAAAGAAGCAAATAAAATAGGAATACCTATTATAGCAGTAATTGATTCCAATTCTAATCCGGAGGGAATTGACTATCCAATACCAGGAAATGATGATGCTATAAGATCTATTGAATATTATTGTGGTGCTATTAGTGAAACAATAAAAAATGTTAAATCTTCAACTAATGATAGTTTAACTACTCAAAAACAAACTATAAGTTAAAATGGGTTTTTCATCTGAAGATATTAAAGAATTAAGAGAAAAATCAGGAGCCGGAATGATGGACTGTAAAAAAGCTCTTGATGAATCAGATGGTAATGTAGAAAAGGCTATTGAATGGCTCAGAAAAAAAGGAATAAATACAGCTCAAAAAAAATCATCTAGATCTGCATCAGATGGCTTGGTTACAGTAGCTATTAACGAAAACTCAGGTGTTATAATTGAAGTAAATGCTGAAACTGATTTTGTTGCTAGAAATGAAAATTTCCAGCAATTCTGTTGTGATCTTTCATTAACTTGTCTGGATAATAAAATTGAAAACCTAGAAAATCTTTTGAACTCTAAATATAAAAATACTGATTTAACAGTCCAAGACAGTTTGACTAACATAATTTCCAAATTAGGAGAAAACATTATAATTCGAAAGTTAAAGTATTTTGGAGAAAGTGGAATTTTCTTTCAAAAATATCTTCATAATTCAATTAATAATGATTCAGGAAAGATTGGAGTTTTATTGTCATACTCTGTTAAAGAAAAATCTAAAGATACAGAAGAATTTTCAAAAAATATATGTATGCACATTGCTGCTTCTGATCCTAAATCAATTAATATTGAAGGCTTAGAACAAGAAATTGTAGATAAGGAAAGATTAATTTATAAAGAACAACTAAAATCTTCTGATAAACCAGAAAATATTTTAGAGAAAATTATTGATGGTAAAATTAAGAAATTTTATCAAGAGGTTTGTCTTTTAGAACAATTTTTTGTTATGGATAACAAAGTTCAGATCAAAAGTTGTATAGATAGTTTTAATAAAAAACATAATACAGAATTTAAAATAGCAAATTTTGAAATATTCAAATTAGGTCAAGAATAGAATTTGTTTTGAAAAATTTTAAATATAAACACATCATGCTTAAACTTTCGGGTGAAGCTTTAATGGGTGATAAAGAGTTTGGAATCGACTTAAATACTATCAATGCAATTACTGATCAAATAATTTATGTTTTAAGAAAAGGGATAAAGTTATCAATTGTAGTTGGTGGTGGAAATATTTTTAGAGGAATTTCGGCTTCCTCAGTTGGAATGGATAGATCATCAGCTGATTATACTGGTATGATGGCGACTGTTATAAATTCACTTATTCTTCAAAACTCAATTGAACAAAAAGGAATTGATACGCGTGTTCAGTCAGCAATAAAAATTGAAAATGTTTGCGAATCATATATTAGAAGAAAAGCGATCAGGCATATTGAAAAAAATAGAATAGTAATTTTTGCTGCCGGAACAGGTAATCCCTATTTTACAACTGACACAGCGGCTGCATTGCGAGCATCTGAAATGAAATGTGATATACTCTTAAAAGCAACAAAAGTTGATGGCATCTACGACTCAGATCCAAAAAAAAATAAAAATGCTAAAAAATTATATGACCTAAGCTATGATTATGTTATTAATAATGATTTAAGAGTTATGGATACTGCTTCAATTTCACTTGCTAGAGAAAATAAAATACCTGTAATGGTTTTTTCAATTAAAGAAAACAATTCATTAAAAGATATTGTAGATGGAGAAGGGAATTACACTCTTATTCAGTGATGAGTATAGAATTTAAAAATTACGAAGATAAAATGGATAAATCTATTGAAGCTCTCAGAAGAGAGTTTCTTGGTTTGAGAACTGGAAGAGCCTCACCAACATTACTAGAACCAATATCTGTTGAGGCTTATGGTGGTAAAGTTCCAATTAATCAAGTTGGTAATATAAGTGTCCCGGAATCTAGATTGGTGACTGTTCAAGTTTGGGATGAGACCCTTATACAAACTGTAGAAAAAGCAATAAGAAATTCAGATTTGGGCCTTAATCCAATGATAGAGGGTAATATTATTAGAGTCCCAATACCTGAGTTATCCGAAGAGAGAAGGTTGGAAATAGCTAAAATTGCATCCAAATATGCTGAAGATGCAAAAATAACTATTAGAAATATAAGAAGAGATGCTATGGACCAAATCAAAAATGATGAAAAAAATAAAAATATATCTAAAGATGACTCGTTTCAATTTTCAGAAAATATGCAAAAGATAACTGACAAATATATTGAAAAAATCGAATCTCTATTTCAAGACAAGGAAAAGGAAATTCTGAAAGTTTAATGTCTTTAAATAAAAATTTAAAAAACAACCTACCAAAACATGTTGCTTTTATTATGGATGGCAATAGACGTTGGGCAAAAAAAAAAAAATTAAAAATTATCGAGGGGCATAAAAAGGGATCAGAAGTAGTAAAAAATATAGTAAAAAAATCTTTAGAACTTAAGATTAAATACTTAACTTTCTTTAGTTTTTCTACTGAGAATTGGAATAGAAGTAAAAACGAGATAATAAATTTACAAACGTTACTTGACTTTTATTTAGATTCTGAAGAAGAAAGTTTTATAAAAGAAAAGATAAGGTTTTCGTTCATTGGAGATATTAAAAAATTTGATCAAAGAATAAAAAATAAACTCAATAATCTAAAATTAATTACAAAATCTTTTGACAATTTACACTTTATTTTAGCATTAAGTTATGGATCTAGAAATGAAATTGTCGAGGCAATAAATAAAATTAAAAAAAAAAGTTTAATAAATGAAACTGATGTATCAAATAATTTAATGACAGGCTCAATTCCGGACCCTGACCTTGTAATAAGAACTTCGGGTGAAATGAGATTGTCTAATTTCCTATTATGGCAAGCTGCTTATGCGGAGTTATATTTTACTAAAACACTATGGCCTGAATTTAGTTCGCAGAAATATTTATTAGCATTGAAAAACTATATTAATAGGAAAAGAAGGTTTGGTGGTGATTAAAAATGATAGATTAAGAGTTAGAATAGTTTCTTCAGTCTTTATGATTTTAACTTTTTTATTAGTTTTAATAACTAATACTTATTTTTTTTTATTTTTTGCAAATATTCTTTTGTTTTTATCTAATTGGGAAGCAATCAGGTTGCTAATATATAAAGATATTTTAGATAAAGGAAATAAAAATTTAAATCTTTCTAGATGTAAAGTTGGTGCAGATGAAATTGCATTGATTTTATTAATTAATTTAATAATATTTTCATTCTTTTTTTCAATTATTCTTTTTAAAATTTTATTATTTTTACTTCTTTTAGTTTTTATTATTAAAATTAAAAACTTAAATATTATAAAATTCTTAACACTTTCATATATCTCACTTGCTTTTTATTTCCTAATTAATTTTCAAATGAACCAGAATTTCATAAATTATCTAACATTTATAGTTTTTTTTGCAATAATTGTTGATGTTTCAGCATATTTTACTGGAAAATCATTAGGTGGAAGAAAATTAGCAGTAAATCTTAGTCCTAATAAGACTGTTTCAGGATCTGTTGGTGGTGTTATAATCCCTGTTATTATATGTTTGGTATTTTTTGGAAAATCACATAATTATTTAGAAATAATTATCTTTTCAATTATTCTTTCTCTGATAGCTCAAGCTGGGGATCTAATAGAGTCTTCATTTAAAAGGTTTTGCTACGTCAAAGATACAAGCAATATTATTCCAGGTCATGGTGGAATCTTAGATAGAATTGATAGCATAATTTTATTGATCATATTTATTTCAATAATGAAGTTATTTGGTTATAATTTTTTTTTTATAGTATAGTGCTTATATGAAAAAAAAGATTACAATTTTTGGATCTACCGGATCAATTGGTGAGTCGACTTTGGATATTATTGAAAGTAACCCAGACAAGTACGAAATAGTTGGTTTGTCAGCAAACAATAATTATGAGAAATTATTAAAACAAGTCAAAAGATTTAAACCGAAAATTGTTTCCTTAAATAACCCAGTTTCTTTTAAAAAATTTAAAGACTTAAACACCGATAAAAAACTTAAAATTATTAATGGAAATGATTCTTACGATGAAATTTTAGAATTTTCAACTGATCTTGTTATGGCTGCAATTACAGGATCAGCTGGGTTAATCCCTGTGATTTCTGCATTAAAAAAAGGGGTTTCAATTGCTTTAGCTAACAAAGAAAGTTTGGTTTGTTCAGGTTCACTAATAACCTCAATTGCTAAATCTAATAATGCTAATATTCTTCCTGTTGATTCTGAACATAATGCTATTTATCAAGTATTAGATGTAAAAAATAAATCTAAAATTTCAAGATTGATTCTCACTGCATCAGGAGGTCCATTTTTAAATAGAAAAATTAATGATTTAAAAAATATATCACCGGAAGAGGCTATAAAGCACCCGAATTGGTCTATGGGAAAAAAAATATCTATTGATTCTGCTACCATGATGAATAAGGGACTAGAATTAATCGAAGCTTACTATTTGTTCGGTATTTCAGAAAAAAATATTGAAGTTGTAATACATCCTGAGTCAATAATTCATTCTTGTGTTGAATATATGGATGGTTCGATGTTATCTCAAATGGGCACACCTGATATGAGAACCCCAATTTCTTATACACTTGCTTATCCAGAAAGAATCAAAACAAATGTCAAAAGATTAAATTTACATGAAGTTCATAAATTAACATTTTATAAACCTGATTATAAAAAATACCCATGCCTAGAGTTAGCGTATCACTCACTTGAATTAAAAAAAAGTGCACCAACTGTTTTAAATGCAGCAAATGAAATTGCTGTGGATTCATTTTTAAAAGAGAAAATAAAGTTTCTATCCATACCAAAAATAGTAGAAAAAACTTTAAATAAGTCTTCTATTTCTAGTATCAATAGTATAAAAGATGTAATTGATATTGACAGTGAATCTAGAAAATTGGCTATCGATATTATCAAAGAGGGATCTTATTAATTTTCTAAAAAATGATTGAAATTTTTTTAAATACAATTTTTCCATTTATTATAATTCTTACAATCTTGGTATTTGTTCATGAATTAGGGCATTATCTTGCTGCTGTAAAGAATGGTGTGGAGGTCGAAGTTTTTTCAATAGGTTTTGGCAAAGAGCTTTTTGGTTTCACAGATAAAGCTGGCACGAGATGGAAATTTTCATTAATACCATTAGGTGGGTATGTAAAAATGCACGGTGATTTAGATGAATCTAGTACAAAAAAGGATGAAAGTAATAAAGTAAAAAAAGAAAAGTCATTTCATGAAAAATCTTTAGGACAGAGATCTTTTATTCTATTTGCGGGTCCTGCCGCGAACTTTTTATTTTCTTATATTCTTCTGGTCTTTATAAACTTATTTTTTGGTATTTCGATAGATAAACCTATAATTAGTAATGTTGAAATTAATCAGCCAGCATTTAAATCAGGTTTAAAACCAAATGATGTTATTCTAGAAATTGATGGAAATAAAATTGAAAAATTTTCAGAATTAAAGAAATTTATTGAAATAAAAAACAATAATTTTGTAAATATTGTTTTTAGCAGAGATGGAAAAGTCAAAGATGTTGATGTTAAGGTTGTTAATAAAAAGATCGGTATTAGAGGAATAATTGAAAATAAAAAATTAAATTTTTTTAACTCCTGTAAAGAATCTTTCTCTCAAATAATTTATTTTACAAAAGCAACTTTAGTCGGAGTTTATGAGATCATAACTGGAAGTAGAGGTACCGACGAATTAGGTGGTCCAATTAGAATAGCAGAATTGTCTGGTGATTTCTGGAGTCAAGGTCTTCATAGTACTTTATGGTTTATGATGATAATTTCGTTAAACCTGGGTCTCATTAATTTGTTTCCTATTCCAATGCTTGATGGTGGACATTTATTGTTAAATTTATTTGAATTTATTAACAAAGGGCCATTAAAAAGAAAGTATCTCGAGATAGCTCATACTTTTGGATTTATTGTTTTAATTTCGTTAATGGTATTTGCAACCTATAATGATATTTTAAGATTTTTTGAGTAGTGAAAGTGATTAAGATTAAGCAAAAACTTTTTTCTTTTTTTGTAATCTTTAATTGTTTGTTTTTCAACACACATGCTCAAGAGCTAGCTCCAGCAAGTCCATCTTCAAGTTATAATAATGAATACCATGATAATGGTAAAGTGATTGAGGAAGTAGAGAAAGTTACCTTGCCTAAAAAAGGTCAGATAATCGTTAGTGGAAACAATCGGTTAGATTCTTCAGTTGTTGTAAGGGATTCGTTGTTGGACTTAAAAAAAACAGATCCAAAAAATCTTAGTATTGCAATTAAAAATCTTTATAAGACTGGTTATTTTGAAAATGTGAATATTTATAAAAGAGACAATATAATTTATATTAATGTAAAAGAAAATCCACTGATTGATATGATTTCAATTGAAGGGAATAATGAAATTTCTGATGAGATTATTTTGGCTGAGCTTGAATCGAAATCTAGAAGCGTCTACTCAACTGATATTATAAAAAATGATGTTAAAAAAATTCAAACTATTTATAAACGTTCTGGTTACTTTTCAACATTTGTAGAACCCAAATATATTAAATTAGATCAAAATAGAGTAAATCTTGTTTTTGAAGTTTATGAAGGAAAAGAAGCTACAATTAAGAAAATTAATTTTATAAATAATGAAGTTTTCTCAGATTCAACTTTGAGGGACGTAATATCATCAGCTGAGTATCGATGGTATGAGTTTTGGGGGTCTAATGACATTTTTGACAGAGATAGAATTAATTATGATAAAGATCTATTAAAAGAATATTATTATAAAAATGGTTATATAGACTTTAGAATTGTCTCAGCAAACTCTAGTTTGGTTAAGAACAAAAAGGACTTTATTGTAAATTTTAATCTTTATGAAGGTAAAAGATATAAAATTAATAATGTTGTTGTTAGGTCGTCATTAAAGAAATTATCTGAAAAGCAATTACTAAAATTTTTAGAAATTGATTCTGGAGATTGGTATGATACTGATGATATAGATCGTTCAATTAAAAATATAAATGAAGAAACTTCAAAATTAGGTTATGCCTTTATTGAAGTAATACCGAGAATAAAAAAATTATCCGAAAATTCTAATCAACTTGAAATAATCTTTGATATTGAACAAGGCTCGAGAATTTACGTAGATAGAATTAACATAAAAGGTAACGTTAAAACAGAAGATAAAGTTATAAGGAGAGAAATGGAACTTGTCGAAGGTGATCCATTTAATTCATTAAAATTAAGACAAAGTGAAAAAAGCATTAGATCATCTGGATTATTTGAAAACGTAGATATTAAGGTTGATGAATTAAGAGGAACTAATAAGGCAAGGGTAGACGTAGAAGTTACTGAAAGATCAACAGGAGAATTCTCAGTAGGTGCTGGTTTTTCATCACTTGACGGAGCATTAGGTAATATTGGAATAAAAGAATCTAATGTATTCGGTCAGGCAAAAGAATTATCTTTAGATCTTGGTTTGTCTACAAGAAAATCTTCTATTGATTTGAGTTATACAGATCCATATTTTTTAGATTCTGATATTGCTGCTGGTATCGATTTATTTAATGTTAGGCGAAATAATAAAACTTATAGTGGTTATAAGCACAATATTATTGGATTTAAATTAAGAGGAGGTTACGAAGTAATTGACGATTTTAGACACATTTCAAGTTATACCTTAAAAAGGGATAAAATTCACGATATTGGCAATCAAACATCAATCTTTATAAGAGAACAAGAGGGTAAAAGAACTAACTCAATTATCGGTCAAGCATTTGTTTATGATAAATTAAATGATCGATTAAATCCAAGTGATGGTTTAAGAATAAGGTTGGATTTAGATTTTTACGGTTTAGTTGGTGATTCAGAGCACTTTTCAAGCGAATTAAATATCGCAAATTTTTATAGATTAAGCGATTCTGGTGGAGTTTTTTGGGGATCTTTTTTTGAAGCTGGTTATATAGCTTCCATCAAAGAAGTGAAGATTAATGATAGGTTTTTCTTAAATGGAGATAGAATTAGAGGTTTCAAAAATCATGGTTTAGGACCTAGGGATACTGGAACTAATGATGCTTTGGGAGGCGAGATTTATTACTTAGCTAGAAATGAACTTAACTTTCCACTTGGTCTTCCAGATGATTTAGGGGTAAGTGGTTTAGCTTTTTTAGACGTTGGTACTATTTATAATACTAGCTCTTCTGGAGCATCAGTTAAAGATGAAACTTCAATAAGAGCATCAGCAGGAGTTGGAATTACTTGGGTTTCACCTTTTGGTCCAGTAAAATTTTTCCTATCTAAACCTTTCTTAAAAGAAAATTATGATAAAAAAGAGATTTTTCGATTTAGTTTTGGTACAACTTATTAAATATTTAAAAGGAGTAATATGAAAAAATTATATATAATTCTAGGTCTATCCCTATTCTTTGGATTTGCTCATACCCAAGAAAGTAAGCCGGAAAAGAACAAAACAACTGTTAGTTCTAGTTCTGGAATTGGTGTCGTGGATATGAAAAAAATCTTGGCTCAGTCAAAAGCATATCAAAGCTTAGTTGACCAATTTGAAGATGTTAGAAGAAAACATAGAAATAATTTTACAAAATCAGAAGATGTTATAAGAGATGAGGAAAGCGATTTGTTAAAACAAAAAAATATCTTGTCAAAAGAAGCATATGCTGAAAAGGTTAAAGTCCTTGGGAAAAAAATTAATGAACTTAAATCAAAACAAGCAAATGAAGCTAAGAAAATAGAATTATCATTTGAAAGATCAACAAATAAAATACAAGGAGCCTTAGTTGATGTTTTATCAATTATTGCAAATAAGAAATCATTAAATTTAGTATTAGCTAAAAGTCAGGTTATTCTTGTGGGTAAAGATATTGATTTAACTGATGATGCTATTTCAGAACTTAATAAAGTTCTTCCTAAGGTTTCACTTGACAAATAACGTTGGATTACCAGTTGGTTGATAACTCATTTTATAAAAATAGTGGTCCTTTTACACTAAAAAAAATTTCTGATTCAATTGGCTGTGAATTTATTGGAGATAAAGACAAAATCATAAATGATATAGCTCCAATAGATGAAGCTTCTAACAATAATATTTGTTTTTTAGTTGATAACAAATACAAGGATTATTTAAATAAATCTAATATTGGAGCACTAATCATCAAAAAAAATCATGCTACAGATGTTGATTGCAATCTTATTATTTCAGATAACCCTCATTATGACATGGCAAATGTTGCTTCTATTTTTTATCCAGACTCTGAATATCCAAATTTTTGTTACTCGTCCTCAGAAAAACATGAGAATCTTGATAAATCTATAAAATATTCTTATAATTCCTTCGTTCATAAGAATGCAAAGATTGGTAAAAATTGTGAAATTGGTAATAACTCAGTAATTGGTCCAGGTGTAAATATTGGTCAAAATTGTTTAATTGGAGATAATGTTTCAATTTATTTTTCTTTGATTGGGAATAATGTAAAAATATATCAAGGAGTTAGATTAGGTAGTGAAGGTTTTGGGTTTATAATGAATGAGAATAAATTTAAAAAAATTCCTCAACTTGGTAGAGTTATTATAGGCGATAATGTTGAAGTTGGTGCAAATTGTACTATTGATAGAGGTTCAATTGGAGATACTATTATTGGAGAGTATAGCATGATTGATAACATGGTTATGCTGGGTCATAACGTAAAGATAGGAAAAAAATGTGTTATTGCGGCGATGACTGGTATTTCTGGAAGCACCTCTGTAGGAGATAACGTAATGATGGGAGGACAGGTTGGAGTTAGTGGGCATATAAAAATTGGTGATAATGTTAAGATTGCTGCAAAAACTGGAATTATGAAAGATATTCCTGATGGAAGTGTTATTGCAGGTTATCCATCTGAAAAAATTTTAGATTGGCATAGAAACACTATTATTTTAAAGAACTTGAGGAACAATGACAAAAAAAAATGAATTGAATATCGAACAAATCAAGAAACTAATTCCTCACAGATATCCTTTTTTACTTATTGATAAGTTGGTGGATATTATTCCTCAAGAAAGTGCTGTTGGAATAAAAAATGTTACTTTTAACGAGAATTTTTTTCAAGGTCATTTTGATTCAATGTCTGTTATGCCAGGTGCTTTGATAATTGAGTCAATGGCTCAGTCTGCAGGAACTTTAGTCATGTATGGTTTGAAAAAGAATCAAGAAAATATTTCTGTTTATCTTCTTACGGTAGATAAAGCTAAATTTAGAAAACCAGTTTGTCCAGGAGATACCCTTTTAAATAAAGTAGAAAAAAAACAGAATGTAAAAAATATCTGGAAATTCAAATGTACTTCTTTTGTAAAAGATGAATTAGTTGCCGAAGCAGAAGTGTCTGCAATCATAAATTCAATTTAAAAATTGTAATAATTTGAAATTATTTATTATTTGTTCTCAATCAAGTATTAATTTATAAAAAATGATGTGTTCGAATTCTATTATTCATAAAGATGCGAAAATTTCCAATAATGTTGATATTGGTCCTCTTTGTGTAATTGGTCAAAATGTTGAAATAAAAGAAAACTGCAAGATTCACAGTAATGTTGTTATAGAAGGTAACGTTTTAATAAATAAAGGTGTTGAGATTTTTCCATTCGCATCTATTGGTACAATTCCACAAGATCTTAAATATAAGGGAGAAAATACCAAAGCTGAAATTGGAGAGAACTGTAAAATTAGAGAATATGTAACTGTTAATTTAGGAACATCTGGTGGAGGTGGATTAACTAAAATAGGTAAAAATTGTTTATTAATGGTTGGGACTCATATCGCCCATGATTGTATTATTGGAGAAAATGTAATATTTGCAAACCATTCAACATTAGCTGGACATGTTATAATAGAAGATAATGTTGTTGTAGGAGCATTGAGTGCTATACACCAATTTAGCAGAGTTGGTGAAGGTGCAATGATTGGTGGCATGTCAGGTGTAACAGCTGATGTGGTCCCTTTTTCAACTGTAATGGGAAATAGAGCTAAATTGAGTGGTTTAAATCTTATTGGATTAAAAAGGAATAATATTAATAAAGACGAAATAAATGAACTTAGAAGAGTTTTTA
>MDTA01084138.1_pt1 | contig 31467 bp, 26 predicted proteins | sample 811151 | NCBI WGS metagenome assembly MDTA01 (sample SAMN05326648, study PRJNA326480) | marine metagenome | isolation source: seawater | place: Indian Ocean: South | collected 2010
ACTCAATGATTCACCACTATTTGCTTCCAATGAATATAACACTGATGAGATTTCATTTATGAAAACATAAGAACCATCTACACCTATATTGTAATCTACATTTTCAACTGGTAAAACGCTTGGTTCACCTGGAATTTTAAGTATAACGGAGTAGTCTTGTTCAGCAAAATAAATATTATCACTCGAATCAACAGTTAATCCTTGAAAATTATTACCAATTTCATTTAAATGTGAAAAATCAAAATGAAGCGTTGTTTCATTACTTGTGCTATTAAATCTATATATTTTTTTATTTTCTGTAACAAAGTATAAATTATTACTTGTATCAGCATCAATTCCACGTACATTTCCATAGTTCATAGCATCAGTAATTACATGTTCAACTGTACCATTATTGTATATATCAAAAGTTGGTAGATTATTAGATAAATAATTACTACCATTGTTAACGATTTCAATATCTGTTACGCTGCCTTCATTTGTTGTTATTGTACCAAGTGTTAAGCCAGAGCCACTATTATCATTAATATTTATAATAGGCAATGAGCTTGAACTATATCCTGTACCTGCACCTAAAATTGGAATAGAATGAACTGTACCTCTTACTACAAGGTCTTTAATTTCAAAACCTGACCCTCCGTTGTGTGTAATTACAAAACTGGGAAGATATGATGATAAATAATTACTTCCACCATCGGTTATTTCCAAGGATGTTACTACTCCATTAGATATAACAGGGTCTGAAAGTGTAAAATTAGTACCATCGTGGTGTATAATTTTAATTGTTGGTGGGTCAGTTGAGGAATATCCAGAACCATTAGTAAAATTCAAAGAAATAATTTCACCTTTAATTACTGGAACGCCAAGATAAAAATTACTACCTCCTGATGAATTAATACGCTTAATTCCTCCAGTTGGACTACTTACATATACATTATCTTTTGTATCTGTAGTAAGCCATGTACATTTAAAATTTGAATCGGACTCTCTATATAATATTATATCTTCTTCAGTTGTAAATATACTACGTACCATATCACCATCTGGTACAGTATAATATTTAATATCTGTGTTGCTTATAGCAATATCAACACTATTTATACCACTACTGTAGTTAACCATTTCTCCGTTTTGAATATACAACTGAGGATTATTGTATATATTATTTGTAATATCATATCCACTCTCATATGTTTGATCAAAACCTATAGCACGAATTTTACAAAGAACATTATCAAGTATATATAAATCACCATAACTATTAAAATTTAATGCAAGTGGATTACTTAAAGTAGAATTGAGGCGTGTTGTATCATTATCTCCACTGATAGATTCAACCCCCGCAAATCTTTTTGCAAGACCATTTATATCTATTTGAAGAATAACATGACTTGACCAACTTGAAACATAAATATTATTACTTTTATCTACAGCTATTCCATAATTATTAATTACTTTATAGTCAGTTGTATTATAATTATCTATTTCTCCATCTTCAGTACCTCCAACATACATTAATTCCCCTCCAGTTGTTACTTTATAAATTATACCAAGTGTATCAACACTAATAAGTTCATCATCATTGTTAAAACATAACGATTGTAAAGTTACACTTCCTAAGTTACAGTATATATCTTTTGTAACTACTGCATTATCTATAAATATTTTATATATGTAATTAATATCAGAACTTACATATAAATGACCATATTTATCGATTGTTATACCTTTAAATTCTTCATTAGCTTCACCATTTATTAAAACAGTTACTTGCTTATTTGAATCTATTTTTATAACTCTATTATTATCATTATCATGTGTTATTACATATAAATTGTTATTATTATCTATTGTAATATCCCATAATGCATAATTAACTGTTGTCCAAGTTTCATGTGTTTTATCAGATGCATTAATTTTTATAATATCACCAGTATCATACTTAGCTATGTATATATTATCATTCTGGTCAAAAATAAAATTATAGCATTCACTGACCCCGATGTCTTTAAATAATTTAACTTCATCAAGTGGTACCTCTAAATTAGGACTATTTGGCATTTGAATCGTTTTTTTTTCAATTTCCTTTTCACCTGGAGTAGATTCCCATTTTATTGTATTAAACCCAACAGATTTAACATTATCTGTTGATGTTACAGGATACACACTCTGTGTTATATATAAATCACCATAGTTATCAAATATCATTCCAGAAGGTCTTATTATTGAACTTCCGGTTAAACTATACTCGGAATCAATTATTCCTGTATTTTGTCCATTACCAATATAGTTAGTAATAGTACCATTTGAACTTATAGTTTTAACATAATTTCCCTCTAAATCACTGATATAAAGTAAATTATCCCTGAAAGCAAGTCCGAATATTGGTGCTATTGATGTAGCTATTCCAGCATAAAATTCGCGCGTTGGTGACCCATTATTATCAACTATTTTATAAACTTTTTGTCCCAGTCTACCAGCGTAAATTAAATTATTATTATCATCGAAACATATCGCTCGCGGGTCCGATTCACCTGTACCAGAAAAATATAGGGAAAATGACGGTGTATCTGTAGAAATTTTATAAATATTGTTAACAGCCATCATAAATAATTCGTTATTTTTGTCGAAACCCAAGTTAGAAATATTTTCAGTAATTAAAGTTGAATTATTTTCAAAATCAATGTGAACATTATTTGTTAAAATATTACCTGAACTATCAACAGTTATTTTGTATAATTTCTTTGTTGGTGTAAAAGTGTTAATCCATATATTATTATCTCTATCAACTGCAACAGAATAATAGTATTGACCAGACAACCAGTTTTGAACAACTTCACCTGAGCTTCTTACTAATGTGACGGTTTGAGCCATATATTTTACTACGTAACAATTATTATTTACGTCAAATGCCAAATTATCACCACTTCCATTAGATGTAAATTCTCTAATTTCACCATCGGGTATATTAAAATTAGGATTACTTGCTATATTTTCATATTTTACATAGGATTCGTTGCTTACCGTGTAACTTGATGGAACTGGTATTATATTGTCAATAGGCGGATGTTCAATTACAGTAGTTGTTGCTGGAGTTACAATTGTTTCAGTTCTGGGAGGAACAACTATAGTTTCTTCTCTTGATGAAACTTTATCAGCCGATGGATTATTAAATCCAACAATATATCCACAACCTTGATAATATACATGCTCTTCAAGGTCAATTTCACTGCCATTAGGTTGATATAGGGTTGAACGTGTATTATTTTCCTCACTCCAGCCTTTTAATAAAATATTCTCTTTGAATCTTGAATTATTAGTTATACTGTTAAATGTGTCTGTTACTGAACGTTTATCACCTGTATCAGTTGTAGATTTAAGGTCCTTAAGAATACCATCATATGACAATTTACCCATATTAGTGTTAATATTAATAGATTTATTATCACCAACTCGGTTGATAACTACAGACTTTTGAGAAATATTAGGCATATTTTCTACAGGGATATATAAACTATCTGAAACAATAAGAGACTTACAATAAACAGTGTCCGTTTCAATTTCGGTTGCAGCATTTAACTTATCAGTATCTATTATACCAGTAGATTGATTAGAACCTGATTTATTGACAGATATTTTACTTACATCAATTTTATTGTATGTAACATCTCTGTTCAATGAAAAAAAACTCATATATAATATTATTATAAATTAATTTATGATACTATTATTGCATTTAGACATATCTTAAACCTGATAAACCATCTACAATAGTTAATATATTATAAGAAACGTAATAACCGTTAAATATTAATTCATCACTTTCAAAAAGAGAATGGTCTACTGTTGTTAATTTAATAAATTGTTTCATGAATTGTGAAAAATTTAGAGTACCAGAAGGATAATAATCATTTGGATTAATGGCAAATGAATATGCATATATAAGCGGTGTTGTATTATTTCTAAACTTAGTTAATAATTCTATATTTGTTAATAATTTGGCTGGTATATTATCCAATAAATCAACTCCGTCAAGGGATAAATTAAATCTATCTAGTATATGAGCATTGTTATGACTGGTATCTATAATTAACCCATCTCCATTAGTTAATGTGCGCAATAATTTATTAATGTATGTGTAGTTATAATAATCATGTTCATCTAATATTTTTTTTCTTTGAAGAGTAAATACAAGGAATTTTGTAGGTCGTACAAATTCCAAGGGAATTTCAATTGAATTATGAATTGTAGCTGAAAAATTAACTGAATTGATTTGCTTTACGGTTGGTATAATATAGTTATGTTTATTTTTTAATAGATAAATTTGTTCTTCTCTATTAATATGATAAAATTTATATATTATTTCAAAAATTTCTATCTCAGATTTTAAGTCTTCTTTGATAGGGGTATTTGTATCAACAGGAAACAATGGTTGTTGATTATATCCCGAACCATCAGAACCTGGCTGTATATATGCATACTTTTCACCTGTATTAGGATCTATTTCTGCAAAAGGGTTAACTTGTCCTGGATTTGGAACTATTTGAAATAGAACTGTTCCACTTTTTCCAACTGATTGATTACCTATATTATTATCTCCATATTTTTGATAAATATTATATTGATTTACTACGCATTCTTCTAATTCGCGAAGTTTAATACGTATAACAATATCTTCATTATTCATTGCCATTATAGGTAAATAACTTCCTGGTTCTTTTGTAAAAAAAAACGGAATTGGTACAATTAAATCTATATTATTTAAATTGTCAGTTGCAATTGTAAAATTTTTTTTGAAATTAATTGAATTGTAAAACATATCTTTTGCATTTCCTTCATTAGTAAGTTCATTATCCAAAAATATATATTCACCGGTCATTCTTTCAAGTAATTTACTACCTGCATAAATAGATATGTGTTCAATCATAGCTGTACCAATACCATTAACAAAACTTGAATGTTGAGGTACATACGTATATGATGGTGTGGTTTCACCGTTACCAAGGTCCAATGTTAAATTTTCTGGAATTTGTCCTATATCGGAATCTGAATTTGGTTTATCAAAAAATCCTAAATTTTGAAAACTTTGCATTTCTAGTTCAAATGAAACTTGGTCTTCAAATGAACGCCATTTATAAACAAATGCACCCGGGAAAAAATACATATACTTTCTTAATAAGTCTGATAATTTTATTCTAACACTCACTCCGCCTAATAAATCTGCTTCTCGGGGAACTTTTATATCTATTGATTGTCCCCAATCGACCTTTCCTGGTGGCGATTTAACAGAATATTTACTTGCAAAATTAGTCGGTCTTATGTATACACTCTTAAAAAAAGTCATCTGGGGATTACCATATAATATTTTTTCAATTGGACCTTCGGTCATAATTTGTAATAATACAGCACTAACCATTTATTATATCTGGATAAATAAAAATCGATAACTGAACCTAATCAATATATTGTATCTTAATTAGTATAGGATTTAAGATAACTAAATCAATTATAGTTGTTATAAGGAGTGTTCTATATACCTGATTGTTACTATCTTGTTGGTCAACAGTTATAACATTGTATTTATTGTAAATTACCGCCTGTTTTATAAGGGAATTAAGTATAAATTCTGTACATAAATATCTTTTTTCATTTGATTCAGATATACCAGAAATAATATGAAAATCTTTTTTAGATAAAATATTAAATATTTTGTTGTAAGAATAAAAATGGGCATTTTGATTAGTAAGTAATAATATTTTTTCAAGATAATCTGGATAATCCTTTCCTATTTTTTCTAAAAAAACATGATAATCATTAATTTTTTTTTTTATTAATAAAAATATCCATTCGTGGAAAATCTAATTTTACCTGCTTTAGTATTGAAACAGTGTCTGGAAATACTGATGAAATACTATTAAAATAAACTTCTTTAGAAATATTAAAAGTGGTTTCCATTAATATTACTAACTATAATAATCTTAAATAATTACCAGTTAAACATATTTTTAACTTTTTTTATCGATTTATCTACAATTGATGAAATTGAATTATCAACATTTGGATGATTACCTAATATTGGTATACCTTCTCTTGCGGGATTACTCTTTTTATTACTAATATAATTCTCCATATAGGAACTTGTAATGTCGGGTGCAGACCTTGAAAATATCGTATAATCTTCTGTTTCATTAATACTACTTTTATTAAATTCTCTATAATCAATACTGTAAGCTGCTAAATTATTTTTGCTTTTAGGTATTAATACAGAATTACTTATTGATTTATTATAATCGGCTTCAATATCATCAAATTCAAATAAAAGCTCAGTATCATCAATATCATCACTATTTAAATTTTTAATATCGTGATTGTATTTGAATAAATTCTCCCAACTTACACGTTCTTCTGGATTTTCAACAAGCATTAATCTAATTATTTCTTCTACAAGTGAATCTAAATTATTATACTCAATTTCTATTCCTGATTTTATTTTATTCCATAAAATTTTCTTTGATTCAGTGTAATAGGGATGTTTTTTCAAAAATAATTCATATATTATTACACCTAATGACCAAATGTCTGATTTAGAGTTGTATTCTCTTTTTTTTATAATTTCAGGAGCCATATATAATGGGCTTCCACAAAATGTTGTAATTAACTCGTTTTTTTCAAATGCTTTTGCAAATCCAAAATCAGAAATTTTTACATTTCCATTCTTTATAAGTATATTGTGAGGTTTAATATCCCTATGAAGAATATTATTATTGCATAAATACTCTAATCCTGAAAATATTTGATAAAAATACTTATTGTCGTATTTTTCTTCACGAGTGCCTATATATTTAGATAAGTCCCCGCCATTGCAATATTCTAAAATTAAATATATGATGTCTTTTTTTTTGATTACATCATACAACTTTAAAATATTTGGGTGGTCTAATTTTTTCATAAGTTCAACCTCATTATTAAAATATCTTTTATCAATTATTTTAGTTATTTGTTTTACTGCAATAAGATTATGTGAATGTGTATTGTAACCTTTATAAATTATTGAAAATGATCCATATCCTATTGGTTCGTTGTAATAATAATATTTTTCACTTAGTTTTGATACATTCATTAATATAATAAATTAATTAATTTTAATTACTTTTTTTTAAATAAATATCTTCACATATTTATTTAAAAAGTTTTTGCTATGTCTATTAATCAATGATATTTCATATGTTTTTATTGTTATTTCCTCTTTTAAACTCTATTTTATCACATGATATATTTAATAAAATAACTAATAATGATACTAAAATTATTGCTAACTTATTAAGTGCATTTCATTGCTACTCATATAGCTTTTTTGGTGTATATTTTTTGTTAACAAATAATTTAAATATTGCATATTTTATAAGTAAATTTTCAATTTCATATTTTATTTGGGACTCTTATCGAATATTATATTGTAAAAACGAAAGTCTATTATATATTATACATCATATTGTTGCTATAAATACTAATGATTGTTTATTAAATGATCCAACTAATTCATATTTACTTGTATTTTTAGTTACTGTGGCTGAATTAAGTAATGTTGTTACATATCCACTATACCACATGATACGCTCAAATAAAATAACAAATAAACAAGATTTTAACATACTATCTATTAATTTACTCAAAACAATACAATTAATTTTAAGCTTTATCGGAAGATTTATTATTTACACATATGTTTTATTTTTTAATACCACTCTTTCGCATGATATTATCCTGTATATTGAATTAATCATTGTATATTTTTTTGGGAACTTTTGGCTATTTCAACAATTTAGAGATATGTATACACAAAATAAAATTAAAAATGAATAATTATTAGTTAATTTTAATTATCACTTCTAATAGCTGCATTTTAGAATCATATGTATGACGAAGTATAATACCACTTTTATTATCAATAATATCTGTATATTTTTTATTATTAATAATATTTGTTAATGTATCTAAATTTTCATGTAAATTTGAATATTTATAATTATCAGGGTAAAATGCCCGTTTTTTAGTGGTTTCTATTTTACCATTTTCATCAAATTTACTATAATAAATATCAAGATTAAATGATATTGAAGTTTTAACCAATAAGTTTGAAATTTTATTATCAAGTGTAAAGCAGTAAAATTTATTTAACCCAGATGTTTTTTTTCGATTAAACTTTAATTTTTTAAAAATAATACCACTGGGTTCATTAATTAATATATCTACACTAATATTCAAATCATTTTCCGCTATATTTGGCTCGGCACTGATACTACTATTTTTTTGCCCCATTTAATAAATTAATTATGTCATATCTTTAATCAAATTTAATATTAAATTACTTCATCAATTTTAGATAAAAGTTTATTATAAAAGGGTCTATCTTGAATTTTTGTTTGACAATCAAAAAATTCATTTATATCTTCTGATTCATCAATTATATATGTATAATCACTTACGGTTGTTTCGGATATATGTATTGCAGTTAGTTCATTATCCGTTTTAGTATAAATATAATAAAACAGTTCCAATTTTATTTTCAATAAATTCACTTCTCTGGGAATATCATGTATATCATTTTTACCTAAAATATTGAGTTGTTCAATAATATAATCTTTCTTACCCATAGTAAATATCTTGTACATAATATTACTTAATATACATGATATAGATTCGAAAAATTCATCATATTCATAATAAAAATTAGATAACTCAATTACTTTTCCAAAAATAGTATAAATAAGCTGTAAGTATATCTCTCCCAATTTATTAAGTTCATCTAATTCTGTAATTTTTTCTTTTATGGGTAATTTTAAAGGTCCAATTGTCTTATTAATGATAAATTGTTTAACATCTAATAAATTGGTTTTATCATTACCATAGTTCTTAGATATATTAATATATTCATTAAATAATAAAACTGCTCTTTCACACATAAACATTGTTAATTTTGAGTTATACGAATAATTATAGATAAGCCAAAAAATATTTGTAATTAAATCAGTACACGAAAAAGTAAATAATAAATTACGATGTTGATTATATGTGTTAATAATTGACGTTCTTACACTTTTAGTGTATAAAAAATATATTTTTTTTGGTTCCTTTTCTACATTTTCTAATTTTTTTTTATTAATAAAGTTTAGTAAATCAACATTATCATTTTGAAATTCATCCATTTATAATTAGCCCGTATTATTTTTTTTTTTTAACTACGCGTTTAGAATTAATATATTTTTTACAATTCTATATTGGTATAAGATATCTACTCCAAGAGTATTCCCTGTAAAAAAGATATCACGATACTCTATATGTATGTATAGAAGACAGATCGCCAATCAAAATGACACTATGTTGAGATTATTATCTAAGTCTAATGAAGTATCAAAAATAATTAAACATTTAATTAGTTTTGATTAAGCATTATCAGCCATTGTTTCTACAGTATCAGCAAAATCTGATAGACTTTCAAAGTTAGATGCTGCCTTTTTTACAATACTACCACCAGCATATACTATACGCCCACTGCTTTCAGCAGCACCTGTAACATATTTAAATAAATCAATGAAATATTTTTTTTGAGCAAGTCCTACAAATGCTGCAAAACACCCACCTGATAACATTAGAAAACATATGTGTGGTGGACATTTTTTTGAGCTAAACTTACTGAATATACGACAATGTGTCTGATAATCAGTTAGTGCAATAACGATTCCCATAATAAGAAATAAAATTAAGAAAATTTCTTTCATATTATATAAATTTGATTTATTTTTTTTTATTGGAATTATAACATAAAAATGTCTAAGTTTGAACACCAAGACTGGAAACCCGTAACTTTTGTAAAACGTAAAGAACATACACCTAAGGAAAAAAGTGAAAAACAGCGTACTAATGAAGCTGCAGCACACATGTCTAAACTTGAAAGTGAAGACTACAGACCACCCAAACCCGAAAAAGTTCTAGGTAAAGCACTTCAACAAGCCAGAACTGCTAAAAAAATGTCTCAAAAAGACCTTGCTACTAAACTTAATACTAAACCCCAATCAGTTCAACAATGGGAAGCTGGTAAACAGGTTATTCCTGGACAATATATTAATACAATTAATAGGTTTCTTGGGATTAATCTAAAACAACTTGTAAAAAAATAAACTTGATATTTGTATCCTATTAATTAATGAATTAATTAATAATATATTTATCCTAATTTCCTAAAATAATCCTTGGCACTCTTACCACCCGGAATTAATAAACATCTATCCAAAGCTTCGTATACAGTGTCTATAATTTCTACTTTTAGGTTTTTATCTTCTGGTGGATTAACTCTTTTTCTTATTTTTCTAAGGTCCTTTTCATTTTTTCTGGGACACAATATATGTTTTACTCCAGCAGCCTTTCCGCCATCTATTTTGGATTCTAAACCACCAATAGGCATTACATTTCCACATAAGCTTATTTCTCCTGTTAAAGCTATAGTATTTAATACAGGAATGTTACATAAAAGTGATACAATTGCTACTGTAATAGCTGTTCCAGCCGAAGGACCATCTTTGGGAGTTGCACCCTCAGGACAATGAATATGAATTCCAAATTTTTTGGCTGGATCATCTTCAATCTTTTTTAGTGATTCCAATATATCCTCTGGAATAAGATTTAATGCAAGTGTTTTAGCTACCGTCATACTTTCTTTCATTACATCTCCTTGCATACCGGTTAACTTTAATTCCAAATGATTACTTGCTAAGTATTTATATGTTTCAATTATAGTAATACCACCTATACCTGCTGCTGTAGCAAATAATCCGTTAACAAGGCCTACAGTTGGTGTATCGTGTATAAGTTTAATATCTACTTTATCATAGTTATCAAATATTTCATCAATAAAATTCTTGGTGATTGTAAATGGTATTGACTTATCTCCATCAATTAGATATTTTAAGTTAATTTCTCTATACAATTCATATAATTTCTCCTTTAATTTACGAGCCCCTGCCTCATAAGTGTAAGTATCAATGATATGAATAAGTTCTGTTTCATTAAGAATAATTTCATTTTCTGTAAAACCTATGTTATCTAAAATTTCAGGTATAATATGTTTTTTAGCAACCATAACCTTATCTACCTTATTGAGTGAACTAATTTTAACTCGTTGAATTCTATCAAGTAAAATTTTATCAATGAGACCCGGGTCATTATAACTAAAAATAATTAGACATTTTGAAATGTCAAACTTTATTCCCGAGAAATATTTATCAGTAAATTCAGTATTTTGTGATGGGTCCGTAAGATGAGTTAGAATTCCTATAATTTCACGTCCATGTTCAGTTTTTGATATTTTATCCAATTCGTCTATGTAAATAATTGGGTTCATTGCCTTAGAATCAATAATACCATCAATAATACGCCCCCATGTAGAACCAACGTATGTATAATTATGACCTTCAAGTGTTGAACCATTCGAAGAACCACCAAGTGCAATAAATACAAACGGTCTTGGATTATCTAATTCATCTCGTAAGCAATTAGCAATACCATTTTTTGCAAGCGTAGTTTTACCGGTTCCAGGTGGTCCTTCAAATCCAAATACATAGCCTTGATCATTACCATTAACCCATTGAGCAAGGAGACGTTTAATTTGATTTTTTGCATCATCTAAACCATACACGGTACTATCAAGTCTTTTAGATATATCTCTGAAATATTTTGATTGCAATTCTATATATTTGTTCCAAATATTTGATATTTGTTCCAAACTTGACAAAATTGTAACAAATTGCTCTGTGTCCTGAAGTTGAATATAGATTTTTTCTAATTTAAGCAATTTTTTGAAACAATTTATATCTTCGTTACTATATTTACCCTTCATTATTCTATCAACTATATCACATTTTTTTCCAGTCTTATCAATACTGCATTTTGTACAAAATTCTTTTAATTCATTGGTTCGTAATTTTTTTATTACTACATTAACCTGTTTGATATCAAATATATTTTCTAGACTAAAAGTTTGTGATAGCACATTTTTAATCCATTCCTTGATATTACGGTTAAATTTACTGATATTGATGGGGTTTTTACTAATTTCTTTATAATCTTCAAGAATTTCACTTAATCTTGCCGTATTAGATAAGTCAGTATCGCCTAAACTATTATTTTCCTCCGATTCAACTATTTCTCTTGATATTATATTAATTAACTTATTATATTTAATATTCAAATCATCCAACTTATATCTTATAAACTCCTTTTTATATATTCCAAATGGTACCTTCAATAAACCATCAAGATATTGTTGAGCTTTTGCATTACTTTCTCCATTTTTAGAATTATTAATTTCTTTAAGTTTATCCATTGCTTTAGATTTAACATAATCAGATGCTTTCATTAAATGTATACGTTTTTCATATGGTATTCTATCTTCACTGAAATTACTTATTTTATCATTAACATCTTGCACTAAAATATCACCATCTCTAAATATTTTCTTTAAATGCCAATGAAGTGACTCAAAAATAATCGAAGAGTTTTTAGGCATAGGTACTTGATGATCCGATTTCAATAAATCAAAAAGTAAATGAGCCAAATATATACTATCATTATCAAAAGTATCAAGCAGAAGCAGTGTAATAATGTATTTTTGTTTATCAATATCATTAATAATAAATTCTTTTACTATGTGAGAAATATTTTTACCCTTAAATTTTATCAATTCTGTATGATATTGCAGGCACATAGAAGCTATTTGATTGGGGCTATTAAGTAAAAAATCGCTAATTGACAGGGTCCTAAGAAAATTATTCTTAAATTCGTCGTTAATATCGAGATTACTAAAAAGCCCTGTAATTTTGCTGAATTTTTGTTCAAATATGGCTTCTTTTTGATATTGATTTAAATCATCATTAATAAAATACCCATATAGGATTAATAATTTGGATTTAACAGGTATAAATATTTTCGCACCCATAGTTTTCAAGAATAAATTCTTTGTGAATACTTTATACTTGTTTACAGATGGTTTATCTATTTGATAACTTGTCAACGTTAAAGATGTATTTTTTTTCTTTTTACCATACGTTATTAACTTAAATGTTATATTATTTTCGGTATCACTTTCGTATAATTCACATTGAATTGTTTTAAAAAAATTTCTAAAAAATATAATGTGTTCAATATAATTTTTATCTACGCAATCATTTTTCTTATAATCTCCAAGATAGAGATATATAAGTTCGTTGATATCAGTTGATCCATTTGTATTAGTTAAATCCATAATCATTATTTTAATTTTTGCTAACTTTAAAAGTATACTATAGTTAGAGTGTGATTTTAAAAATCTAATGGTTAATTTACTTGGAAAAAAATTTAAATTTTCAATGATATTATTAATTGTTTCCATGGTTTTTTTGTACTCACTTATAACAATTATATTACTTTTATAAGATTCGTTAACTCTTAGCATTATATTCTTAAGAATATTCCTGAAAAAATCAATTTCGGATTTAGTATTATCTCTAAATTCTACACATTTTTTCCATTGTTTTTGAATTTTCATAGCGTTATTAATCTTTTTTTCTTCTGATTTCTTAAGTATACTTTTATTAGCCATTAATTATAATTATACGAATAAAAATTTAAACAATAATAAACTTACTTAATTTTAAAATTTGATATAATTTATTTGATTTTTTTTAAATTACAAAATATAATGCCTCATACTAAGTTTGGAGGAAATAAGAAAAGACGTGGTGCTAAGCGTCATTCAAAAATGAAAACGTACTCATTGGACGACCTCATTCCAAGTAAAGATGATAATCAATCTTATGCCTATGTATCTCAAAAGTATGGAGATGGGCGGTACTCTATTATGTGCTATGATAAAGTTACAAGAATGGGTATCGTGGCTGGAAAACTTAAAAAATCTTCACGCATTGATAAAGGTGCACTTGTTTTGGTGTCTCTGCGCGAATATCAAGATGACAAGTGTGATATTATTTACCACTATACAACAGAAGATATAGATAAATTGACAAAAAGTAATAATATTAATCAGGGCTTTGTTAGGTCGGGAACACTAAGTGCAAACGACGACGAAAATATCACGATGAAATCTGCAACAGATATACAAGATACCGTTTCTCAGGACTCTACCCATTCAAGTGGCTCAGATGTTCAAGTATGGAGTGATAGCGAATCAACAATTAAAAATAAAGATCAAGAACGTATTATTAATGAACTTAAGGAAGAATATGAAGAATTTAACATTGATGACCTATAACATATATTCAATATCTCTGAAAATATAATTGTTAACATTTAGTTTATGATTTTTTTTGTATTTTTTGAATATAATCTCATTCAAATTAATGCCAGCACGAACATTAGTGTCAATATTTATGAATAAGGTATTATTATTATTTATATCACTGTGTATAGAATATCCAAATGGATAGTAATCAGTATCAGAAATTTTATTAGTTACTAATTGTTTACTTGAATTAATCATTATTATTTTATTATAAATCAATGTTAGAATAGTTGAAAGTAAATATTCTTTACCCAAAAAAGTTTCAAATGTTACATAATCTAACTCAAACATATTTTTAAAATAACTCCTATATTGTTCTGAATTTACATAACAGAATAGATTGGAATCAACTATTTTAGTATCATATTTACGTCCAAAAGTATTATATAATGAATCAATATAGTTAACTTGCTTATCTTTTTCATCTCCAACTAATTCATAGTCATATGGTATACCTACAAATGAATTATTTTGGAGTAAAATCTGTTTCAGTTCGTCTACACAAGTATACATAATTGTATTTTGATCTATACAATATACATACTTGTATTCCGTTTGAGATAACATATACAACTTAATATTTTTAGAGTCGCAGAAATTATAATCCGCTTTAATAATTTCTAACTCCATTTTGAATTTATAATCACTTAGTAGTGATTTAATACTATTATGGATATTATCTTCCACATATAAATCAATGCCTATTTTATTATTCAATTTATCACTCAAATTAATTAAATTAACTAATAAAATTTGAGAATTACAAGCCTTATCAACGCCTATCACTATTCGATGTTCGTCTTTCATAATTTTTGTTTTATCATAGTCACCAAAGCAGTTATTAAGCTGGAACACATTGAATTTTGGGTTTAGAATTAATTGTTCAGCCAACTCTTTATATTTATCAACATTTTGTGAATTGTATGGGTGATATTTTGTCAAAATTTCTACTAGGTTCTTTTTATTAGGTTTATACTTTCCTTCCCAAACAGAATTAATATGACCCATTGCAACTTCATATTCTACTTTACTATCAGAATCTTCATAAAATAAACCATTTTTTTTAAACGGAATACAATTATGAATAATAGGAATATTGAGAGTAAAACATTCAAGATGTATAAAGTTTAGTCCATTACGTATATTAGTACTTAAAATCGCATATTTAATATCCGACTCTCTAAGACGGTGGAATATCTCAAGAGCTAATGTCCTATCATATAGAACAACTTTCTTACATTGAACTATTTCTAAATGCCTTATACTACTTAAACAATCTTCATTTCTTTTGGGTTTACCAAATACATGGATAGTACCTAATCTATTTGGATACTTTAAAAAATATTTGTTCAGCATCGCTAAAAGTGGCAATGCCGTTTTATGTATACTTAGATTTGGTTCCATAATCAAAATATCAATTTCTGAATCAGATTGTATAATCTTATATTCTGAAATAATATTTTTTGTTTCAATATAGCTATTAATAATTTGATTATCCCATACATATGGTACTATTTTAACTGGTTTTTTAGTCATACAAGAAATGTATTCCTTAACGTGATTATACATTGGCATTAACCAGATTTCATCTACATATTCATTAGACATATCACGAATTATATTATTATGTACATTAAATACAAATTCCTCGCAATTTATTAAATAAAAATTACCAACCATCAAGTTAGCAATTTTTATACCTAACATCTTAATCTGATTTAATAAAATATATTGGTCTATAATTAATGAACTAAAAATAAGAAGTGAATAGTTTTGTAAGACATCTAAATCACAAATATTGTATACAGGTTCTTTGATTACGTCATATTCTTTTAGATGATTTTCAATGCTTACAAAATCTACCTCAAAGCCTACCTTTCTTAATGATTTCATAACAAAATACCCTTGTTGTGCACATCCATTAGTAAATATACTGTCAAATTTTTTAATACATATACCTATTTTTTTTGCCATATAATAAAATATTTAATAGTTCTTAAATAATAAAAAAAATAATTATAAATTTACTTTAATAGCTATTTAATTTATTCTTCATCACAGAGAAAGTAGACGATACCTCCAAATCTGGCCTCGTCTGCATAAATCTTGTATTTTTCACCGTCCCTATGAATGTAACAATAATGTTCATTTCCATTTTTATTTTCTCCCTCAATTAGACTTACAAATCCTCCGGTATAATCTACATTTCCAAATCTAATTTTACGCCCATCTTCGGTATATGTCCCGCTATTAACACACTCATCACATACATAATTTCCGTATCGTGCTGAAAATTCAATTGCTTTCTTACAAATAGGACAGTGGGGTGCTTGGTTCTTAGAAGACATGATGTTTTGATACTGAGTGATACGGAATCCTTGATCAAATTTCCGGTTTGAATGTGTAGTAAAATTATGAAAAATAAGAATTAAGCTCAAATGTAACTAATACATAATAAATTTGATGAAATCATTAATATATTTTTCAAAATTCACTGATTAACTATGTCTATTGAAGAAACACTATTCCATGCTTCACAAATTTCAAAATATATTCACTCTTTATATAATAGCGATGAATATGATGTGAATTCTGATTGGCAAGGACACTATGATTCGGGTCCTAATCCGTATTATTATCAAACAGAGAGTGGTATTTTTATCGAAGATAGTATTGGAGGTTCGCCGTTTTATCTTTGGACACCCTTGGGAAGATGGTCTATTCTTGGTTCTGTATACCAAGGAAATCAAGATGCGGTAGATGCTATTCAAGAAAAACTATTTAATTATCTCCAAGTTGAAGAATTCGCACCTGTTCCAACTTGTAAGTATCCAAGCAGAGGTGCAATTTGGAAGGTAAAAGGATATAATGATATTAGTCTACCTGATGCGGTTCCTAAATCCAAAGATTTCATTACTTATAGTGATGCTAAGGCTCAATTTGATGAGTTCACTAAAAAGTATCCGTCGTGGCTTCAACACAATTAAAAATAATATTTAAAAGTAGCTTCTGTTGCACAACCCCATATTGACAAATCCTGAACCTTTAAGTTTAACAATATAATTATCTATGACTGTGGTGTTCTGAAATATACTATTATTATCGTGTAAATTAACTTGGTTGACTTCTTTTTTTGCACCTGTCATTATACTGGCCCTGTGCATTGTCTTTAAGTAAATGAACATAAATTTTTAAATTTGATACATAATTAAAAGCATGTTGCCATAATATAAATAATGGGAATTCCAAAGTATTTTCGTCATATTACTAAAAAATATCCTGATGTTATTATTGATGTCGATAGCAAAGTAAAGATAGATAACCTTTACTTTGATATGAATTGTTTAATTCATCCGTGTTCACGTAACGTTACAAAAAATAATAAGAAACTTGTAATACTTCATAATAAAGCTGAGAAAAATAAAAAATATCAAACAGACTCTTCTTATCATACAGAACTCGAAATTAAGATTTTTAATGAAATTGCAACATATCTTGATAAGCTTATTACACTTGTAGACCCACAATTTATTTATATGGCTATAGATGGAGTAGCGCCTCGGGCTAAAATGGAACAACAAAGAATTCGCCGGTTTAGGTCAATCAAAATTAAAGAACTTGAAGATGAAGTATATAAAAAATATGGTGTTGATAATGAAACATTTGATACCAATTGTATTACACCGGGTACAATTTTTATGTACAAACTAAGTATATTTCTCAAAAAATACATTGAAGAGCGCTATCAAAAAGATAAAAAAAAATATATATTGGATGATTGCCAAAACAAGGGTGAAGGTGAACATAAAATACTTCAATATCTTAAAAACTACACTAAAGATGAGGTCAACTGTATTTATGGTTTAGATGCAGACTTAATTATGCTTTCATTGTGTGCGGATTCTAAAATCTACCTGCTGCGTGAAGAGGTTCATTTTGGGAAAGTAGATACAGAGTCGTTTCTGTATCTTGATATTGAAGAGTTAGGTGATAATTTATATGATGATATTTATGGAAGAATTGACTTTTCTGATTTTGAAGAAGAAGTTGAAGTAACTAAACAACAAATTATAAATGATTACATATGCCTTTGTTTCCTTATCGGTAATGACTTTTTACCACATCTAAATGGCATAGACATTCTTACCAATTCAATTAATGATCTTCTTTCAATATATATAAAAATTTACAATGTACGTCATAAACCCCTTGTTGATAATAATTCTATTAATTTCATCTTTCTTAGACAAATTATAACATTTCTGTTTTCGTCTGAAGATAAATACCTATATAAATATCAAAATAAGTTGGATAAATTTAGACCACGTTTGGAATATTCCAATGATATGGAATGTGAATTAGAAAAAATAAAGTTTTATCCAACATTTAACCAAAAATCTGTTTTTAAATTTGGCGAAACAAATTGGATGAACAAATATTATAACTACTACTTTAATATTAAAAATATTAATTTATCACAAACAAATATTAATGAAATTTGTACTAATTATATTGAAGGACTACAATGGAATATTAAATATTATCTTGAAGATTGCCCATCGTACACATGGTACTATAAATATAGAGCGGCACCTTGTATGAGAGAACTTACAAGATTTCTTATATCACGCGTCTATCCAGCTCAATTTGACTTAACACGCGAATATACTCCCCTTGAACAATTGTCAATTGTACTGCCTCCCCAATCATCTCATCTTTGGTCTAATAATTTCAAAAAAGAAGTAGAAATAGATTATCGACTTAAAAGCTTTTACCCTATTAATTTTGAGTTAGACCTTCAAAACAATGGAATGTTGTATCAATGTGACCCTATCTTAATGGATATTGATGATAGTTACATACAAAAAATTTTCAAAATGCTGAAGTTAAGTGATTTTGAAAACAATAGAAATAGTATATCCGGATTATTTATGAAAGGATTCGATAAAGAAAACATCACAATTGAAATTAACTAATAATAAATATTAATTATTATTAATTAAGTTATGTAATTACCTTAATTATTTTCACCGCCGTATTTTTCTTCATAGTATTGACGTAAGAGTGATACAGCATCTTTTAAGCTTATTTGGCGTTTTCCACCCATTTGTTCTTCAGAATTATTCTCAATAAGATTTTTATTTAAATTGCGTGTTCTTGAATAAGGTGAACCAACACGACCTAATCTTCTATTAAGAGCATTGTCTTTGTATGTTTTTATCGAACCTCCGGCAGATTGCTGTTTGTTTTTAAGTCTACGGACTAAAGCTCTTTTTTGTCTATTAGATAATTGGCGTTTTTGATGTACTTTTTTTCCGGGTGGGCATCTTGCACCATCAGATACACCTTCGTATTCATATCTGTGAGGTGAATTTTTAAATCTTGTATCTTCAACATGTGGTTTGTTATCAGAACATACTTTTCTTGTTAATGCGGCTTGTCTGGCAGATTTTGTTTTATAATCTCTGTTATTGTAATATTTATTTAATGCAATTATAGCTGAACGGGGTGAAATTTTACGGTAGGCGACTTTTGAACCTTTAGCTCTTGGTTTGAGAGTTTGAGAGCCAGATAAAAATCTAAATTTACCATTTTTGAAAAAAGCTCCCACTGAACCATTATCATACCTGCGTAACTCGGCAAGTCCTTTATTTTGGTTTGATACAAGTCGTATTTTACTTTTTAAATCATTAGCTACATCTGCTCTCGATATTACTTCACCTTTCCTGTTAGTTTTATCCATATATAATAATATAACATATTTTTATTTTGAAATATGTACAATAAATAAAAAAATTTTCACTATACATATTAAATGAAAAAGGATCAACTTTTTAAAAAAAATCCTTCTAATGAATTGTTTCAAAAAGTACTAAATGCATTTGGACTAACCGACTTAAACGATAAAAGATCATTTTCTCGCAAAGATTTACAGTACATAAAAACAGTCAATAAAGTAAATGAATTAAAAAATGAACTTAATGATTGTTACTTACCATGTAAAGCAAGAACATATTTAAGTGGATTAACTGAAAAAAATGTAATCACAATATTACGCCAAATACTAAAAACACGTAATTACACAATAGTATCGCGTGAAAAATACATGAAAGGTTGTAAATTTATAATATATAATTTGACAAAACTAGAACAACAAATATATAAACCTATGACTGATATACCTTCTGAAACAGAAAATACAGATACAGATAAACCTATAGTATTAACATTTAATTAATTACAATGTTACTTTATTTCTTGATTTATAATATATGAATAAACATACTAAAATAGTACTTATAATTTTTATTTCTACAATATTATTTATGTGTTTAAATATGAATTGTTATGAAAAATTTTATGTTAATGTATCTGTTAAAAAGCCCCAGAAAAAACCATGCAAAAAAAAATTGTTTAACATAGATGAACAAATAAAAACAAATCAAAATCCAATTGGATGGAAAACTTTTTGGCGAAAAAATTATGCGTCATTTGATAATAATTTAAATAATGTTTTTAAAGAACCAGAATATACACCATTTAAGAATAAATTAATGTATGATACCGTCAGACACGTTAGAACTCCGTTTTAAGTCATAATGTATGATAATCCATTAATTTCTTCAATCTTATAATCCGTGTTCTTCATAATAAATTTGGATAAACTTCCATAAGTTTTGTGTATATATGTCCTAATATTTCTAACCTTGTTATTATATTTTATTACAAAATTAGAATATTTTAACATATGGTTTATTACAATATACAATTGTCCAAGTTCAAGTTCAATATTGTTATTAAATAATATATCTTCTATAGTATCTAATATTTTTTTATCTATAGTATTATTAGATGGACTAAAATCTGTCATATATATCAAGTATTATATAAATAATTTTATTTATACTTACACACTAATAAAATTGTTTATATATATTAAATGGAAACATTAGTTGCTATTATTTTGGTTATAATAATGATAATCTATGACTCTAATCTTGTTGAAACTTTTAAAAAAAAAATAGAAAATTTCAATAATCCTACCAATAATGATTTAAATTTAAATTTATCATTACCCAATAAAAATCCATTGATTATCAATACTAATAAAGTCTGGATTTTTAGCAGAACCGAATATTCGTCAAGAAAATGGACCAACCGTGTCAATGAAAAACAACCAATACCTAATATTGAAGAACTTTGTATAGCTTCTATATTCAAGCACATGCCTTCATATAACATTCAAATCGTTAATGTTAATAATATTCAAAAATTACTTCCCGAATATACTAATATTCTTTCATTATGTAACTCATTTTACATGTACTATAATTTGATTAAATATGCGATTCTCAATAAATATGGTGGCCTATGGATCCCCAGTAACTATATACTTACAAAGCCCCTTAGTTGTATTGAAAAGTGTAAACATAACAAATTATTGACTTTTTCAAGAAATAATAATCAATTAGTAGATAATTATGGTTTAAGTGATGATATTATTTGTTGTACACCAGATAATCTTATTATCAAAGAAATGCTTTGTTTTTTAAAGAAGCAGTTAAATAGTTTTCAAAATGATTTAATATTCAAAAAAACAATTAATAAACATTTTAATACCTTATTAGACCAATACAAACATCATCATACGGATCAACAACAACTAATGATTGGTAATAAACACATTTCTGTTGATGATTTATTTTCTAATGAAATAGATGTTGAATTAATTAATTATGCTATAATAGATAGTCATCTTGAAGAAATACGCCATAATCACAAATACAGTTTTTTACTACACTTAGACAAAAAAAATATAATTGAATCTAACATGTTAATTGGTAAAATACTTAATAATGCACTTCTAGCTTAATTTACGTTTTTTTGAAATAATTCTAATTTTACGCCTAACATGTTTATTGCAAGATTTTTCCGTAGTTGGAGTCTTATTGCGAGGCTTGATTTTTAATTTTATCTTTTGTTTATTTTTACAATTAAGAAATGGATATTTTTCATACAATTTCTTAATTGCTTTTTCTTTTTTTTTTGCTTCAATCATAATATCAATTTCAGTATTATATTTTTGCGGAATGTTAAGTAAGTAATCTGGAATAGTTTCAATATAATCACTATGATGGCCTACACGTCCACACCCTTGTTCGCTTACATGAAATTTCGGTTTTATATTCCGTACCTTCCAAGTTGCCAATATCTTAGGAATATAATAATCAGGCTTTTCCAGCGATTCTTCTGGATGCAATTTTACATAACAATCATAATGATGTGTATCAAATACTACTGGAATTTGAATACGCTCCGCAATATCAAGACAGTCTTGGATAGAGAAACATCTTTCACAATTTTCAAGAACAAGCCTTCTTTGAACATTTTCGGGGAGTAATTTAAATTGTTCACACCATCTATCCTTCGTTTTTTCTTTATCACCATAAACTCCACCACCATGAACTACCATAACCGAATTTTGATTACAACCCATTAAATCGAGTACATCTGCGTGATAAGAAAGGTCACGTATGGTTTGCTCAAAGCTTTTCGTATCCGGAGTACCTACTACATTATACTGTCCAGGATGAAAGGTCAATCGTTGACCCAAAAATGTTGCTTTCAGGCCTATTTGCCTAAGTAAATCCTTAGCAAAATCAAAATCATAATCTTCAACCTTAATATTAGATTTATGAGGGAATAATTCACTACTTAGCCTAAATACCTTGATTCCATTGGCCTCATTCCAATCCATCATAGTTAATATATCATTCAAATTTTGAATAATTTTTTCTTTAAGTATACCTATACCTTTCTCCTGAATTGTTCTAATTATCACCTTTCTAGATGCGAAAACAGATGGTTTTCTTTCGCGTAATTCTATATTTAAACAGCATAAACCAAGTTGAATGGGCTTAGATAAGCTCATTGTTGTCTGCAAGATAAAAATTACATCTTTAAAAATCAAATTTATTTATAAAAATGTATTTGATTAGTTCTATTCTAGAAAGTGCATATTATTATTGCTAAAATATGTAGATATTCTATCACTATAGCGTTTAACATTATTTTCATGTTCTACTTCTTTAGATATTAATTTAGAATTATAATTATCAATAGCTTTTTCTTGTTCTTCGGAAAGTTCTAATTTATCGTTGGTTCTATCGCGTGTATATTTTTTATAGTTTCTATTCAATTCAATATTATCACTATCTATTTTTTCTAGTTCAAATGCTTTCTTATAATCAGTGTAATTTAAGTCACCACCTTTACCAGAAAAATCATCTTTTCTTTCACAGATTATGTTATAACTATGTTCGTTAATAGCCTCTGGGACTCGGTATTTAACTATATCTGTTCCAATATCTTCGTATTGCTTATCAAAAGCAACATTAAAATCTGATTCACTTTTAATTGTTTTTTTTATATCTATATCTTCTCTTATACCACCATCAACCATTATATTACCATACCCATCTTCATCATAATCGTCTACAAATTTATGTTCCTCATATAATTGATTAAATTTAGTATTATCAATGGATTTTATACTACCAGAAAAAAGTGGCTTTTTTTTTTCAGTTTCATGGAACTCTCTATAACTTTTTCTAAGTTCAATATAGTCCTTGTCCATTATAGCCGATTTAAGTATAAATTCATGATGTTTAATAGCTTGAACAATTTGTATAAACATCTCCGAACTACCACTTCCCTTTTTATCTGGATGATAAATATTTCGTAATGAAATATATTTTTTTCTAAGTTGTGGTAACCGTAATTTTTCCTTGTCTTTAATGTCTAATGGATCAATTTCATCAAGTATGATATTATTCATTATCATGATTCGTTTTTCAATATTAGTTAAAAATGCTGTGTCACGTATATCTAATGCGTCATCTCTAAGCATTGTAACTTCATTAGCTTCCTTTTCATGTGATTGATGGTCATTGTTCAATTGTTCATGATTAGGTTCGTATGAATATGTAGGCTGTTTAACATTAGAATTTTGATTAATAAGAGAACTTCTATTTTCAAAAGATTGTTTTCTGGATTCTACATTGGACTTATACAGTTGATTGACACTTGGTGAATATTTATTATCAATTTGACTATTAATGCCAAATTGTCCATCTGTGTTTTTATCGGGAATCTCTGGTTTAAAATATTGATAACTGTTTAAATTTTTACTAAGCTCAGTTTTATCAGTTTCATAAACTTGTGTTTCGTAATTAGACTTATGACTATACATATTATTATTATTCTGTACAGGTTGAATATTTTTAGATTTATTTATAACATGTTTTGTCTGATTAGGTACACTTTTTGCAGTGCTATTATCATTGGTTGTATTTTTTTGTTCTTTAATTATTGATTTTGAGGGAACTTTACTTGATGATTCAGTATTACCCATTTATTATAATAAAATATTTCTTTAAAAATTATATATATTTAAAACGAATACGCTATATATATTTACATATGAAGATTGAAAACGATATTAAACTAGATTTTAGTGATGTACTTATCAGACCTAAAAGGACTATATTATCATCGCGTTCTCAGGTAACACTTGAGCGTGAATTTAAATTTCCCCATTCGTCATGTAAGTGGTCAGGTATACCAGTAATGGCCGCCAATATGGATACTACTGGTACATTCGGAGTTATGGATGTTTTACATAAGCATAAACTACTTACATGCTTAACTAAATTTTATTCAAAAGAAGACTATGAAAAACATTATGATACATGTAAAAGCCAAGATTATTATGGTATTATATCAACCGGTATAGGTGAAAAAGATTATGAAAAATTATGTACCATTATTGATTGGAGAAAATCTTTAAACAAGCCAGACTTAGTAAATTGGGTATGTATAGATGTAGCAAATGGATACATGCAAAATGTGGTTGAATTCTGCCAAAGAATACGCCAACGTGAACCAGATGTAATTCTTATTGCAGGAAATGTTGCAACACGTGAAATGACAGAAGAATTAATTATCAACGGTAAAGTAGATATTGTAAAGGTAGGTATTGGTCCGGGAAGCGCTTGTACTACACGTCTTAAAACAGGTGTAGGTATGCCTCAATTATCTTGTATTATCGAATGTGCTGACGCCGCTCATGGTGCTGGTGGCTTTATTATTGCTGATGGTGGTATTACATGCCCTGGTGATATGGCTAAAGCATTTGGTGGTGGTGCAGATTTTGTAATGGTTGGAGGACAATTTGCAGGCCATGAAGAAAATCCGGGTGAAATTATTGAAGAAAACGGAGAAAAATATAAATTATTTTACGGAATGTCATCAGAACATGCTATGAATAAACATTATGGTCAAATGGCTAAATATCGTTCCTCTGAGGGCAGGGTCGTTAAAATTAAATTCAAAGGACCTATTCAAGATACGGTTCTTGATTACCTTGGAGGATTACGTTCAACATGTACATACATCAATGCTAATTGCATCAAACATATACCTAAATGTACAACTTTTGTTAGAGTAAATAATCAACTTAATTTGATCTACTCAAGATAACTAGTTTAATTATTAAAAATTATTAATAAATAAACTATAATTCTACTGAATCACAACTATTAACATCGTCATCAATTGCTTGTTCTAATTTTTGGTCATGAATATCAATACATATCTCTTTTTTAGTAATTTCATCATAATTATGAATATCGCCTTGATTACTTATGCGTACTTTAATTATAGATTGTAGATGAATAATACTTAGATTATAGATTGTGTATTCAATAAGTATTACAGCAATTGAATAAAATTTCATTACAAAAGATATACCTACAAAAAATGAAAGATATGAAAATAATTTTAAGTTAGACCTATATAGATTGCAATATAAATTTTTATTTTTTATAGTCATCATACCTATAACAAGATAAATGATTAATATTAAAAGGCAAAATCCCAGTGATATTATCCAATAAATCATATCTATTTCCTTTGAATCATTCTGTTTGGGTTGATATATATATCGGGTTAAATTATTATTTGAATCAACAGCTTGTAAAATTAGACTTAACAGATAAGCAAATATATTCATTAAAATATAGAAACAATTAGGACTAAGTACAGTTTTTACAAAACAAGTTCTATTTTCTCTTGAAGGTGTGACTTTATATCTATGATTACAAATTTCACATTTATATTGATTATCTCTATTGGTGGTAATATTTCGCCATTCATTCAAACATCCTTTGTGAACATATTTTGAACTTCCTGTACATTTACAAGGGTGAAGCATATTATCAATGCTATCTTCTTCCAAACATATTCTACAGGTTTCAATAGCAGTAGCCTGAGATTGACTGTCAGACATAATTTCATAATCCATTAAATTATAATAACTGATATTCTTTAAATTAAAGAAATTTGATTAAATTAAATATTAAAGATTTGATTATATATCACGTCTACATGACTTCTAAAGATGCTCTACCCACTGTTGAAAAAACTATCAAACCAAAAATTAAGATTAAACCAGGAAAAGATAAAACTACTAATAATTCAACTGCTCCTAAACTTAAATTAAAGAAAAAGAAAGTAAGCCCGAAAAAAGCCTCCGAAATTTACAAAAAAATGCAACACGCTGAGCATATTCTTGAGAAACCAGATACTTATATTGGGTCATCTGAAAAAGAATTTTCAAAAAAGCACATATACTGTGAAAATAATACAATTAATTTGAAAGATATTTCAGTAGCACCTGGCTTCTACAAGTGCTTTGATGAATTACTGGTTAATAGTCATGACCATAAACAACGTATGAAAAAAATAGCTACAGATGAAGGTAACCATCATTTAGTAACAACGATTAAAGTCAATATTAACGATGACTCAAGCATTTCATTTTATAACGATGGTGATGGTATTCTAATTGAATATATGGAGGAACATAAGATGTATCCGCCAGAATTGATTTTTGGTTCACTTCTTACATCTACTAATTATGATGATAATGAGGAACGTGAATGGGGTGGACGTAACGGTTATGGTGCTAAACTTGCGAATATCTTTTCGGAAAAGTTTATTGTAGAAACCGTTTGTCACTTTAATAATAAGAAATTCAAACAAGAATTTTCGGATAATATGAAAAAACGCAATGAACCTAAAATCACATCAGTTAAAGGTAAACCTTATACCAAAATCACGTGGTTGCCTGACTACAAACGATTTGGCATGGATGGCCTTGAAACGGAAGTTAGGGATTTGATGGTTAAGCGTGTATATGATATTGCGGGGATTACAGATAAAGAAACTAAGGTATATTTTAATGACAAACTTATCGAGTCAAAAACATTTGACAAATATGTTGACCTTTACCTTCCACCCAGCGAAGACCTAAAAAGAGTATTTACTGAAGGACCAGGATGGCAAATTGTTGCTTGTAGTAGTTCTGATGATATTTTCGAACAGGTATCTTTTGTAAATGGTATCAGTACTACAAGGGGTGGTACACACGTTGATTACATCGCTGACCAAATAAAGAACAAGATGATTGATTTCCTTAAAAAGAAGAAGAAAATAGATATCAAACCACAAATTGTTAAAAATCAACTAAGATTGTTTATAAATGCAAGCAAAATTATTAATCCGGTATTTGATTCTCAAACTAAAGAAACTCTTAAAACACCTAAGCAAAAATTTGGAAGTTCATATGATATTCCAGATAAGTTTATTACTCAACTAATGAAAACGGATATTCTTGATAAGATTCAGGCTCAAGCTGCATTTAAAGATAGCCAGTTGCTGTCTAAAACAGACGGCAAGAAGAGCAAAAAGGTTCATGTCGCTAAATTAAGCGATGCTAATAAGGCCGGTACAACTGAATCGAAGCAATGTACTATCATATTCACTGAAGGAGATTCTGCTAAAACAATGGCTATCTCTGGATTAGCTGCATTGACAGAAGGTAGGGAATATTTCGGAGTTTATCCACTTAGGGGTAAAATTTTGAATGTAAGAGATGCGCCAAATACGCAAATTATGAATTGTGCAGTACTTAATGATATTAAAAAAATATTGGGACTTTCGATTAATACAGACTACAAGGCTATGTATGAAAAAACAGGAGTATGGCCTTTGCGTTATGGTAAAATTATGATTATGACGGACCAGGACCATGATGGTTCGCATATTAAAGGATTAATGATGAATATATTTGATAGCATGTGGTCTAATCTTATTGAACTTGGATTTATTACAAGCATGGTAACCCCTATTATTAAGGCTTTTAAAGGTAGTCAAGAAAAGATTTTCTATACTATTCAAGATTACGAAAAATGGAAACAAACATGTAATACAAAAGGCTATCGTATTAAGTATTATAAAGGTTTGGGTACTTCAACAACTAAAGAAGCTAAAGAATATTTCAAATCACTCAAGGTAATTACTTACAATCTTCCCGAAGACGAATCTCCGGTAGTAGTTAATAATGATGAATCCAAGGAAGATACTGATTCTAAGGACGAAGATACTGATTCTAAGGAAGAAGATACTAAATCTAAAGACGATGATACCAAATCTAAAGATGATGGTGTAACTATGTCTGGTACAAGTGAAGTTAAAGTTAAAAATGACCTTGATTTAGCTTTCAATAAAAAACGTACAAACGACCGTAAAGTATGGTTGCTTGATTATAAAAAGGAAAAGATTCCAGATTTTAATAAGAAGCTTATTTCGGTAAATGAATTTGTTAATGACGAACTCATTCATTTCTCGAATGAAGATAATGATAGGTCTATTCCTAACATTATGGATGGGCTTAAACCATCTCAACGTAAAGTACTCTTTGGTTCATTCAAGAGAAACCTTAACAAAACCGATGTAAAAGTTGCCCAACTGGCTGGTTACATTAGTGAACATGCAGCTTATCATCACGGCGAGGTGTCACTTGAGAATACAATTAAAAATATGGCTCAAGATTTTGTTTCATCGAATAATGTCAACTATCTTGCTCCAATCGGACAGTTTGGTTCAAGACTTATGGGTGGTGTAGACGCTGCTCAATCAAGGTATATCTTTACGAAACTGTCAAATATTACACGTTACATATTTAAAAAGGAGGATGATTGCCTTGTAAAACATTTGGATGAAGACGGTTACGCAATTGAACCCGAATATTATTATCCAATTATTCCCACTATCCTCATTAATGGCTCTACAGGCATAGGAACTGGATTTTCAACTGATATTCCTATGTTTAATCCTCTTGATATATCAAAATATATCCTTGATTTGATTGATGGTAATGAACCTAAGCTATTTAAACCTTGGTTTAGAGGGTTTACTGGTAAAATTGAATCTATTTCACCTGGTTCATATATTACAAGGGGTAAAGTAGAATTTATTAATGATAGCACACTTCAAATTACTGAATTACCAGTAGGAACATGGACTGAAAAATATATTGAATTCTTGAACAAGATTTCAGTAGAGCGTGGTAAAGAAACCGCTAAAAACTTTGTACGGTCATTCCGTGATAATTCAACCGAAACACAGGTAGATATTACTCTTAAAATCAACCCAATTAACCTAAATAAATGGAGGAATAAATTTGGAAAAGATGGTGTTAGTGAATTAGAAAACCGCCTTAAACTTACATCAGCAGTAGGAACATCTAATATGCATATGTTCAACGAAGAATGTAAAATGAAAAAATTTTATAACATTGAATCTATAATTCTACATTGGTTTCAGGTAAGAAAAGAGATTTATGTGAAACGCCGTGATTATATGTTGAAACAGCTCAAACAAGAGCTCGATATTATCAAATTCAAGGTGAAATTTATCGGAGAAATTATCGAAGATACAATTAAAATTAAAAATGTAAAAAAAAATGTACTTATTCAATCACTGGTTGAAAAGCAATATCCAAAAATTTCATTGAAAGATAATGTTGAAAAAAGCTATGACTATCTACTTGGAATGGATTTATATAAATTAACTACTGAAGAGATTGAAGAACTCAAGAAAAAAAGTGAAATTAAAGAAGTTGAATATAATACACTTCTTTCAAAATCCGCCAATGAACTTTGGAAGGAGGATATATCAGAATTTACGGAAGTATACAAAAAAGACTTACAAGTATATGAGAAAGAACATTTTACAAGAAAGACAGATGTTAAAATAAAGAAACGCCGTACAACTAAAAAAAAAATCTGAATAAATTAATAATTAATTAGCTGTTATTTATTGATTTATTGGTTTATTGGTTTATTAAATGCTCTATAAAGCTTTTAAATTGAATTTGTTGATATTTAGGCATTTTAAACTCCGCGTTATCAATTAATTTGTTAAAGTCTTTATTTGAAATTTTTTTTTTAGGTTTTCCTCCTCCAGTTTGTGTAGGAGCACATGGTCTGGTGACTGTATTTGCAACATTTTTATTATTATTAGATACAGTTGTATCATCTATATATCCCCATATTTTAGAAAAAATTGATTTAGGTTGTTCGTTAACTTTATAACTTACGGTACAACTGGATGTACTGGCACATTGGGAATTACCCCGCACAGCTTGATATTTACTCTGTGCCTCTGATAGTACAGTTTGTGCTGCATCTTTCGCTGCACTCTGTCCAGGATCATTCTTTGCAATCTGTGATGCTGTCTCGAACTCACTCTTTGCTTTTATAAGCACCGCTTCTGCTGCCTCTAACTCCCAATCTGCCCCCGCTGTTCCAGCACACGGAGTATTATTCACACCGTAACTTAATGTAGGAGAATCACCTGTTGCTGTATCTTCTTTAATAGCTTGTGGTATAGAAGCTCCTGAATCATTTCCAAATCCAAATGTACCTGGCGCATCTCTTGTTTGTATGACAAACACGGGTGTTCTAGTATCATTAATACCGCTATCAGGTGTTGTTACATGTTCGGTACCAAGATAATGATAGTATCCTCCTTCTTGATAAATTTCATTCATTTCTCTTCCAGTAACCATTTTTCCACCCCTTGCTCTAACATTTTGACTTATTTTTTCAAGGTAATGATTTGTTAGAGTAACATAATCTTCATCATTCTTTTTAAATAGGTCTTGTATCAACTTATCCATTATTATAATTAATATAATTTTTTTTCAATTTAATATAAATATCTAAGGA
>MDTA01127402.1_pt1 | contig 31363 bp, 27 predicted proteins | sample 811151 | NCBI WGS metagenome assembly MDTA01 (sample SAMN05326648, study PRJNA326480) | marine metagenome | isolation source: seawater | place: Indian Ocean: South | collected 2010
CCGGTTCAGGAGACGACAGCTGCCAAAGTGACTCCTTCAAGATTGGACCAGATGGAGTTTACGGGTTTAATGGCGATCGGATCGGATGCTACCATTTCCCTCTACGATTCCAAGACGAAGGAAAGCGTCTGGGTGCCCTTAGATGGATCGGAAGATGGTTTTGCCGTCAGCGGTTGGGATGAGGCGGACGGAACCATATCCGTTTCTCTCAATGGAATCACAAAGCAGATTGCTATAAACGAAAACGAGATCATCACCCTTAAACAGGCTGCTCCTGTTCGTAGCGTGGCGGATAATACTCCCGCCCCAAAAAAGCCCGTTCGAGTCAAAGACCCGGAAACGCTAAAGAAAGAAGAGGAAGCAAGGCAGTTCGTTAGCAATATTCTCGCTAACGGCATGAGGCAACGGGAAGAGTTTCGCCGATCCAGGGAAGCGCGAATAGCGGGGGCTAGAAACAATTAGATCCAAACCGCTCGAGGTGGATTAACAGTATCTGTCGATTTTCGACTTTGGGTCGATTTTGGATTAGGGTCTTCTACCGATTGGGCCCTGATTTAGCTTTAGTTCCCCCTCAGCCATTCGATTATGGGCTTGAAATCGCAAATAACATATCAATAAATCCGAATATGTTGATATTTTGAGCTAAGCGGCTCAATTAGCGATCAAATCACTAATCGAATATGGCCAAAAATTACGTATTTTCCTCGGAGTCGGTTGCGGAAGGGCATCCGGATAAAGTGTCGGACTACATCTCCGACAGCGTCCTGGACGCTTGTCTCGCCCAGGATCCCCAAAGTCGGGTGGCCTGTGAGACCCTAGTAAAGAGTAACCAGGTAGTCCTCGCCGGCGAGATCACCACCAAAGCGAAGCTGAACTATGAGGAGATTGTCCGCCAAGCTATACGGGATATTGGCTATGTTAATGACGACGACGTGTTCCACGCCGACAAGGTTTTCATAACAAACAATCTTACCAGTCAGTCTCCGGACATCGCCCAAGGGGTCGATGCCCGTAAAGCCAAGGACAAGGATACCGCCGAGCAGGGCGCGGGCGACCAGGGTATTATGTTCGGCTACGCTTCCAATGAGACCAAGGAGCTTATGCCTGCGGCGGTCATGTATGCCCACCACATTGGTCGGGAAATCGCCAAGATACGGCATGCTGGGCGGCAAGCGAAATGGCTTCGCCCTGACTGTAAGTCGCAGGTGTCCATTCGATACGAAGGCGACAAAGCCGTGGAGATAACGGCGGTCGTGATATCGACCCAGCACACGGAAGATGTTCGCCGCAAGGACATAGAGAAGTTCATGATCGAGAAAGTGATCAAGCGGTGCTTGCCCAAGCGATTGCTGACGAAGAACACGGAATTTTTGATCAATCCTACGGGCCGATTCGTTATTGGCGGACCGCAAGGAGATGCTGGATTGACCGGCCGCAAGATAATCGTGGATACCTATGGCGGAGCAGGACGGCATGGTGGAGGAGCGTTTTCTGGCAAGGATCCGTCCAAGGTGGATCGCTCGGCGGCCTACATGTGTCGGTGGGTGGCCAAGAACATTGTGGCTGCAGGTCTTGCTGATCGAGCAGAACTGCAAGTCGCCTATGCGATTGGACATCCCGAACCGGTATCCATTTCAGTAGATACATTCGGGACAAGCAATGTTGATGAGGAGGCGATTGAAGCGGCCGTTGCCCAAGTGTTCGATTTTAAGCCAGCTGGAATCGTCAGGCAACTTAAGCTGAAAAGGCCGATTTATCGGTCGACCACCAACTACGGTCATTTCGGAAAGGACGAGCTCACTTGGGAGCAAACGAACAAGGCTGCCGCCTTGAAAAGAGCGGTTAGGCAGGGGAGCAAATAATTTGGAGAGAATAATATGAGTGATACACAAACATTGGACTACAAAGTAGCGGATATCTCCTTGGCCGATTTTGGTCGCAAAGAGATCGACATAGCAGAGCAGGAGATGCCTGGCTTGATGGCTATCCGGGAAAAATACGCGGGCGAGAAGCCATTGCAGGGAGTCCGAATCATGGGCTCATTGCATATGACCATTCAAACGGCAGTCTTGATTGAGACTTTGGTCGCCTTGGGAGCTGATGTACGCTGGGTGAGCTGCAACATCTTTTCGACTCAGGATCATGCTGCTGCCGCCATTGCTAAATCGGGCGTCCCCGTTTTCGCTTGGAAAGGAGAGACTCTGGAAGAGTACTGGTGGTGCACAGATCAGGCCCTCAGCTTTCCGGGAGGACTGGGCCCGCAATTGATAGTCGATGATGGAGGTGATGCCACGCTACTCATCCACAAAGGTTTTGAACTGGAGAATGGCAGCGATTGGGTTGATTCGGCTTCCGGCTCCGAAGAAGAGCAGGTCATTAAGAATCTCCTCAAGAAAATCCACGCTGAGAACCCCAGTCGTTGGAAAGACACGGTTGCCGAGTGGAAGGGCGTTTCCGAGGAAACAACGACTGGCGTGCACCGTCTCTATCAGATGATGGAAAGCGGCAGTCTGCTCGTGCCAGCTATCAACGTGAACGACTCTGTGACCAAGTCTAAATTCGACAATCTGTACGGCTGTCGCGAGTCGTTGGTTGACGGTATCAAGCGGGCAACCGACGTCATGACCGGCGGCAAGGTCGCCGTTATTTGTGGATATGGGGATGTTGGCAAGGGCTGCGCTCAAGCTCTGGTAGGCATGGGGGCTCGTGTGATCGTAACGGAGATCGACCCAATTTGCGCCTTGCAGGCGGCGATGGAAGGGTTCGAAGTCTGTCCCATCGAAGACACGCTAGGGCGGGCTGATATCTATGTGACCACGACCGGCAACAAGGACATCATCCGTGTTGAGCACATGGAGAAGATGAAGGATCAAGCTATCGTTTGCAATATCGGTCACTTCGATAACGAGATCCAAGTGGACAACCTGAATGCATACGAAGGCATTGAAATCGACGTGATCAAGGATGAATCGCAGGGAGCGGTGGAAAAGTACACATTCCCAAGCGGAAACAGCATCTACATGCTAGCCAAAGGCCGCCTGGTCAATTTAGGCTGCGCGACTGGGCATCCGTCGTTTGTTATGTCTAACTCATTCGCGAATCAAACGTTGGCTCAGATAGATCTTTGGAAGAACAAGGAGACCTACAAGCCAGGCGTTTACCTGCTGTCAAAGGCCCTCGACGAAGAGGTGGCTCGCCTGCACTTGGAGAAAATCGGTGTCAAATTGACCAAGCTGACCCAAGAGCAAGCGGACTACATCGGCGTCAAAGTCGAAGGTCCCTTCAAGCCAGCTCACTACAGGTACTAGAGTTCGGGAGCCTCTCCGTTGGCGATTAGGTTGGGGAGGACCGTCTTCAGCTTTCGCCAAGGCTATAGCTAGACAAGCGGTCCTCCATTTCCTGAAAACTGGAGAGGCGAGCCCAGTCTTCGCTACAGCTTCGCCTGGCCCGCGGTCTTCCGTCCCTTTTGGCATGCGTCCCGAGTCGCCTTCGCCCATTCTTTTCAGTCATTGTCGCACATGGCTAATGGGATTTCAGCTGCTGGAGAAAAAAAGCGGCAACTAACTCCATCGGTGGCGTGTCACAGGGAATTTTGCACTTTTGTTTTATGCGGATAGCTGTCTAGTTTCCGCCCTTTGCAATTTGAAATGTCGACACAGTCTTTAGACGCATCCAACAGCCCGCTCGATCCGGCTCAAGTGACGCAAGTTAATCAGCTTGCTGCTCAGCTGTCTCCAGCCCAATTGAACTGGGTGGCTGGATACTTGACGGGGCTTGGCGTTTCGGGCCAAGGAGCAGTCGCTTCCGAGGCAGCGGGAGGCGACAGCAAGCTGACGATTCTTTACGGGTCTCAGACGGGAAATGCCCAGGGTGTTGCGGCGGCTCTGTTCGAAGAAGCGAAACGCAAAAACCTTCCGGCCGAGCTGGTATCGATGGGCGACTTTAAGCCCAAGCAGCTCAAGTCGACTACCCATTTGGCCTTATTGGCGAGCACTCACGGAGAAGGGGATCCGCCTGACGATGCGGAGTTTCTGCACGAACTGCTGGGCAGTAAAAAGGCCCCGAAACTAGATGGATTGAAGTATGCCGTTCTCGCCTTTGGGGACACGAGCTACGAGTTTTTCTGCCAAACCGGTAAGGATTTCGACGAGCGGCTAGCTCAATGCGGAGCGGAACGGATGCTGGATCGGGTGGATCTTGACGTTGAGTTTGAAGACCAGGCGAAAGCTTGGAATAGTCGTGTTTGCGATACGTTTGCCCCTTTGGTCGGACAGTCGCGGGTTCCAGCCTTCAGCCAAGCGGGCGCCGCGGTAGCTCAGCCGCCGCCCAGCGTCGAATACGACAAGAACAATCCTTATGAAGCCACTCTTTTGGTTGGTCAGAAAATCACCGGGCGCAATTCGGTGAAAGACATTCGCCACATCGAGATCGATCTCTCCGATTCCGGAATTCGTTACCAACCGGGCGATGCTTTGGGGGTGTTTTTCAAGAACGATCCGAAACTGGTAGCGGATGTTCTAAAGGCCCTGGAAATCGATCCGGAGGAAAAGGTGGGTGAGCAGACAGCGGAGGAAGCTTTGCTCGAGAGTTTTGAGCTGACCAAGCTGCACTCCAACTTCGTCAAACAGTATGCGGAGGCAATCGATAGCGCCGCGCTCAAAGAAATTACCTCGGATAAGGCTGCATTGAAAGCCTATGCGGCAGATCGTCAGTTAGCCGACGTCGTGAAGCAGAATCCAGCCCAGCTGGAGGCGGGAGCGTTTTTCTCATTGCTGCGGAAACTGACGCCGCGTTTGTACTCGATCGCTTCCAGTAAGGCGGAAGTCGACGAGGAAGTGCATCTCACTGTGGCAGTGGTTGAATATGAGGCCCATGGAGAAACGCACTTGGGCGGGGCTTCAGGCTATCTCTGTCGACGTCTACAGGACGGCGGTACGGTCAAAGTCTTCGTCAAGGGCAACGATAATTTCCGTTTGCCGGCAGATCCGAGTGCCCCCATCATCATGATCGGACCCGGTACTGGGATCGCTCCGTTTCGGGCGTTTCTGCAGGAGCGGGTGGCGAACGGAGTTGATGGCGATTCCTGGCTCTTTTTTGGAGCCCCGAATTTCACTGAAGACTTTCTTTATCAGACCGAGCTGCAGGACTATTTCAAAAGGGGGCAACTCAAGCGTCTCGATCTCGCCTTTTCTCGCGATCAAGACTACAAGATCTATGTTCAAGATCGTCTCCGCGAGCGATCTGAAGAGCTTTGGGAATGGATCGAGCGCGGCGCCCACATTTACGTGTGCGGGGACGCGACGCGGATGGCCAAAGATGTGCATGACGCATTGCTGGCCATTTTCCAAGAGCGAGGTAAGCTTTCCCCTGAGAAGGCGAGCGAATTCCTCAAGCAATTGAGACGCGACAAGCGTTACCAGAGGGATGTGTACTGATGAGCGAGGCAAAAAAACTTAGTCCGAACGAGGGAATTAAGAGTCGCAGCCATTTCCTGCGGGGCACCATCCTGGAAGGGTTGGCGGACCCGAGCACGGGCGGGTTGGCGGCTGACGACACGCAGTTAACCAAGTTTCACGGCTTTTACCAGCAAGACGATCGCGATTTGCGTAGCGAGCGGAAGAGGCAAAAACTGGAACCGCTACACAGTTTCATGCTTCGGGCCCGTGTGCCAGGAGGGGTGATGCAACCGAAGCAATGGCTGGCCGTGGATGCGATCGCTCGCGAGCTCACCATATTTCAATCGATACGCATCACGACCCGTCAGACCTTCCAGTATCATGGTATTCTCAAGCGGAACATCAAGCATCTGATTCAAAGCTTGGGTAGGGAGATGCTGGACTCGATAGCCGCTTGTGGAGATGTAAATCGTAATGTAATATCGAATACGAATCCGCTGGAGTCGGAGTTGCATGGCCAGGTGCATGAATACGCTATCAAGATAAGCGAGCATCTGCTGCCTCGAACCCGGGCCTATCAGGAGATTTGGCTCGACGAAGAAAAAGTGGCTAGCAACGAAGAAGAGGCAGAGCCCATATATGGCTCGACCTATTTGCCTCGCAAGTTCAAGATCGCTCTAGCCATTCCGCCTCACAACGACGTGGATCTCTACGCGAACGACCTGGGTTTCGTGGCCATATCGGAAAACGGGGAGCTAGTGGGTTTCAACGTTTTCGTAGGGGGCGGCATGGGGAGTACTCATGGGGATAAGGCGACCTATCCTCAGATTGCTCGTGGCCTCGGTTTTATAGGGCCTGAAAATGCCATTGCCGTATCGGAAGCGGTAGTCCTCACTCAGCGCGATTTTGGCGATCGGGTGAACCGCAAGCATGCCCGGCTCAAGTACACAGTTGATGACATGGGTGTCGATGCCTTCCGAGCTGAGGTAGAAAAGCGTTCAGGGATCGAGTTTCAAGAGGAGCGTCCATTCGAATTCACGATGCACAGCGATCGTCTGGGCTGGGTGAAAGGGCTGGAGGACAAGTGGAATCTGACGCTTTTCATCGAGAATGGCCGGATTTGGGACAGAGACGAGAAACGGTACATGACCGGTCTGCGGGAAATCGCGGAGATGCATGAGGGCGAGTTCCGAATGACGGCGACGCAAAATCTGATCATCGCCAATGTCCCTGAAGCTAAAAAGGAACAGGTCGAGTCATTAGCTCGTGAATACGGATTGTTCGGCCAAACTTTGAGCGGGCTTCGTCGCAATAGCATGGCTTGCGTTGCCTTGCCCACTTGCGGACTAGCCATGGCGGAGGCGGAGCGCTACCTGCCCGATTTGGTAACGAAGATGGATGGGCTTTTGGCCAAGCACGACCTGGCGGAAGAACCCATCGTCATTCGCATGACGGGCTGCCCGAATGGTTGCGCGAGGCCCTTCCTGGCGGAGATCGCTTTTGTAGGCAAAGGTCCTGGAAAATACAATTTCTACCTCGGTGGAGATGGGAAAGGCGAGCGCTTGAACAAGCTCTACAAGGAAAACGTTGGCGAGGATGTCATCCTTGAAGAACTGGATCAGCTGCTATCGGCTTATGCCAATGAGCGGGAAGCCGGCGAGCGATTTGGCGATTTCGTTATTCGCCAGGGCGTTGTCAAAGCGACGATCGAAGGACGCGATTTTCACGATTAGTTAGGTTTTATAAGTGGTATTATACCAAGCGTCATCATAAACCTAGTATTTCGCATCGGAGGGTAACGCTCAGTCTTTGCCTTCAGCCCGTCCGTTTGCAGCATTGACGGTGCGTTGCCCTCCAAAAAAGCGGCTTCCAGATGTTAAATTGTGACGACATTGCGTATACGTCACGTTTGGAAAAAAAGCTTACTTTGCAGGCCGGCCCAAGAAATTTCGTTGAGTCCCATCCTAGGGTATCCAGATTTCCATCCCAGATGCAATCAAGAGATCACGCTTTCGAGAAACTCAAAAGCCACATCGGGGAGAATCCGTATCCAGGCAGGGGCTTGGTGATTGGACGTTCCCATGGCGGTGAATGCTGGCAGCAGGTATACTTCATCATGGGGCGGAGCCCGAATAGTCGCAACCGCCAATTCAAGGGAAAGGGCGGCTCGCTGGAAACGCAGCCTTTCGATGCCTCGAAAGTGGAAGATCCGTCTCTGATCATCTACGAAGCTATGCTGGAGTTGGGTAGGGCTTTCCTCGTTAGCAATGGGGATCAAACAAGAACGGCTTACGAGGGGCTCAATGCGGGCCGATCCTTCTCAGAGGCCCTGAGCGAGCGCGAGCGCGAGCCTGATGAGCCCAATTATACGCCTCGAATTACAGGGATGCTAGACCTCGCGGGTGGATCGGCGTCGATTGCCCTCAGCATCTTAAAGGCGAATCGAAGCGATCCGGGGTTGACGGATCGCTGGTATTATTATCCGAGCGCTCCCCAAGCGGGAGAAGGGTATGCGTTGACAACTTACATGGGGGATGGGAATCCGTTGCCCTCGTTCGAGGGAGATCCCCTCGTTTTGCCAATTGAGGCGAGCCCAGAGGAAACTCTTGATCTCTATTGGTCCTCTCTTGACGACGACAATCGCATTTCCCTAGCGGTTAAGGAAATTTCAGCTAAAGGGGACGGTTCCAGAATTCTCCTTCGCAACAAGTATCAGTAGATAGGATTGGGGTTGAGCGGATCGGGCTAGCGCGGATCGATATCAAGACTGAAATCCGCGATGCCTTCGGATTCGGCGTTCCTTGATGCGTATTCGGCTGCTAGAGCTAGGGATTTCTTTGGGTCTCTTCCTGAATGGATAACGGCTTGGAGATAGGTGGCGAAGAATACATCGCCGCAACCGATGGGCGAAACGCAGCGAGTCTTCCTCGGAACTAGCTTATGTCTGGTGCCTTCGAATGCTCTGCAGAAAATAGGGCCCGCTCCATCGGTAACGATCCATTGTGCTGATTGATATTGGCTAGCTGCCTTTTCAACGAGATCTCCGGTGGAATAATTGGATACATTGTCGTCAAAAAGAGTATTCAACTCATCGCGATTGATCTTAACGATGTCGGGCGATTGTTCTACGAACCAACGCAATCCGTCGCCATAGGTATCAATCGCCAGGCTGATTCGCGAATCGCGATTGGAAATCCAATCTCGGAGCGGTTGCCAAGTTTCCGAGAGCCATTGCGGGATGACACCGCAAATTGCCAATGTGTACGGTCTCGGCAGATTCAGTAAGTATTCAATGCATTGCTCGACTGCGATTTTCGATACGCGGCAATCCAGCCCGAGAATAGATAATTCCTCTTTGACTGGAGCCCGAACAATCGTGGCCGACCGGGTGATGCAATCGCGGGTGAAGGCCTTGTACGGAATTTTCTTCTCGTCGAGCCATGATCGGCAGTAATCGCCGAAATGGCCCCCGGGAAAGCAGGCGGCGATCGTTGGACTCTGAAGGCGACCGAGCATTTTTGAAACATTGATTCCTTTGCCCCCTACTTGAAAGCGTTCGCGTACTGCTCGGCTCGTTTGGCCTGGACCCCAATCGTCGACATAATAGGTGGTTTCGGCGGCGAGGTTGGCGGTGAAGGTAATGATTGGATGACGTTGCTCGAGAGACATAGATTCGATTTCGGATTTGCGCTCGCTAAAGGGAAATTGAAAATGGGGTGCATGAGACAGCTTGTCGAAGAGGATTTTCGTTCCGAAGATACGCCTCGGCTCGCTAGATTCTTATTGGGCAAGGTACTGACTCTAAAGTCTGGGCATGGATTGGCGCGATATTCTATTACGGAAGTCGAAGCCTATGACGGCCCGAACGACTTGGCCTGCCACGCAAGTCGAGGTCGTACCAAGCGAACTGAGCCCATGTTTGCTTCTGCAGCGGCATGGTATGTGTATCTTTGTTACGGTATCCATGAATTGCTTAATCTGACGACGGGACCGGTTGGCTATCCGGCTGCGATTTTGATTCGTGGACTGGACGGCATTGTTGGTCCGGGCCGCTTGACGAAGAAGCTTGGAATCGATCGGCGTTTCAATGGATTGACCGCTTCGCCCGAGACCGGATTGTGGATTGAGGATAGGGGAATCGCTGTCGCTAACGGCGATGTAGAAACAACTCCGCGAATCGGAGTGGATTATGCCGGGGAAGATTGGGCGAATCGACCTTATCGATTCGTTTGGCGAAAAGAGTGACCGGATTTTAGCCTATTCTGACAGAGCTACGACGGAATCGCTATTCAGGTCGAATGATTCCAGTCTCATTGAAGCCGTTCCGATGGAGGTTTTAAGATCCAGTCTCAGAGGTATTCTCCGGTGGTCCTTGGAAATCCAAATGGCCATCTTTCCTCCCTCGCGAAAAATTCTGCTTTGGGGGAAGGCGGAAATGGGCTCAATGCGATAGGCATCAATTTTCCCGAAGCTAGTATTCAGTGAATCGATACCTGTCGTTTTCATTTCAATTAGGTAGAATTTTCCATTCGAAGCGATAAATAACGGGTACTCTCGATCCGGTTCCAATTGCCAACCTCTGATCTGCAGAATTGCAGACGCGTAGTCCAGAGGAGTGCCATAGGGTAGGGGTCTTTCTTCGCTTCGATCGGGACGCAAGTTATCGACGTGCAGCATCAGTCCGCTGTCGAAATCGAAACGCGTATTGGCGTCCCTCTCGTTGGATCGGCCATCATCGGTTACTCGATTTTCGAGAATGCGACCCTTGGAGGTGTCGAGCAATGCGCTGCCTTTCAAAAGGAGGGGGAAAAGGGCCTTAATGAATCCGACGGTCCTGGCTTCGGTTTTGACCAAGAGCATTCCTGGGCCGCCATTTTCGGCTGGCTCTGTCGCGATTGTGATTTGGCCAACTTTGCGCAAGATCCCCCATTGACCGCGGAATTGAAAGCGTTCGCCTTCATTGAAGCCACCTATGATGGATTCCGGATTCGGGAATTCTCGTTCTGGCCAGTCAATTTGCTCTGATTGTTCAGAATCGGTATCTTCCCGGATCTCGTTGGGATTCACTCCATAGGAGCTGGTATTCGCAAGTCCGAGAATCCATGTGGCTACGCAAAACGCGATTCCCGCTCTAATGGGGGACAGCGATTGCGGCGCAGCATTTTGAAGGTAGCGGTCCATCGGCCTATATTTATCGACTACACATGGCTTGAATGGAGCGAGCGATCAATCCGGAAATCAGATTAGCCCGTCAGTAGAAAAGCGTTCTGGGACTTTTGGGGGACAATGGATCGAATGATCTGGTTTCATCTTTGATGATAATTCCCTTGTGCCCTCGACGCTTTGCATCTTCTAACAGCGTGGGCAGGTCTTCCGTTGAATCCAGTCGAGTTACAGGCGAAATCCTCAGTTTAGGATTCACTGTAAAGGTGTTCAATTCTCGTCTACGATTGGACAGCGGTTGGTCAATCAACGTATCTCCATTGAACCACAAAAGGTCGTTGAGCCAGAGCAGGGTATCGACGTCCTCCCCGATAAAAAGGTCTTCCGCTGGTTTTCTGATTCTTTCCAGCAGTTTCGAAATCGAGAGTGGCTGCTCTTTTTCCCAAGCCACAAGAAGACCTTCGGCGACGAAGTCCTGAGGTATATGAATGCTCGATTCCACGATCTCCGGGAACTTGTGCTTTAGACTCGTACCGGATTCGTCAAAAAGCTCCGTCTGCTCCCCTATCTTGTGAATCTGGCAGCGAATCCCGTCGAAAAGCGTTTCAGTCCAAAGGGGGCTAGGCAGGGTAGAAAGAAATTCCAGATCCATCCGGCCGATGGACTCGGCCTCTAGCTGCATTGGATAGAAATGCTTTAGAGGTACAAAATCGAGGAGCTGATCAATGGCTGCGTTGGCGACTTTCTCTAGGTTAGAACATCTCAGATTCGCTCGCTTCACGGAGTCCACGGAATTTCGAGTTCGTCGGGCGAGGGCTTCCTCGACAACGTCTTCCACGATATCTCCCGTACCGCTTCCCGTGGCAATCAGGGTTAGGGCTAGCGTTTCTTTTGGCCCCATCGATTTGTATTGTTCGCTCAGCAACGAATGCTGATAAATCGGATTGGGGGCCTGCTCCAGATGAGTGAAAAGAGAGCGGATATCCTGCAACCTGCGATCTGAGCCGTCTGGTCTGGTTACGAGCGCAAGTAAAGCTGACCGGGAATCAACATGCGTGGCTCTTGAGCGCTTGTAGTCAAGTTCGGTAGCATCCGTGGCGGTCAAAATAGCCTGCCGATTCAATTTCGAGTCGATCGCAAGTTTCTTTCTGGAAGAGCGGGGAAAGGCTCTGCCGGATAGAAATAAGCACGCGGCAGGGATATCAGACGGGTCAAGCGAATCGAGATAGTTTGAAGCCAGTTCGATCTTCCTCTCGTGGCTGCTGGCCTTGGCTATAGCTTCGTAGGTAGTGGCAAAATGGGTAAACTCTCCTCTAGAACGATTGACGTGCACTTGAGATGGCCCTTTTGGCGATGGAGGAGATGGTTGCGAATCGCGACTTATAACGATATTAAGGTTGAGCTGCCTTTCGGATGCCAATTCCCATGCATCGATTCCCCGGTCTCTCAATGTTTGGGCGAATTCAGTGGCGAATCCGTGAACGGTGATAACCTGTTTAGGCCCCACAAGATCGACGAACTCAAGTAGTTCCAGGAAATCAGAATGATCCGATATAGCGAATGCTCGATCCGTACCGCTGCGATAACTGATCGACGGATCCATGGCCCAGCCGGAAATTGTAGCGGTTCGTTTTTTCTCGATACTATTGAGCCAACTGGATTTGGACGTTAGCGGAGGAGCGATGATAACATGACCGGTTGCTCTGCGAAAATCGAAAGGCTCGAAACTGGGATATTCGAAACCGATTTTCTGGCAAACTTGGGTCATTTTCAGAACCTGTGGATGCAGCATGATTTGCAATTCGCTGTCTTGCAGGATCGACAGAATCGCTTGAGCTTTGCCAAGGCTGTATCCAAAAAGCACTGGAATAAAGTTGTCAGCGATCGTATCGTGGCAGAATTGGATGATATCCGCTGCCACCTCAGACCTAGGCGGGAATGTATACTTGGGAATCCCGTAAGTTGTTTCCATCACAAGCGTATCCGCTTTAGGGACGATGCAGGATTCCGCTGCAGGGCTGGAATGCAATTTAAAGTCTCCTGTGTACAAAAGAGATCCTTCTTCGCTTTCCAATCGGAGCATGGAAGATCCGGGGATATGTCCGGCGGGGAATAGTTCACCTCGAACTCCCGATTCAATGTGAAACGGTTCGTTGAACGGATGCGTCAGCCATTCGCGGTTTCCAGGGAGCCTGGCTTTAAGCAGCTCGGCGGTGCTATTCGAACACAATATAGAAGGGTGGTTACCGAAATGGTCGAAATGAGCGTGCGAAATAAAGGCGTTGGGAGTGGCTTTGCGGGCATCCAATTGCCATCCAATTCGCGGCAGGTATATTCCGTTACTCTTCTTTACGGTCCAACTCATGAGAGTCAGACCCCCCTGCGATCAAGGCTAAATCGTCCGGGTCCGATAAATACGAGTGATAGGGCTGCTAGATTGATCTGAGCGTAAGCGAGCATCATAGCGTCGACGCTATCAGCATTCAAAATCATTCGGGCTAGCGCGAATCCCACGATGATCGATAGTAGTAGGGCGATCCCGCGGGTTAGAATCCCAAGTACCAGAAATACGCCTCCCACGGATTGAATGACAGCTGATGCTAATCCGAATAGAAGATGGAGTGAATGGATTCCTATTATGGATACAGCTGAACCTACGCGTTCATAAGTTTCGGCCCCTCTGACTAGTAGAGGGAATCCATTATAGGCGATCAAAGCGCCCAAGCCGACACGAAGAAAAAAGACTCCGATAAAATCGAATTTGCTCAAACTAGCTAGTGGAGATGGCATGTTGTGTCAGTGACTGTTTTTTAGAAATCAGGTATGGGTCAGTCTTTGTAAAGAGCAATGGAGTTGCCTCCACTGGATCAAGCTCGAGCATGGGAATCGAATAGGATGGTTACGGGGCCGTCATTGGTAAGCGAAACTTGCATATTGGCGCCAAATACGCCGGTTTTGACGGGCTTTTCGATATATTGGCTCAGAGTACTAGCGACCTCTTGTACGAGACGTTCGCCAAAATCCGCATTGGCGGCGTCATTGAAGGATGGCCGATTGCCTTTTCTAACTGAAGCGATCAAAGTGAATTGGCTTACGAGCAGTATTTCGCCGCCGAAAGCTGACAAACTTTGATTCATTAGACCATTTTCGTCTTCGAACACTCGCAATTGACCAATCTTTCGAGCTACCCAGTCGACATCATCGCCCGTATCCCTTTTGTGAATTCCCAGCAAAACGAGAAGCCCTTTTTCAATGCTAGCCTCTTCAACCCCACCAATCGAAACCGAGGCATTTGTTACCCGCTGGGCTACCGCTCTCACAGTTGATTATCTTTTCGCAAAACTGCGAAGTATTCGAGCCCGTTTTCGTTTCCGTCGGATTTGTACAATGTTTGATACGAAATTCCCAGTGTGGATCGGCAGCGTTCTAGAAAGTTCTGAAAGGTGTCGCTGTCCCAGACATGGGCGTGCTCTCGTCTAGAGCGGGCGAAAGCGATATCTCCTTTGATATCTCTTCCGGGCTCTTCAAAGACGTGCTTGGCTACGTGCCTGAGAAAATCGAGATAGTGCTCGTCATCAACGTGATCGACGCCTTGGGCATACTCTGCTTCAAGGTGAGAATATGGTGTTAATGAGCGTTCCCGATCGAAAGTGAACTGCTTGTCAGGCGCTGAAATAACGAAGATTCCGCCACTTTTCAAAATTCGGAAAGCGTCTTCTATCATAGCAATAGGGCACGCGACATGTTCGATCACGTGGTTGGCGATGACAAAGTCGCAGGAATTGGGCTCGATTGAATTCCTGAGATCGCGTTTGTCGATATCGCCGACGATGTCGACCTCTACGAGCTTTTCCGGGTCGATCTCGGAAAATCGATCCGCTGCCTGTTTTGTATCCAAGGCGTCGAAGTACCGAACAGTGCAGCTTTCTGGCAAGGTCGCAGGTTCGTGCAAGGCTCCGATCTCGATTCCAGTGCCGGTCAAGAGAGCGTAGCCTTTAGCGCGGTGTTTCAATGGCCGACCTTGGGTTTAGCTGACTAACAATGCTTGGATCATTCGAAATTCACAACGGGATCTACGTCCGCTTCGTAATCCACATTTTTAACCCCGAAACCAAAGAGCCGCAAAAACTCATCTTGGTAGCCATCGAAATCCGTGAGCTCGTCGACTGTTTCCGTTGTAACTTTCGGCCAGACTTCCGTGACAGCCTCCTGGATTTTCGGCTCCATCTCCCAATCATCCATACGGATAAGTCCCCGGTCGTCCAAAGGAACGAAGTCGTCCTCCCGGTAGAGCCGGTCCGTGAAAAGACGATGCATCTGCTCAATACAGCCTTCATGGCCGCCGAGGTCCTTCATTACCCGAAATAGGATAGTAATGTACAAATTAACACCTGGGATTGCGGAGCTTGCTTGGGTTACGACCGCCTTGTTGACGGATATCAAGGCGCGGCCGCCGATCGACTGCAGGGATTCGGAAATGGCGTCTTTAGCCCGTCTAAGATCGATCTTGGCTCGCCCGATAGTTCCATCCTTATAGATGGGCCATGTGACTTTCGGGCCGATGTAGTCATAGGCGACTGTCTTGCAGCCTTCGGCTAGTAGCCCTTCATCTTCCAATTTTTGTATCCACAACTCCCAGTCTTCGCCGCCCATCACTTTCACTGTGTTTTGGATATCCTCGTCCGTGGCAGCCTCGAGAGTCGCTTCTTGAATCGTCTTTTTGTCGGTATCCAAGTATTTGTTCGAGTAGTCCGAGCCGATCGGCTTGAGCGTAGATCGATAGGTTTCTCCCGTTTTTGGATCCGTTCTTCTCGGAGCTGCTAGCGAGTAGATCACCAAATCGATTTTGCCCATGTCGGAGCGAATTCGCTCGACCGCTTGATCTTTGATTTCCGTAGAGAAGGCGTCGCCGTTGATGCTAGAGGCGTAAAGACCCTCAGACTTGGCTGCTTTTTCTAGAGCCACGGAGTTGTACCAGCCAGGAGTGGCTGTGCGGCCTCGCTCGGAAGGACGCTCGAAAAAGACGCCCAAGGTGTTTGCCTGGCAACCGAAAGCGGAAACGATTCGAGACGCCAGTCCGTAGCCGGTTGACGCTCCGATCACTAGCACGTTCTTCGGACCATTCTCCACACTGGGATTGGCTTTGACGTAGTCGATCTGCTCTTTTATGTTCGCTTCGCAGCCTAATGGATGGGCAGTTACGCAAACGAAACCTCTTACTTTTGGACGAATGATCATGAGTTACGGGAGTTATCGGAAAAATTAGCTAGCAGGCCTCCGAAACAGTCATCTTTAAAATGAGGTCCTATCTGATTGAGTTGCTCGGAAAATTCCAGATATAAATTCATAAACGGCAATTCGGCCTCAGCTTGGCGCAATCAGGGCCTTAACCACGCCGTAGGTGAAGGTGGTAGGTTGAATGTCGCAAATTAAAACAACGCCAGGCCGATGATGCCGATGACAATGAGCAATAGGATGATAGACAGGATAGTCCTTTCCTGCTTGGTGGTTTTGAGGAGCATGATTACAGAGTGGATTGAAGTTGGAATTCGCGCTAGAGTGCGTGTCTGATAGTAAAGTGTTATGAAATTTCGGACTTTGCAGCTCAAGCTTTTGATTGCGGCCTTTGGTTGGCTGCCATTGTCGCTATTAGGCCAGACCTACCAAAATGGGCCCGTAGATACTGAACAGGCGATTGCGGAGTTAGTCGCCAATGTTTCTGAGGTTCGTCCCGGCGGCAGCTTCGATATCGCCCTGAGGCTCGAATTGGACCCTCATTGGCATGCGTATTGGAAGAATCCCGGCGATACGGGACTGGCACCCTCGGTAGAATGGGAAGCTCCTGAGGGCGTGACCATAGGAGAGCTTATGTTTGCGGCGCCGGAGAGGATTATAACGCCACCCGACTTTGTTTCATACGGATACGAGGGTGAAGTGTTCTTTATCGCCGAGGTCTCAATCTCCGAGGATATTTCCGTTGATCAGGCCCTCGTCATTAACGCGGATGCTAGTTGGCTTGCCTGCGAAAAAATGTGTATTCCCGGTAGCGCAAAGCTCGCTCTCGACCTGTCTTGGGCAACAGGAGATGGGTCGACGCTTAAGCTCTCGGATTGGGCTGGATCGCTTCTTGAGGCTAGGGATCGAATTCCGACTATGCCAGATTCTGCTACCCTTGCGTTCGAGAATTTAGAGTCGACGATTTCCGCCAGTATAGAATGGGGGGGCTTCAAGGGTATCGATCTACAGAAACTGTATTTCTATGCTGAGGAAGAGGGCCTGATCAATTCCGCGGCCGATCAAAACTATGCTTTGAATGGGAATACACTGATTGTCTCCATGATGAAGTCGGAGTACCACGAGGGCGTTGTTGAGCGGTTGACGGGAGTCCTGCAGCACGAAGACGGATTTCCCATGCTGAATGGAGAGAGATCCATTTTGCTTAGTTCCGATAAAATGAATCCAGATTTTGGTGACGCCTCGGCGCAATCAACTGGCTCGACGACGATCGGTTTTGGTCAGGCCCTGTTCTTCGCATTCCTGGGAGGCATGATTCTCAATCTCATGCCCTGCGTGTTTCCAGTGCTATCCATAAAAGCATTGGGATTCCTGCAGCATTCAGGTACTGATAGCCGGGAGCCATTTTTTCACGGACTTACCTTTGCCGGAGGCGTTCTCGTATCGTTCTGGGCATTGGCCGGAGCCTTGATTGCCCTGCGGGCTGGTGGCGAAAGCTTAGGATGGGGTTTCCAGCTTCAATCTCCTTATTTCGTGGGAGCTTTGCTTGTCGTAATGTTCCTTCTCGGTTTGAGTTTAGCAGGGGTTTTCGAGTTCGGAACGTCTGCGGTTGGGCTGGCTGGGAAAGTGAAGGGCGAAAGTTATGGCAGCTCATTTTTCTCAGGCGTTCTGGCGACGGCAGTGGCAACGCCATGTACGGGGCCCTTTATGGGGCCGGCCCTTGGATTCGCACTGACGCTATCCGCGTTTCAATCGCTTGTTATTTTCACGTTGCTGGCGATTGGTATGGCGATGCCCTATGTTCTCCTATCGTCGTTTCCAAGTTTAATAAACCGGCTGCCGAGGCCGGGGTCGTGGATGGAGACGTTCAAGCAACTCATGGCCTTTCCAATGTTCGCGACATGCATTTGGCTGGTTTGGCTGATGGGGGCGCATGTAGGGAATGATGGGCTGATAATGACACTCGGAGGACTACTTGTTGTGGCGTTGGGAGCTTGGATCTATGGTCGATGGTCGGTTCCTTCGAAGGGCGCTTTTGTTCGTCGTATCTCGATGGTATTCGCTGCAATATCCATTGTGTTTGGAGTCTGGATACTTATGCCTAGTAGTGGGCTTGTATCTGCCGATGCGGGAGACGGACTGGGAGGACCGGATCAGTACGGAGTTGTATGGGAGAGCTTTTCTCCAGCGAATATCGAACAGTCCAGAAAAGACGGGAAACTGGTGTTTGTCGATTTCACCGCGAAATGGTGCCTGACCTGCAAAGCGAACAAGGCAGTGGTATTTTCGTCAGACGAGGTTAGGGATCGTTTTGAAGAACTCGAGGCGGTAATGGTGAAGGCGGATTGGACAAAACGGGACCCTGTCATAACGCAAGCCCTAGAATCCTTTGGTAGATCGGGTGTGCCTCTTTACGTACTCTATGACGGAATGAATGAACCGAAGGTTCTTCCAGAGTTGCTTAATCCGGGAATCGTATTGGACGCATTGAACAGTCTCGATATCGAAAACGCTCGAGTAGCTCAGCGCTGAAAAGGGGATTTGGGGCGGCACTTGAGTTAAGGGACGCTAGTATTGGCGTCTCAAGTTGCTAGGAAGGATTCCCAGTTCTTCGCGATATTTGGCCACGGTCCTTCGAGCTATTTTGATATCCTTTTCTTTCAGCAAGGCTACGATACCCTGGTCGCTTAAAGGTTTTGACGGCTCTTCATTGGAAACCAGCTGTTGGATCATGTCTTTTACGCTGGTATTGGAAATCGATTCGCCATCGCCTCCCTTGTAGCCGGGAGTGAAGAAATACTTTAGGTCGAAAACCCCATGAGGAGTCTGGATGTATTTATTGGCGATGGCTCGGCTGACCGTCGTTTCATGGACGCCCACCGTATCGGAAACTTGAGTCATGGTGCAGGGCCGAAGTTTGGATACGCCTTCCTCGAGAAATTCGCTCTGGATCTTTACGATTTCGTTGGCGATGCGCTCGATAGTTTGCTGGCGTTGCTCAATGGAGCTAATCAGAAACTTCCCTGACCGCATCTTCTCTTGTATGTATTCTTTCTCCTGTTTAGACAGCCGCCCTTTGGCGATCATCTCTTTATAGATGGGGCTGATTCGCAAACGGGGGATGTAGTCGCTATTGAGGCTCACTTTCCATTCGTCACCATCGCGTTCGACGACAACATCTGGCAAGACGGATCGATTTGTATCCTCAGAAAACTTACGGCCAGGCGAGGGATTCAGAAGTCCGATTTCGTCGATAGCGATTTTGACGTCATCTGACGAAATACCCATCTTTCGAGCAATGTCAGGAATGCGTCGTCTCGTTAGAAGCTTGAAATGGCTCTGCACGATCTCGTAAGCCTCGGAATTTCGAAGGCCCAGAAGTTTTAGCTGCGTGGCCAGGCAGTCCTGGAGGTCGAACGCGCCGATGCCTGGCGGATCGAATGACTTCAGTAACTGGTGACCCGATTGCATTTCACTCAGAGATAGGCCCGATGCGAGCGCGAGATCAGCGAGAGGAGTCGTTAAAAAGCCGTTGTTGTCCAGGCTGCCGATAATGTATTCAATCGCTTTCAGCTCGGCCTCAGGAATGTCTGCCATTGTTGCTTGCGACAATAGGTGCTCCTGGAAAGATTCCTCGGTTACCAGAGAATTAAAGAAATGCTCGCGCCGCTCAGCGTCCTCGGAAGTGAAGCGTTGCCCGCCGCTGCTCGCCTCTGCGAAGTGATCGCGCCAGTCTTGGTCGAGCTTATTTAGAATTTCGAATGTTTCATCGAACTTCACCTCGTCCATGTCGCTGGAATCGTCGTTGCTGGAGGCATTGGAATCGGTATCGTTGGACTTGGAATCATCCAGGCTCACATTCTCCATTGGCAGTTCTTCGACGGAGGGATTTGTTTGCAGTTCTTCCTGGATTGTCGTGCGCAAGTCCTGGGCCGCGACTTGAAGGATCTTTAACGAATGTCGTAGCTGCGGAGCAAGAACTTGAGACTGCGTCTGCTTTTGCCTCAGCTCTTGATTAAATCCGTGCGCAGCCATTAAGTTTCTAATTTACAGATTGATATCTAGTAGAATCTACCGGTCCTGATTTCTAGAGGATCGGATTTTGTTAGAAGAAGCGAGGTGTTTTGCAAGCTACTTGAAGGAGTTAGCGCGATTTATGCCGTGAAGTTATAAATTGCTTTACATCTGTTTGGCCCCGCTTGACAGGATTCGTTGGATATACGACAGATTTAATATGATCACGCTCACGGAAAGCGCTGCAAAGAAGGTGGGGGAACTCGAGAAGGAAAATGGCGAGGACGGAAAGCGGCTACGCATTTTCGTTGAGTCGGGAGGATGCTCGGGATTTCAATACGGGATGTCTTTCGACATCGAAAAGGATGGTGATCGAATTCTCGATAGCCAAGGCGTATCTTTTTTGATGGATCCCAAAAGCCTGAATTACATGGATGGAAGCGAAATCGATTTCGACGATGGCCTTCAGGGAAAGGGTTTCGAGATTCGCAATCCGAATGCCGAAAGTACCTGCGGTTGCGGTAAATCGTTCAGCTAAATTTAGGATTTCAGGCTCGGGCGATATGCAAGGCGACGCTACCAAATGCCATTGGTATCGCTTCGATATCCGAAAATCCGGCCTCCCTAAGCTCCTGACTGATTCCGTTCCGATCTGGGAACGATTCGATTGATTCGGAAAGGTATTCGTAGGCGGCTTTGTCGCCTGTGATTAAGGAAGCCATATTGGGCAAAAGAGACTTTAGATAGTAGTAATAAAAGGGTCGATACACAGGGTGTGGCTGAGAAAACTCGAGAATGAAGAGGTGACCGGTCTCGGGCCTAAGTATTCGTTTCATTTCTGAAAGCCCAGTTGCCCGGTCTTCCAAATTGCGGTAGCCGAACGCAATCGAAATGGCGTCTGCCCATTCGGAATCGATAGGCAGCGAAAGAATGTCGCCAACGCTGAAATCGATGCAGCTATTCTCGATTGTCGCCTGCTTCGACTTCGCTTGCTGGATCATGGGCTCGCAGAAATCAAGGGCCTTGATAGTCACGAAAGCCGGTAATGCCTGGCTAAGAGCGAACGCTACATCGCCGCTCCCGGTCGCTAGATCGACAATTGTCTTCGGGCGCCGCCATTCCATTTCGTCAACAAGGCGATCCCGCCAGGTCCGGTCTATGCCGAAACTCAGCAATTGGTTGGCTAGATCGTAGCGCTCGGCGATTCTGCCGAACATTGCGTTAACTTTGGTGGCTTCTGGCATGAGGAAGCTGGGTATTCGTTGGGGATACCTCAGTTAGCTTTTATCGTCGCCTTTTTGATCGCGATAGCTTCGAACCACCCAATCTGACAGTTCTTTCTCGGCGTTCTTGATTACAGATTCCGTTATGGGGAATACCGATTGCCCAGTGTTGCGGGAAATCAGGGTGAGGCCATGGTGGAAGTCGCGGAACTTGCGGTCGCAAATGGCTCGGATTGTCTTATCCTCATCAATGCTTTGATCTACCAGGGCGTTGATTGCCGCTTTGTCGAAATCGAGCTTGAATCCGTACTCCTCCTTAAATCGCTGGGCGTATGAAGTTACCTCTTCGGAAAGAACGGTTCGTTGTTCAGTAGCGTTTTCCCTCAGGAGGACTCTCAGTTCCTCGGACGGGTTTTCGACGGTCGAATCCGTCACTTCGAACTGTTTGATGCCGGTCGATGGAAGCTCGAATTTGAAGTCGCGAAAAACGCGCTCCAAGACGGTCATCAATCCTCGGGCACCCGTCTTTTCCTTGTAGGCCTTTTCGGAAACCCTTTGCAGGGCTTCTTTGGATACATCGAGTTTTATGTCGTAACCTTCAAAGTCGGATAGGTACTGACCGAGTATGCTCCCTTCGGATGAGGTAAGGATTTGAAGCAAGTCGTTAGGCTGTAAATGCTGGCAAGCTACTCTTACTGGGAGTCGTCCAATAAATTCGGGCTCGAATCCATAGTCGATAAAGTCGCGAGTCTCCACTTTAACTAAGAAATCGTCGCTTTCATCCTCCGATGTGTTTCGAGAAGCTCCGAACCCCATGGAAGTCGTAGTCAGCCGTTTCTTGACGGCGTCGCCTAGCTTGTCGAAAGCTCCGCTGACGATAAACAGTATATGGCGAGTATTGATGGTTTTCTTTCGGGCTTTACCCGTTTGCTGAAAATCCATCATTGCCTGCATTTGCCCGAGCAAGTCGGTCTGGCTCTGGAGATTGACGTCGGTATCTTCCATGAGTTTGAGAAGATTGATTTGTACTCCTCTGCCGGATACGTCTCTTCCACGCTCCCCATTTTGGGCGATTTTGTCGATTTCATCGATATAGATGATTCCGTATTGAGCCAGTTCTATGTCGCCATTCGCTTGCTTGACGAGATCGCGAACGAGATCGTCAACATCGCCGCCGACATATCCCGTCTCCGAAAATTTGGTGGCGTCAGCTTTAACGAAAGGAACGCCGATCAGCTTGGCCACATTGCGCATGAGATAGGTTTTCCCGACGCCGGTCGGTCCTAGGAGGATGATGTTCTGCTTTGCATAATCTCGCTCCCTTAGGTTCGGATTCTCCAAGCATTTGCGAACATGGTTAAAATGATCGCAAATAGCTACCGATATGACTTTTTTGGCTTCGCGTTGCTGTATGACGAAGCGATCGAGGTAGTCTCGGATTTCTCGAGGTTTGAGATTGAATTCGTGTATGCGTTTTAGGGCTTCCTCCCGTTCGGCGTCTTCTTCCGTAGGGGGATCTCCTTTTGGCTGCTGCGCTGAAGCCGTGGCTCCGCTCTGGGGTCCAAATTGCGATCCCATGGGGAAGAACACTTTTCCTTGTTTGAAAGCGTGATCCAAATTTTTTTTCAACTCCTCCATGGGGTCGGTTGGCTCGTCGTTTTTGCTCATCGCGGCGGTAAATTGCATGGCTTTGAGGTTGACGCAACCTAAAGTGCGAAAGTAGCTTATGAGTAGTACATCACTGAAAACGTCTTACACAAGCTCCCCATGTCTAACAACCTTACAAAGCGCGACATTGTTCTGAAGATTTTCGAAAAGACGAAAGACATTCCTCAGAGCAAAATCCAAGAGACAGTGCAAATGACACTCGATATCGTCTTGGATGCATTAGCCGAAGGGAGAAATGTGGAGTTGCGCAATTTCGGCGTATTCGAAGTCCAAAAACGCAAGGCGCGTGTCGGCCGAAATCCCAACCGGCCAGAAACGGATGTCGTGATTCCAACGAGAGCGGTGGTTAAGTTCAAAGCGGGCAAGGTACTGAAATCGCGCATTAAGGAAATCGACTTGGATTCGATTTAGGGAATTTCAAGCCGTATTCCGTCAAGCTCGATCTTGACACGCCAGTGGGGGCGTCTAGGGCCTTTTTAGCCTATCACGATGTCCGATTTTAAATCACTGCCTGGCTTTCGAGAGTTTTATCCGGAAGCTTTAGCTCAGCGCCGATTCCTATTTCAGGTTTGGCGACAAGTGGCTGTCCGATTTGGTTTCCGTGAATTTGACGGGCCCGTGCTTGAGTCGTTGGAGCTTTTTAAAGCGAAGTCAGGTGACGAGATCGAAGGGCAGCTATTCAGCTTTGAAGACAAAGGAGGGCGAGAGGTTTCTCTGAGGCCGGAGTTGACGCCTACGCTAGCCCGAATGGTTGGGGCCCAAGCAAACTCCCTGAAAAAGCCGATCAAGTGGTTCAATATAGGGGACAACTTTCGCTATGAGCGCATGCAGAAAGGAAGGCTGCGTTGCTTTACTCAACTGAATGCCGATATCCTCGGCGAGGCGGGCCCGGCGGCGGAGGTGGAGCTGATTTCTCTGCTTATTCAAACCTTGCAAGGTTTTGGCTTGGGGCCGGATGACTTCTACATCCGATTAAGTGATCGGAATCTTTGGATGCTCTTTCTGAAATCTCGCGGATTCGAGGATGCGGCCCCACGAATTCTAGAAGTCGTAGACAAATGGGAACGCATGCCTGAGGAGGCGAAAGCTAAGCGTTTGATTGAAATCGTAGGCGAAGATGGATCCACAGCTCTGCGAAAAGCGATCGACGGCTTCCTCGAGACGAAATCGGTAGAGGACGTTTTGAGCACGTTTGCGTCAGCATCGGTTAAATCGGATTTGAAAGTGCAAATCGATGCAAGGATTCAGGATTGGGAGTACCTGACTTCTGGCTTGGAAGCTATGGGGCTTTCGCAATTCGCGGAAATGGATATGAGTATTGTGCGTGGCTTGGCCTATTATACTGGATTTGTTTTCGAGGCGTTTGATCGAGCCAAGGTGAATCGGGCGATTGCTGGAGGCGGTCGGTATGACAGCCTTGTGAAAAAGATGGGCGGTCCTGATATGCCGGCTGTTGGATTCGGTATGGGCGATGTCGTCCTTGCGGACGTGCTGGCGGAGCGTGGATTGCAGCCGAAATTCGTAAGCACGATTGATATATTCGCGGTTATTGGGAGCGACGTGGAGCGTCCAATCGCCTTGTCCGATATCAACCTATTGAGGCAAGGCGGGTTTTCAGTAGACTATTCGTTTAAGAGCCAAGCTTTCGGCAAACAGCTTAAGGTGGCGAGCTCGAGCGGCGCCAGATTCGCCTTGATATACGGATCGGACGAACTCGAGAAAGACGAGGTGACGATAAGGGATCTCGCCAATCGCAATGAAGAGACAGCGTCTCGAAGCCGGCTGTTGTCGTTGCTGAGGGAAAAGCTGGGCTAGATAACTGGTTATGGTAGAAGCTGTCCGAAGGACGAGAGGAAATCCACTCAACGCCCTTCTCGTTTTGGCGACGGCCGCGGTCGTATTCTTTGCCATTTATGCCCGTCAAAGCGCCAATGAGTTTCTCTACCAAGCGCCCCCATCTCCCAATTATGATAGAGGTGGGGACTTTAGATTTGTCCGCGGCTCTGACGGCTCGGAGATCAACGTTTTCTGGGAGAGAGGTAGTGAGTCGACGCGAACGGTGCTCTATTGTTGCGGGACTAGTGAAGATCTTGCTCGAGCCATGCCGCTTTTGCGATCCCACCAATTGAAAGGGTTCAATGTGGCCAGCTTCGAATATCGAAGTTTTGGTTACACCAAAGTAGAGCCCAGCCAGAAGTCACTGTATGCCGATAGTCTGGCAGTATTCGATTTTATTGTCAGCGAGATGGGCGGTAGGGAATCAAACCTTGTCGTCCACGGGCATTCCCTGGGTGGAGCGATCGCGCTGGAAATTGCGACGCGTCGGGAACCGGGAGCTGTGATCCTGGAATCGAGCTTCTCAAGCGCCTATAGTGTATTGATGCGAATGGATTGGATTCCAGGCGATCTGTATCGCAACAAAGCGAAGGCAGGCAACGTCGTATGCCCGGTCCTGTTGATCCATGGGGAGGCGGATTCAGTAGTTCCTTTGAGCGACGCAGTCGATTTGGCCAACAGTTTTGATCAAGACAGGATTGAACGGCATTACGTCCCCAATGGTGGGCATTTCGACCTGAGAAATGTAGCTGGAGTTGGTTATTGGCCCAGTATTGAACCCTTCATTTGGAACCTCGATTCAAGTGGCTAATTGAGGCGTTGGTTGGCGCTAGGAATCAGAGTATTATCTATTGCTTTTTGACTGGCATCACCTTTTATGAGGCCTCTTTTTTTTTAAGATGAAAATCCTAGTAGCCGACAAACTTTCTTCGATAGGAATCGATTTTCTCAAGGAGCAGGACGGTTTCGACGTGATCGAAATCTACGAACTCCCTAAAGAGGAGCGGCAAGAAGAGCTCCTGGAACTCGCTCCTGAGATGTCGGGTATCATCGTGCGTAGCGACTCGCGAATAACGCGGGAGGTTCTGGAAAAAGCTCCGAAACTAAAGGCGGTTGGTCGGGCAGGAGTTGGCGTCGACAACATCGATATCGAGGCAGCGACGGACCATGGAGTCGTTGTCTTGAACACGCCGGGTGGCAATACGATCGCCACAGCGGAATTGACCTTTACGCATATGCTATGCGGAGCCCGACCCGTTCCCCAAGCTGTCGCATCAATGAAGGCTGGTCGCTGGGACCGCAAGATCCTAGTGGGCAGCGAATTGCGCGGCAAGACTCTGGGCATTTGCGGTATGGGCCGGATTGGAGGCGAGGTTGCCAAACGAGCGAAGGCGTTCGAAATGACTTTAATTGCCTACGACCCGTTTCTAGCTGAATCGCGGGCGAAGGTGATGGGTGTCGAGCAAGTGGAAAAGGACGAGATGTTCGCTCGATCAGATTATATCACCGTTCATATGCCTTTAACCGATCAGACGCGGCACATGATCGATGAAGCGGCCATCTCGAAGATGAAAGATGGTGTGCGTCTCTTTAATTGCGCTCGAGGCGGCATTATAAAAGAGTCCGCTCTCCTCGACGCTCTCGATAGTGGAAAAGTGGCGGCGGCTGGGCTGGATGTCTACGAAGAGGAACCCCCAAACGAAGACCATCCTCTGCGTAAACATGAGAACATCAACCTAACGCCCCATTTGGGAGCTTCAACGCAAGAAGCGCAGGAAAGTGTTGGCTTGGAGATAGCTCAAGCAGTGACGGATGCTGTCAAGGGCGGGGAAATAAGAAATGCTATCAATATGCCGTCACTGGATGCGGAGACCATCGAGAAAGTGGGGCCGTATTTGGACCTTTGTTCCAAGCTCGGCACGTTCGTTCAGCAAATCGCATTGGACAAGGTCGAGAGCCTCGCCATCTACTATTATGGAAAGGTGATGGATCTGGACTCGGACTCGTTGACACGAGGAGTGCTCAGAGGATTCCTGCAGAACATATCTGGGCGAAACGTGAATTTCGTTAACGCCCGAGCGCTTGTCGATAGCCTTGGCGTGGGAGTCGATGTTGTTAATTCCAGTGAGGAATCCGACTACACGGAGCTGATAAGGGTACAGGCGCAATGCCGCCATGGAGAAACTGTATCCGCAGAGGGCACTCTAATGGGGAAGGGCAATTCTCCGAGAATCGTATCCATAAATGACAGAGAGGTTGAATTGGAGCCATGCGGCTACGTGCTTGTTGTCGCCAATAGCGACGAGACCGGAATCGTTGGGCAGCTAGGCACGATAATCGGGAATGCCGGAGTGAATATCGCCTCCATGTCGCTCAGTCGAAACAAGGTAGGAGGAATAGCGATCAACCTGGCGGGACTAGACAGTCCGCTAGATGAAGCGACGATGTCTGAGATCACTTCAATCGAAGCTATAAAACAGGCTAGGCTTGTGTATTTGGAATGCTGATGCATTGACATGCCTCTTGATATAATATCAGCGGCGCTATCCGCAGGAATAGGTTACGCTCTTGGTTCTCTGGCATTTGGCTATTGGGTTGCCAAGGCAAATGGATTGGATATCTTTTCGGTAGGAAGTCGGAATCCCGGGGCGACCAATGTTAAGCGTTCCGTTGGAAAAGGCGCCGGCAATCTTGTGTTCGTTTTAGATTTCCTCAAGGGCTTGATTGCCGCCGGATGGCCATTGATAGCGTATTCAAAATATCCTGTTCCAGAGTACTACGCTCTCGTAGGCATGTTTGGGGCGGTTATCGGCCATTCATTTTCAGCTTTTACTCGATTCAAAGGAGGTAAGGGGGTAGCCACTATGTTGGGAGGAGTGTTGGCCTTGATGCCTTGGGTCGCATTGATAGGCCTCGCTGTTTGGGCGCTTGTTTTCTACTCTACAAGATATGTATCGCTTTCTTCGATATTTATGGCGGTTAGTTTGCCTGTTTCTAATTGGCTGCTGGAATCTGCCAAAGCTTTGATTTGGGTTTCGGTCCTGTTGGCCATCGTTATCGTGTACCGACATAAATCGAACATTGGTCGTCTATTGAGAGGCGAAGAAAACCGCTTTGATCGAAAAGGGTCAGCAGGGGAAAACTAGAATGGGAGATCGGCAAATAAGAGTAGGGCTCTGCGGCTTTGGAATTGTGGGCCAGGGAGTTTTTGATCATTTAACGAGGAAGCGGAAGCTTCTGGGAGAACAGCTGGGCGCGGACATCGTTGTCACCCGCGTGGCTGTCAGAGACAGATCGAAGAAGCGAGATGTACAGATCGACTCAGGCCTGGTTACGGAAGATTCCCTCTCGGTAGGAACTGACCCGGACATCGACATCGTCTGCGAATTGATGGGCGGGACAGGTCTGGCAAAGGAGATCGTTACGCGAGCGCTTGCTGCGGGAAAGATCGTTGTCACGGCCAACAAAGCCTTGTTGTGCGATCATGGCAAAGAGCTCCTTGCAACCGCCCAAAAGCATGGGGGGCACCTTTTATTCGAGGCCAGCGTGGCAGGGGGGATACCCGTTATAAAGGCAATAAGGGAAGGGCTGATCATCAACGATTTTTCCCGTATAGATGGCATTCTCAACGGTACATGCAATTACATCCTGACGCGCATGACTAACGAAGGATTGAGTTACCAGGAGATCCTTGGAGAAGCCAAAGCCATGGGTTATGCAGAAGCGGATGAGTCGTTGGATGTGGATGGGATCGATGCCGCTCACAAAGCTGTTGTTCTAGCTTATCTTGCCTATGGAAAATGGACGAATTTCCAGGAGGTTCGCTTGGCCGGAATTACTAAGATAAATCAAGAGGATATTCGCTTTGCGGAAGATAATGGATACGCGGTTAAGCTCATTGCGTCACTCGAGCGAGAACGCCAAAGCAAGGCTCTCTATGTATCCGTACTTCCAGCGCTCGTACCCAAATCCAATTCGTTGGGAAGTGTCGATGGCGTTTTTAACGCCATTTCGATTCACGGTGATGTAGTAGGGGAAACAGTATATATAGGTCCCGGAGCTGGACGCCATGCAACATCGAGCGCGGTGATCTCCGACATCGTGGATTCTGTCAAACTTCTGATATTCGGTGGTCCCGAGGGGCGATTCCCTTTTTTGGATCCAGCTCCGAAGAACGGAAGCGAATTGCCAATAGCCCAACCGGAGGAAGTGCATTCCAGATATTACGTGCGCATGCGTGTGGATGATCGCCCCGGTGTGATGGCCGAGATTGCCTCCATCCTGGCATCGAGGAAGGTAAGTCTGGCGAGCGTGACACAGAAAGAGGTTGGCGAAAATGCGGAAAAGGTATCCTTGATTATTACAACCCATATGACAACGGAGAAAGCGATAGAGGAAACTGTCGACGATCTTGGACGATTGGATAGCGTCCTGTGCTCGCCCATGACGATGCCGATCAGCGAGTTCGGACAATAGAGCGAGGAGAAGTGGCTAGAATCGTAAAGAAATTTGGCGGCACGTCCGTTGGCGATGTAGAGCGAATCAAGCATGTGGCCGAGCTCATAAAAGCCGATGTTGATAAGGGTCACGAGATTGTTGTCGTTGTCTCTGCTCGTTCGGGAGTAACCAATGAATTGATTGCTCGAGCCAAATCGATCAACCCGGATCCGGCTGACAGGGAAATGGATATGCTCTTGGTGGCTGGGGAACAAGAGACCATCGCTCTTACGGCTATGGCATTGCATGCCATCGGTGTCGATGCGGTTTCGATGACGGGAGCGATGGCTGGAATTCTAACAGATCCATCGCATACGAGAGCTCGAATCGTAAGCATGGATTGCCATCGGCTGGTGGACTGTCTCGAGTCCAAGCAGGTAGTGATTGTCGCAGGTTTTCAGGGGGTGGATTTAGAAGGTCAAATAACGACTTTGGGAAGAGGCGGTTCGGATCTTTCTGCCATCGCACTGGCTAAGGGAGTGCAGGCTGATCTGTGCCAGATTTACACGGACGTTGATGGGGTATACACGGCGGACCCCCGACTGGTTCCTAAAGCGCAGAAACTGGCTGAGATCAGCTACGAAGAGATGCTCGAACTAGCGAGCTTGGGAACGAAAGTTATGCAGGCCCGCTCAGTTGAATTCTCAAATAAGTTCAATGTGCCCTTCGAAGTAAGATCTAGTTTTAATGATATTCCAGGTACAATCGTGAAAGAAGAAGTTAGCTCTATGGAAGACGTCGTTGTAAGAGGCGTCGCGCTCGACAAGAATCAGGCTAAAGTGTCTATAACAAATCTGCCGGATATGCCAGGCACGGCCGCGACCGTTTTCAATGGGCTTTCCCAGGCAAATGTCGTTGTCGACATGATCGTGCAGAATATCGGCAGGAATGGGGTTGCCAACATGACTTTTACGGTGCCGCGCGACGATACGGCCCGGGCCTCGAAAGCAGTCCAGGCTATCTTAGAAAAGCTCGGAGGTGGTGAAGTGACTTTAGTTGGCGATATCGCTAAACTATCGGTGGTTGGCATTGGCATGAGAAGCCACTCAGGTGTAGCGGAGAAGCTTTTTGCGGCTTTGGGAGATACTGAAGCGAATATCCAAATAATAAGTACGTCGGAAATTAAAATATCCGTAGTTATTGATGAAAAGGATTCTGATCGTGCTCTCCAGGCGGTGCACACGGCATTTGGTCTCGATGCTGAATAGAAGATGAAGTTCGTGAGTACAAGAGCGGAGACCGAGCCGCGCAGTTTTAGCGAGGCGGTCAAGATCGGGTTAGCTCCGGACGGAGGCTTGTTTGTGCCTAGCGAGCTGCCGGATCTGTCTGAAGAGTTCTCTGCTTGGGAAGGGGAATCGTATCCAACAGTTTGCTATAGATTCTTCAAACATTTCGCCACTGACATAGAAGATAGCGATTTAGAATCGCTGATTTTCAAAGCGTATTCGACTTTTGATAACGAGCATCTGGCTCCTCTTATAAAGCTGGATGACCGGATCAGCGTGCTAGAGCTTTTTCACGGTCCTACGCTGGCGTTCAAGGATTACGCCCTTCAGTTGCTAGGGAGGCTCTACGAGCGGCAAGTCGCGCTCACGGGAGAAGCTATCAACGTGCTGGGAGCTACTTCTGGCGATACGGGAGCGGCTGCTATAAACGGGCTTCTTGGTCGCTCAGGGGTGAATATCTTTATTCTATACCCAGATGGCCGGATCTCCTCGCTGCAGGAGCGGCAAATGGCCTGCACGGGCGAATCCAATGTATTCCCGATTGCCGTCGAGGGGAGTTTCGATGATGCTCAACGGGAGTTAAAAGCGGTTTTCGGAGACCGCGCTTTCAGCCAATCTACAAAATTATCGGCGGTTAATTCCATCAATTTGGCTCGTATCTTGGCCCAATGCGTTTATTACATATACGCTTGTTTGCAAATTAGTGAAGAGCGCCGCGAGAATACTGTGTTCGTCGTGCCAACAGGGAATTTTGGAAATGTCCTTGCTGGATGGATGGCCTCGAGAATGGGGATGAAGGTAGCCGGTTTTCGAGTAGCGACTAATCAGAACGATATTCTCAATCGATTTTTCAATACCGGCGAGTATGCGGTTGGCTCGGCGAGTCAGAGTTTGGCTCCATCGATGGATATTCAAGTCGCTTCGAATTTCGAGAGATTCCTTTATTATGCTCTGGGAGAGGACGGCCACCGCGTGCGTGGGGTAATGGCGAATTTCAGTTCGACCGGCGTCTTTAGGGCAGATGACCAGTCTATCGTCGATTCGATGTCGAGTTCGCGCATGACTGATGCGGAGATCTGCGAAACTATTGAGTCAGTGTATCAAA
>MDTA01107293.1_pt1 | contig 31356 bp, 33 predicted proteins | sample 811151 | NCBI WGS metagenome assembly MDTA01 (sample SAMN05326648, study PRJNA326480) | marine metagenome | isolation source: seawater | place: Indian Ocean: South | collected 2010
GGCGCGGATTACATCTACGCCCTGCTGACCGGCTATGAAGAAGCCCCCGACGGCTTCGAAATGCCCCCGGGCGGCAGCTACAACAAGTACTTCCCGGGCCATGTCATCGCCATGGCGCCGCCGCTGGTCGAAGAAGGCGTCGAATTTTCCGACGGCACCAAGGCCACGGTTTCGCAGATGGCGCACGACGTGACCATGTTCCTGGCCTGGACGGCGGAACCGGAACTCGAAGCGCGCAAGCGCCTCGGCGTTAAGGTGATGCTGTTCCTGCTGGCGCTGACGGGCATGCTCTACGCGCTCAAGCGGAAGATCTGGTCGGACATCCACTAAGCCGGATCTGATCGCCGCGAACTCACCGCGGCGTTGGGATGGTGCGGTCGGCAACGCCGCGGTCCCTAAGAACCAAACGAAGAAAGGCCCCGGAAATTTCCGGGGCCTTTTTCTTTGCCGAAATTCCGGTGTGGATCAGGGCGTCAGGAAATCCTCGACGAATCCCCGGATGACGCTGTCCAGGTCGCGGTCCTCGGGACAGCCGAGGGCGCGGGCCTTGGTCGCGTCCATCTTGAGCGGCCAGGAGCCGCAGATCGCTTCCACCGACGCATCCCGTTCGCGGGTGATGGGGCCCAGCTTGATGCCGTCCTCGGCGGCGACGCGTTCCAGCGCCTCGATCATTTCGGCGACCGCATAGGCTTTGTTGGGCAGGCAGACCGTGCGGTCCAGGCCCAAGGCGTCACTGTCGGCGTCATGGACGCAAAGGAAGCCCTCAACCGCACTCCGGTAGCCCAGCAGCATCATGTAGAAGCCGTCGTTCACGGGCAGGACATGCTCCTTGCCCTGCAGCGGCTCGCGGAAGATACCGGACGCCCAGCCCGACGCCGCCGCGTTGGGCACGCCCGGGCGGATCACGATGGTCGGCAGGCGCACGGTGCGGCCGTCGATGAAGCCCTTCCGGGTATAGTCGTTAATGCAAAGCTCGCCGAAGGCTTTGGTCATGCCGTAGGTCGTTTCGGGCGTGTGGCGGGTCATGTCGTCGACCTCTTTCGCCAGGTCCGGGCCGCCGAACACGGCCAACGACGACGAGAACACCAGACGCGGCGTGCCCGCGCGCGCACGCGCCGCCTCCAGGATGTTCAGCCCGCCCTGCAGGTTGACCCGCATGGCGAGATCGAAATCCTTCTCGCCCCCGGCCGAGACGACCGAAGCCAGGTGAAAGACCGAGATATCGTCCCGGTCGACCAGGGCCGCGACGGTGTCCTTATCTGAAATGTCGCCCGCCGCCGTGGTCACCCGGCTGTCCGCCCAGTCAAAGGGCGTGACGGGCGCCAATTGGTCGAACAACTGGATGCTGTCGACCTCGGCCATTTTGCCGTCCGGGCCACGCAGTTCCCCCCGCGCCAGGATCGCCTTGGCGATCATCTGGCCCAGGAAGCCGCAGCCGCCGGTGATCAGGACTTTCATGCAACCGGCCCTTTATCCGTCCAGGGGATTCAGCCCTTCCTGCTCCAGCACCTTGCGGACCAGCGGCTGCGCATCGACGCGCTTGGCAAGCTCCCAGAGTGCGGGGAAGGCGACGGGCGTTTTCGGTTCGGTTTTCAAGCCCCAGCGCGCGTGGACCCAGGCCAGGCAGTCGGCCAGGGTCATCTTGTCGCCGACCAGCCATTCGCGGCCCTCGGCCCAGCCGTTGGTGCGGGTCAGGCAAGTCTGCCAGTTCTGCGTCGCCTTGACCTTCAGCGCCGCCTGATGGTCTTCGTCGTCGACCCAACGCCAGGGCCGCATCTGGATGGCGAACGCGGGGTGCTCCTGCGAGGCCATGAACATCAGCATCATCATCATCTGACCGTGTTCCCAGGTGCCGCGCGCGGGCACCAGGCTGCCACCGAACTTATCGGTGAGGTAGAGCATGATCGCCACGCTTTCCGTCAGTTGCCCGTCGTCGGTGATCAGCGAGGGCACCTGATTGCGCGGATTGACCTTCTTGTATTCCTCGGAGGCCAGCGTCTCGTCGTCGACGATGACCGCTTCGTAATCGATACCCAGGTCCTCGAGACAGACATGGGCGGCCATGGCGCAGGAGCCGGGACGGTAATAGAGCTTCATTGGGATGTTTCCGTTTGCTTGTTGGGTGGTCAGTTTCGGTCGAGCACGAACATGCCCTTTCCCGGATCATAGCCGACATAGATCGCATCGCACATGCCGTCGTCGATCCGAAGCCATTCCCGGCAGGCCGGCGGCAGGCCGAACGATTTGCGGGCACGGTCGGAAATGGGCACCACGGTCGCCTCGAAACCGGAGCCATAGGGCTTCTGGCGATTGTCGCAGAGCGCGAATTGATCGCCCGTGCCGACCTCCAGATCGAGGGGTAGCAGCATCGCCGACGCATCCGGCAGGGTTTCCCAACGTGCGGGCAGCGGATCGGCGCGTTTCGCGATGAGGGCCAGGTTATAAACCTCTTTCTCGGGATTGACGCCGTCGCGCCAGGCGAACACCCGCTCGACCGATCCGTCGCAGGTCAGGTCCAATTCCAGGGTATCGCCCTGGGTGAAATCCTGCGCCCAGATGGTGCCGTACCAATAACGCATCAGGCGCTGCGCATCGCCCGCCATATCCGCCCCCGCCGCCTGCCACGGCAGCGACACGAGCAGGACCGCGGCAAGGGCACGTAAGCGCATGAACGGTCAGCCTTGTTCCGGATACAGGCCCTTGAGCCCGGTTTCCGAGGCTTCGGCGACGCCACGTTCGGTGATCAGGCCGGTGACCAACCGCGCCGGGGTCACGTCGAAGGCGAAATTCGCGGCGGGCGATCCGTCCGGCGTGATCGTCACGGTCGCGATCTCGCCGGCGTCCGTGCGCCCGGTCATGCGAGTAACTTCATCGGGCGAGCGTTGTTCGATGGGAATCTGATGAACGCCGTCGTGCATCGTCCAATCGATGGTCGGCCCCGGCAAGGCGACGTAGAACGGCACGTTGTTGTCATGCGCCGCCAGCGCCTTCAGATAGGTGCCGATCTTGTTGCAGACATCGCCCGAGGCCGCGGTGCGGTCCGTGCCGGTAATGCAAAGATCGACCTGGCCGTGCTGCATCAAATGGCCGCCGACGTTGTCCGCGATCACCGTGTGCGGCACGCCGTGCTGGCCCAATTCCCAGGCGGTCAGGCTGGCGCCCTGATTGCGGGGCCGGGTTTCGTCAACCCAGACATGCACATCGATGCCCGCGTCATGGGCCTTGTAGATCGGCGCCAGGGCCGTGCCCCAATCGACGGTCGCGAGCCATCCCGCATTGCAATGGGTCAGCACGTTGACCGGGCGGACCTTGCCGTGGCGGGCCCAATGCTCGGCGATCAGCGGCATGCCGTTGTCGCCGATGGCGGAGCAGATCGCGACGTCTTCGTCGGCGATCTCGGCGGCCCGCGTATAGGCCGCCGCTTCGCGCTGTTCGGCGGATAGCGGTGCCAGCAAAACCCGCATCTCGTTCAATGCCCAACGCAGGTTGACCGCCGTCGGACGGGTCGCCATCAGCTCGTCATAGGCCTTCTTCAGGCCCGCATCCGACGCATCCCCGTGCATCGCCAAGGCCATGCCGTAGGCCGCCGTGGCGCCGATCAGCGGCGCCCCCCGGACCCACATGTCGGCGATCGCCGTCGCCGCGTCGGCGACCGTTTCCAGGCGCCGGGTGACGAATTCGAACGGCAGGCGCGTCTGATCGATGATCATCACGGCCCAGCCGTCCTCGGCCAGCCAGATGGTGCGGTACGGTGTCCCGTCGACGTTCATGGGCCGGCCTCAGCTCAACGCTTCGGTAATGCAGATATCGCGCGTCGCGCCGCCGTCCAGGCGTTTGCGCGCCTCGGCATAGAGCGGCGAGTCGTAATACCCGGCGGCCACGTCCCAATTGGGATGCTCGATCAGGGCGATGCGGCTCTGCGCGAAGCCTTCCATGGTCTGCACCCGACCGCCCCGGACCAAGGGCCGCGACCCGGCCGCCTTGATGGCCTCCGACGCCTGGGCGACGTAGGCCGCCATCTTGTCGTCGTCATGGATGGTCATATGGGCGCCGATCCAATAAGCCACGGGACCCGGCAGGTCACCGCGCGGCAACTCGTCCTCAACGCCCTCGACGATAAAGGTATCGCGCTCGACGGCACCCCCCAGGATATGGGAATGGGCGTCTTCGTAGGCCGGTGAATGATAGGTCGACACGGCGGTGTCGAAATCGGGGAACTCGATGATGACCACGCGGCCCTGCTCGAACCCTTCCAGCGTCTTGACCTTGCCGCCCCGGGCCAGGAACTTACCGCCGCCGGCGGCGATGGCGGGCCCGGCTTTCTCCGCATAGGCCTTCATCTTGTCGGCGTCGTGAATTTGAATCCGCAGGCTCATCCAATAGGCCTTGGGCATGGGTCGTCTCCTTGCTCGGTATTTTAAAGAACCCGCCCGGCGACGGCGTCCAGCTTCTGGATCATCTCCGGGTCGCGGGCGTCGGGGGCGGTGATCAAGGCGTGTTCCAAAGCCGTATGGCAGCCGTGGGAACAGGTTTCCGCGCGGCCCGTCAGCTTGGGCGCCACCTGCTTGACCAGGGTCCGGCCCTTTTCGGCGTTTTCCAGCAACACCTTGATGATCGCCTCGACCGTGACGTGGTCGTGGTCCGGGTGCCAGCAGTCGAAATCCGTGACCATGGCGACAGTGGCGTAACAGATCTCCGCCTCGCGGGCCAATTTGGCCTCGGGCATGTTGGTCATTCCGATCACGTCACAACCCCAACTGCGATAGAGGTTGCTTTCGGCCAGGGTCGAGAACTGCGGCCCTTCCATGGCCAGGTACGTGCCGCCGCGTACGGCGTCGATGCCGACTTCCTTGCAGGCGTCCTCGAGCGCGTCGCCGAGCCGCCCGCAGACCGGATGGCCGAGGGCGACATGGGCGACCAGCCCTTCGCCGAAGAACGATTTCTCGCGGGCGAAGGTCCGGTCGATGAACTGATCGGCGATGACGAAGGTGCCGGGCGGCAATTCTTCCTTGAGCGAGCCGCAGGCGGAGACGGAGAGAATCTCCGTCACCCCGGCGCGCTTCATGGCGTCGATATTGGCGCGGTAGTTGACGCCGGACGGCGGAATCCGGTGCCCCCGGCCGTGACGCGGCAGAAAGACCATTTTCTGGCCGGCCAATTCGCCGAACAGCAGTTCGTCCGACGGCGTGCCGAAGGGCGAGGCGACGGCCTCCCAACGGGTGTTCTCAAGGCCGTCGATCTCGTAAATACCACTGCCGCCGATAACGCCGATGACGGGCGGCCTGCCCGGTTCCGCCACGGTCTCTACCCCGCCACGTGTTCGTCGAACAGACGGAAGGTGCGGATCGACGCGACCTGCGCCGCATGGGCCTTGAACGAGCCCCGCATGTCGCAATGGAAGCCGTGGTCGGCGTCATAGATGTACACCGGGCATTCCGGGTGGGCCTTGGCGATCTGATCGACGTCGGAAAGCGGGATGCCCGCATCGTGTTCGCCGAAATGCAGGATCGTCGGGCCGTTCGGCTGTTCGTTCACGTAAGGCAGGATGCCGCCGCCGTAATAGCAGGCCGCCGCCTGGAAATCCAAACGGCAGGCCGAGGCCCAGGTCACCACGCCGCCCCAGCAAAAGCCGGTGATGCCGACCTTGCCGGCCTCGGCCGCGACCTTGCGGGCGGCTTCGACGTCCAGCAGGACGTTGTCGAAGTTCTCGTTGCCTTTGTCCTTCATGACCCGGCCCTTGGCGATATCGTCCGGGGTGTAGCCGACTTCGAAGCCCTTCTCGAAGCGGTCGTAAAGGGCCGGGGCCACGGCCAGATACCCGACCTCGGCGAAGCGGTCGCAAAGGTCGCGGATGTGCTCGTTGACACCGAAAATTTCCATGATGACGACAATGCCGCCCTTGGGCGTGCCTTCCGGATCGGCGCGGTAGCCGTGCAGCTCAAACCCGTCGGACGCCGTCAGCGTGATGTCCTTACCCATAATGATCCTCCCTGGTCAGGAATTGGTTCGTGCGATTGGCGGTAAACCTAGCGCAGGGCGAAGCGGCGCTAAAGCCGGAATATGGTCATCAAACACCAATCAACGCTCGACCCTGGGTCTGCATTCCAGTTATGATGCACTTATCCCGATTATAAGAGGCACCTTTTAATATGATTATGACAGCACCGCGACTGGGCGCGATCGGCGCACTTATGGCACTCGCTGCCCTGACGGCATGCAAGACGATCCCGGTTCCCGTGCCTAAGGTCGAGGACAAGGACGTCGTTGAAATGCGGGACGCGGAAGCGCTCGCACCTATCAAGTTCGACCGCGTCGGCGTGCGGATCAAGCGCGGCACCGCCATCGGACAGTACGAACCCGATTTCCTCGGGCTCACCGGCTGTGCCGGGTCGGGCGGAAACGTGTTCTGGAACAGCGGCCGGGTGCTCGCCCGCGACGTCGAGTTTACCGACATTTTCTACGGCGAGATGAAGGCTTTGAACTTCAACATCGTCGGAGACCCGAACAAGATGTTCGCCTCGCAATCGGACGACCGGGTGCAGGCCGATTACCTGATCGGCGGACAGATCGAGAAAATCGCCATGCGCGTCTGCCTGGACCAAAACGTCTGGACCGGGCTGCCGCGCGGCACGGTCAGCGGCAACGGCGCCGTCACCGTGCTCTGGCAGGTGTTTTCGACCGTCGACCGCAAAGTGGTCTACGAGACGACGACCGAAGGCGCCGGAAAGCTGGAACAGGGCGTTTCCGGCGGTGAAATGGTGATCCTGCAGGAAGCCTTCGCCGGCGCGGTCCGCAATCTGGCCGCTGATCAGGAACTGATCGGTTTGCTGAAATCGGCCGAGCCGACTTATGCCGATATCCGCAAGGTCGACGACGTATCGCTGGAAATCGACCGTGTGCCGCTGCGCGCCAAGACCATCACCAATTACATCGACAACATCCGGCGCAGCGTCGTCACCGTCGAAAGCGGCTCCGGCCACGGTTCCGGTTTCTTCATCACGCCGACCCTGGTGATGACCAATTTCCACGTCACCGAGAACCGGGATCTGATGCGTCTGCGCCTGATCACCGGGCGCAAGATTTTGGGCGAGGTCATCCGCCGCCATCCCAAGCGCGACGTCGCCATCATTCAGGTCGAACCCAGCGGGCACCTGCCGATCCCGATCCGCATGACGCCGGTGAAGATCACCGAGGAAGTCTACGCCATCGGCTCGCCGCTCGACCCGAAACTGTCGGGCACCGTATCAAAGGGAATCGTCAGTAAGTTCGCCAGCAACCGCCAGGGCCTGGAGGACATCCAGGCCGACGTGGACATCCACGGCGGCAATTCGGGCGGGGTCTTATTGGATTCCAACGGCAATGCCGTGGGCGTCAGTTATGCGGGTATCAGCGGCAGCGGCAAGATGTCCGTGGGGCTGAACTTCTTCATTCCCATCGCCGACGCCTTGGAAAAATTGAACATCGTCTTCAAGGGACGGACAGAACCATCGTCGTAAGCAAAGGCAGGCCGACTACACGTTGAACCGGAACAGCATCACGTCGCCGTCCTGGACGACGTAGTCGCGCCCTTCCTGGCGCATCTTGCCCGCGTCCTTGGCGCCGTGCTCGCCGCCCAGGCTCACGTAATCTTCGTAGGCGATGGTCTCGGCCGCGATGAAGCCGCGTTCGAAATCCTTGTGGATCACGGCGGCGGCCTGCGGCGCCTTGGTGCCTTTGACGATGGTCCAGGCACGGGCCTCTTTCGGGCCGGCGGTGAAATAGGTGATCAGACCCAACAGGTCGTAGCCCGCGCGGATGACCCGGGCCAGACCGGTTTCCTCCAACCCCAGGCTTTCCAGGAATTCCCGTTTCTCTTCCTCGTCGTCCAGGGTCGAGACCTCGGCCTCGATGGCGGCGGAAATCACCACGGACCCCGCCCCCTGGGCCGCCGCCATTTCAGCGACCTTGGCCGAAAATTCATTGCCGTCGGCGGCCGAGGCCTCATCGACGTTGCAGATGTAAAGCACCGGTTTGCCGGTCAACAGCTGCAGCATGCGGAAGGCCCGGCCTTCGCCATCCTTCAATTCCAGCATGCGGGCGGGCTTGCCGTCGCGCAGCAGATCCAGGCAGCGGTTGACCAGGTCCAACTGCTGGACCGCTTCCTTGTCCTGGCCGCGCGCCCGCTTGATCAGCCCCTCGCTGCGTTTTTCCAGGCTTTCCAGATCGGCCAGCATGAGTTCCGTTTCGACCGTTTCGGCGTCGCGCACGGGGTCGACGCTGGCTTCGACATGGACGACGTTGTCGTCCTCGAAACAGCGCAGGACATGGCAGATCGCTTCGACCTCGCGGATATTGGCGAGGAACTGATTGCCCAGACCTTCGCCTTTCGACGCCCCCCGCACCAGCCCGGCGATATCGACGAATTCCAACTGCGTCGGCACGACGCTCGCCGACTTGGCGGCTTCGGCCAACTTGGCCAATCGGGCATCGGGCACGGAAACACGGCCCGTGTTGGGCTCGATCGTGCAGAACGGAAAATTGGCGGCTTCCGCATTGGCCGTCGCCGTAAGCGCATTGAAAAGCGTCGATTTGCCCACGTTGGGCAGGCCGACAATGCCGCAGTTGAAGCCCATGTCAGTCCTTCTTTTCCTTGTTCGCGCCGGCGCCGTCGGGGCGCGGCGTATTCGGCCGGGGCGGCTTCACCGCCAGCGCGACCTTGTTCTGGAACCCGGCGTCGTCGCCCTTGACCAACAGGCCCGCGCCGTCGGCGATGCCGTCCAGCAGGGGCTCCAACCAGGTTCGGTCTTCTTTCGAGAAATCCTTCAGGACATGGCCGACCACCTTGTCCTTGTCGCCGGGATGGCCGACGCCGATCCGCACGCGGCGGAAATCGGGCCCGACATGGCCCTGAATACTGCGCAGGCCGTTGTGGCCCGCATGCCCGCCGCCCTTCTTGACCCGCAGCTTCCCCGCCGCCAGGTCCAATTCGTCGTGCAGGACGACGACGTCGGCGGGGGCGATCTTATAGAACGTCATGGCCGCCTGCACGGCGCGCCCGGATTCGTTCATATAGGTCTGGGGTTTAAGGATCAGGACTTTCTCGCCGTCGATCACGCCGTCGGCGAGATCGCCGTGAAACTTGCTTCGGTAGGGGCCCAGCCGCCAGCGGCCGTGGATCGCGTCCACGGCCATGAAGCCGACGTTGTGCCGGTTGTCGCGGTAAGACGGACCCGGATTGCCGAGCCCCACCAGAAGCAACATGGAACGCCCTCCTCGGGCGTGGTCCAGCCAGGAAGAACGGGCGGCTTATTCCTCGCCGCCGTCCTTGTCCTCGCCGTCTTCCTCTTCGCCTTCCTCGCCTTCCGCGGCTTCGGCTTCGGCCTCGGCCTGGGCTTCGGCGGCTTCGTCCTTGACCACCGTCGGAGCGGCGATCGTCACCAGAACGAAGTCACGGTCGGTGATGGTCGGCTGAACTTCCTTGGACAGGCCGGCGTCGGAAATACGCAGGGCGTCGCCGATGTCCAGGCCTTCCAGGGAAAGCGTGATGAATTCCGGAATGTTCTCCGGCGTGCAGCGCACTTCCACTTCGTGGCGGACGATGTTCAGAACGCCGCCGCGCTTGATACCGCGGCACTTTTCTTCGTCCTCGTAGTAGACCGGGATCATCACGGTCACTTTCGTGCCCTTGCCGACGCGCATGAAATCGACGTGCAGCGGCTGGTCGGTCACGGGGTGGAACTGGACGTCACGCGGCAGCACGCGGTGCGTATCGCCGGCGACCTGCAGGTCCATCATTTGCGAGTAGAAGCTCTGGCCGTGCAGTTGATGCATCAGCTCGATGGGTTCGACGGAACACAGGATCGGATCCTTGTGATCCCCGTAGATCACGGCCGGAATGCGGCCGGACCGGCGGGTTGCGCGGGCTGCCCCCTTGCCTGCCCGATCGCGGGGTTCCGCCGTCATGGTATTGACACCAGACATGGCATTACTCCGTATCAGTCTAGAAACGTCCCGGCCTCCAGGGGTGCCGGCGACAAACAAAAAATGCCCCGAAGGGCGCGCATACATAGCCCCATGGGCCCGCCGGGTCAATAGGCCGCGGAACGTGGCGGGAATCGCCGGAATTCCAGGATCAGGCGCCCGCCGCGGCACCTATCGTATGGCTATAGAAAATGTAGCTGCCGATACCGATCAGGACGAGCCCCCCGGCGACCTCGGCCCAGCGCCCGAGATACCCCCCGACGCGGGGCGCGATCATCAGGCCCAGGGTGCTGATCGAGAACGACATCAGGCCGATCACGCAGACGGCGGTCACGATATCGACGGTGATCACCGAGAAAGCGACGCCGACGGCGGCGGAATCGATGCTGGTGCCGATCACCGTGGCGATATTGCCCAGAATGCTGCGTTTCTGCGGCGGCTCGTCCTCGCAATCCGCTTCGTCGTCGCCGAAGAAGGCTTCCCAGAGCATATGCCCGCCGACCCCGCCCAACAGGATCAATGCGATCCAATGGTCCAGGTCCTGGACATACTCGGCAAACCGCGAGGCCAGCAGATAGCCCAACAGCGTCATCCCCGCCTCGCTGGCGCCGAACATCAAGCCCATGCGCGCGGCGGAACCAAAGGTGCGGAACCGCCCGCCCGCCCCCCGGCACAAGGACACGGCGAAAGCATCGGCCGACAGGCCGAGGGCGATGGTCAGAACGGCGAAGATGGACATGGTGAAACCTGGACTGGGGGGATCAGGCGTCCTTCATATGGGAGGCGAAGGCCGCGCGGGCGTCGTCAGGAATAGCCTCAGACGCGCCCTTTTCATAGTTGAAATAGACATAGGTGACCGTGCCCTTGGCGCAGAGCCGGTCGCCCTGCCACAGTTCTTCATACAGCGTGAAGCTCTTCCCGCCGACGCGATCGACCCAGGTTTTCACCAGGGCCTCCTGCTGAAAATAGGTCTGATCCAGGTAGTCGACGTTCATATTGACCAGAGCGACCCGCCAATTCCCGAAGCTCAAATCCGGCGTCAGGATGCGGAAACCCTCCCGCCGGCCGGCTTCCAGCCAGATCGGGATGACCGTGTTGTTGATATGCCCGGCCCCGTCGGTTTCGGACACGCGGGGCGTGATCGGGGTTTCCCACATGACCCGAACCGCCTAGGCGGCCGTCCAGCCGCCGTCGACGACCAGGGACGAGCCGGTCATCAGGCTCGATGCGTCGGACGCCAGGAAGACCACCGCACCCATCAAATCCTCGACCTGGCCGATCCGGCCCAGGGCGATCTTCGACGTGACGAAATCGACGAAATCGGCGTCTTCCAGCATACCTTCGGTCATCGGCGTTTCGATGAAGGTCGGGCAGACCGTGTTGACGCGGATGCCCTTGGGCCCCAGTTCCCAGGCCATGGCCTTGCTGGCGCCTTCGATGGCGTGCTTGGTCGCGCAGTAGACCGTGCGCTTCGGCCCGCCGACCAGCCCCATCTGCGACGAGACGTTGATGATGGAGCCCGGAAGGTTGGCTTCGGTCAGGCCCTTGACCACCGCCTGGGCGACGAACAGCGCCGCCCGCACGTTCAGGTCCATGATCGCGTCATAGTCTTCTTCGGTGATTTCCAGAAGCTCCTGCGGCCGGTTGCCGCCGGCGTTGTTGAACAGGATCTGGAACGGGCCCTTCTCGGTAATGGCCGCCTGCATCTTGGCCGTATCGGTAACGTCGAGGACCAGGGCCTCGGCCTTCTGACCGCGGGCACGGATCGCCTCGGCGGCGGCCTCGATCTGATCGGCAGAGCGCGCGCAGAGCGTCACCTCCGCCCCCGCGTCGGCCAAGGCCGTGGCGGCGCCCAGGCCGATCCCGCGCCCGGCGCCGGTGACGAGCGCCTTGCGCCCGTCCAATCTGAAGGAAGGCATGGTCGGTAGGCTGGTCATCTGTCGGGGCTCCCGGTCTTCAGTTCTTGGCGACGACGCCGTAGGGCGCCACGTTGGACCCGCCGTAACGGCGGACCCGGATATTGGCCTGCTCGCCGTGCCCGGCGAAACCTTCGATGGCGCAAAGGCGCGAACAATAGCTTCCGACCATGGCCGACGCCTCGTCGGTCAACACCTTCTGATAAGTGCAGGTCTTCATGAACTTGCCGACCCAAAGCCCGCCCGTATACCGCGCCGCCTTCTTGGTCGGCAGGGTGTGGTTGGTGCCGATGACCTTGTCGCCGAACGACACGTTGGTGCGCGGTCCCAGGAACAGGGCGCCGAAATTGGTCATGTTGTTCAGGAAATAATCGGGGTCCTCGGTCATCACCTGGACGTGTTCGTAGGCCAGGCGGTCGGCTTCCTCGACCATTTCGTCCAGGGTGTCGCAGACGATGACCTGGCCGTAATCGCGCCAGGCGTCCGCCGCCACGTCGGCGGTCGGGATGATCGTCAGTTGGCGTTCGACCTCGGCCATGGTCGCCTCGGCCAGCGCCCTGGAATTGGTCAGCAGGCAGGCGGGCGAGGTCGGGCCGTGCTCGGCCTGACCCAGCAGGTCGACGGCGCAGATTTCCGCGTCGACGCTGTCGTCGGCGATGATCAGGGTTTCCGTCGGCCCGGCGAACAGGTCGATCCCGACCCGGCCGAACAGCTGGCGTTTGGCTTCGGCGACGAACATGTTGCCGGGGCCGACCAGCATGTCCACGCCCTTGAGGCTTTCCGTGCCCAGCGCCATGGCGCCGACGGCCTGGATTCCGCCCAAGACCAGAATTTCATCGGCACCGGCCAGATGCATGGCGGCGACGATGGCGGGGTGCGGCTCGCCGCCCTGGGGCGGGGCCGAGGCGACGACGCGCTTCACGCCCGCCACCTTGGCGGTCACAACGCTCATATGGGCCGAGGCGACCATGGGATACTTGCCGCCCGGCACGTAGCAGCCGACCGAATTCACCGGCACGTTCTTATGGCCCAGCACGACACCCGGCAGGGTTTCGACTTCCAAGTCTTGCAGACAATCCTTCTGCTTCTGGGCGAAATTGCGGACCTGGGCCTGGGCGAATTTGATGTCGTCCAGATCGTCCTTGGAAACCTTGGAGACGGCTTCCTCGATCTCTTCGGGGCTGAGGCGGAAATCGTCGCGCGTCATGCCGTCGAACTTTTCGGCCAGTTCGCGGACGGCGGCGTCGCCGCGGCTTTCGATATCGGCCAGGATGTCTTCGACGGTGCGGCGGACCTGGGCGTCGGCTTCGGCGACGTCCTCGGCGCTCTTGCCCGATTTAAGATAGGTGATCATGGGATGTCCTCGTGTCGGCTGGGGGCTCTTGGCCCCGGCCGCTTGTACGGCCGGGGCGGCGTATTAGAGCAAACGCCGTGACACGAAGGAAGGGGCAGCGATTTTCCAGGCCGCCCGCCGCGTCCCGCCAGGCCCTACTGGAGGAGCGAGCGCATCATCCAGGCGGCTTTTTCATGGACCTGCATGCGTTGGGTCAACAGGTCCGCCGTCGGCTCGTCATTGGCCTTGTCGACGGCGGGGAACAGTTTCCGCGCCGTCTTGACCACGGCTTCCTGACCGGCGACCAGATCGGCGATCATGTCCTTGGCCTCGGGCACGGTGTCGCTTTCCTTGATCGACGACAGCTTGGCGTATTGCTTGTAGCTGCCGGGCGCCGGGTAGCCGAGGGTGCGGATTCGTTCGGCGATTTCGTCCACGGCGAGGGCCAGTTCGTTGTACTGCGTCTCGAACATCAGGTGCAGGCTGTTGAACATCGGGCCGGTGACGTTCCAGTGGTAGTTATGGGTCTTGAGATAGAGCGTGTAGGTATCGGCCAGAAGATGCGACAGGCCCTCGGCGATGGCCTTTCGGTCCTTTTCGGTGATGCCGATATCGATCTTCCGGGCTTCGGCGACGGCTGCGTTGGATTTGGATGCCATGGTCGGTCTCCTGATGTTGGTGGGCGGAACGACGCGGCGGGCCCATGGCCTGCCACGCTTCTTAGATTAGAATACATCTAAGTCGCATCCGCGCCTTGATAAAGATCAAGCCATGAAAAATTTTCCCCGCCGACAGCGGCGGAACGTCACGGTTCACGAAGCTTCCCCGCGAACGGCGGGAAATCGGGGGCGGAGGATCGGAAAAACCGGCCGGGCACCCCGGCACGGCAATCAGTTGAACAGGGAGGAGACCGAGCTTTCCTCGGAAATCCGACGCATCGCCTCGGCGATCAGCGGCGCCACGGTCAGCTGTTCGATGTTGTGGGCGACGCGCACGGCCTCGGTGGCCATGATGCTGTCGGTCACGCACAACCGGTCGAGCGGCGAGGACGAGACCCGCGCCACGGCCCCGCCCGACAGCACCCCGTGGGTGACATAGGCGGAAACGGCTTCGGCCCCGGCCTCCATCAGCGCCACGGCGGCATTGCACAGGGTGCCGGCGCTGTCGACGATATCGTCGACCAGGATGCAACGCCGTCCGTCGACGTCGCCGATGATGTTCATGACTTCGGAAACCCCGGCCCGTTCGCGGCGTTTGTCGATGATCGCAAGGTCGCCGTCCAGGCGCTTGGCCAGCGCGCGGGCGCGGACCACACCGCCGACGTCCGGCGAAACGACGACCAGATCGGCGCCGTCCTCGCGGTCCTGGATGTCCTTGGACAGCACCGGTTCGGCATAGAGGTTATCGGTCGGGATATCGAAGAAGCCCTGAATCTGCCCCGCGTGCAGGTCCATGGTCAGGACCCGGTCGGCGCCGGCTTCGGTAATCAGGTTGGCGACCAGCTTGGCCGAGATCGGCGTGCGGGGACCGGACTTGCGGTCCTGTCGGGCATAGCCGAAATAAGGGATGACGGCGGTCACCCGGCGGGCCGAGCCACGGCGCAGCGCGTCCAGCGTGACCAGCAATTCCATCAGGTTGTCGTTCGCCGGGAACGAGGTCGATTGAATGACGAAGACGTCCTCGCCGCGCACGTTCTCCTGAATCTCGACGAAGACCTCCATATCGGAGAATCGCCGGATCGACGCCTTGGTCAGCGGCAGGTTGAGATAAGCGGAAATGGCTTCCGCCAGCGGCCGGTTGGAATTGCAGGCTAGAATCTTCATGGCAACGCACCCCACGTTTTGCGTCCGTTTGGCGGAGCAAAACTCCCCCTGGAAATGCCCGATGCCGAGCGCCGATCGGGGAATTCCCGCGTTCGGCGCGCGGACTCTAACAACGCGGGCACGGCCTGTAAACGTTCTTTCATAGTCGTTTTATTTCAGGAACTTATGATGTTATCGGGTAGGAGGCGGGATGGCTTCGCCGGGCTCCCAGGGGAGACTCGCCGGCCCGCCCGACGGCGGCGGCGCGGCGGCCTCGGGCAATTTGCGGGCGAAGGCGCGGGCCCGGTCGCCCAGAACCCGCTGGATTCCCACCACTGCCCCCATGGCGACGTTGAGCGCCGTATCGCCCCAATTCTCGTCGAGCGCCCCGGCGGCGACCTCGTTGCGCTGCTCGGCGCTGCCCAACTGCTTTCCCTCCACGTCCTCGACCGACCAGACGATACGGGCCTCCTGCTTGCCCTCCTTGGGCTCGGACATGACGACCAGACCGCGGACCAGGAATCGCGCCTGTCGGGGATCGTCGGTGACTTCCTGATCCCGGGCGCGCAGCACCTGACGCAGGGCCTCGCCCAGCAGGCGGTTGCCGTTGCCGGGCGCCCCGGTGACCTCGGTGATCATGAAGGAATTGGCACTGCCTTCGGACAGGGTCGGCAGGGTCGGCGGGTTGAAGGTGTCCTCGACGATCTGCTCACCCCCGGCGTCCTCGGGGCCGAGAATACTTCTCTGCGGCGCCCCATCGGAAACCGTAGCACCATCGGGCCGTGCATCGGCCAGCGCTTCCTCGGCCGATTTTTCCTTGGGCGCGTCGGGGCTGACGGGGGCTTCAGGCGGCACCACATGATCCTGCATCTTGCCGATCACCCGCTTGGGCGCACCCGGCGACGGCAGGTCGCCGTTTTCCAAGTTGCCCGGCAGGTCCAAGCCACTGCCCTGGGCCATTTGGATTTGGCGTTCTTCCCAACCGTCGATGACTTCATGAATGCCGTCAACGGCGGCGGTCGCGATCAGCCGCGCCGTCGGTGCCCATTGAGTATCGAATGTCCCGGACGGCACGGTGTTTTCTTGTTCCGCCTTGCCGACTTCCTTGCCGTCGGGCTGGGTCAGGCGCCAGGTGATGCGCACGCCCTGGCGGCCCTGGACCGAGGGCGAGACCTTCATTTCCCCCAACAGCACGTATTTCGCCTGCTCCCGGTACCGGGTCAGGCGCGTACCGCGTGCCTTCAAGGCATTGGCGATGGCGCGGGTCAGCGAGAAATCGCCGTCGCCGGGCGCCCCTTCGACCGGCATGACGAAAATGCCTCTGTTCGGCGCGGGCGCCGCTTGCGCGGGCGCGATCCCGGCCAGGATCGCCGAAACCCGGTGGGCGACGTCCTCGGCGACGCGTATGATGACGTCGGGCGTGCCGAATTCCCATTCGTCGCCGGTCGCGTCGACGGGCTGTTCCAGATCGGCGAGCAACAGGCCGTCCTTGTTCGACAACTGCCAATGCAGGGTCACGTAGGGGATGGCGTTGGGGTTCTTATCGTAATGGGCACGGCCGTGCAGGATGTATTCCGAAGCATCGAACGGGGCGACCCCGGCGGGCAGGTCATAGGGTTCGAAACTGTCGACCGTCGTCCGCGCCAGAAGATTCGACATGATCGGCGCCGTGTTCTCGACGGGATTGACCTGAATGCCCTTGGTGAAGGTACCGTGGACGATGGCCTCGCCGACGCTGGATTCCTCGCCCGGCGCGAAGGCGCGCGGCACCGGCGCACAGGCGGCGGCGATGAAAGCCGTGAACAACAGCGCGGCCAGCGCCGCCAGGCTTGGTCCGGAAATCCGGTATCGATGACGATATTCTGCCCGCAAGGCTCTCTGCCCCTCGGTTTTCGGGATCATCAGACGATGACGCAGGTGACGAGAATCACCGCGAGCGTCGCGAAGGTCAAGATCGCCAGATACGGCACGGCCCCGCCTCCCCGCCTCAGCCCGGGACCAGGGCGATCGCCGCCAGCGCCCGGCCGTAATCGGGCTCGCCCAAGTGAGTGGCGCGGCGGTAGCTGAAGAACCGGTCGGGCTCAGGATAGGTGTCCAGGCCCACGTCATGGCTGCTGCCCAGGCCCAGGCCCGACAGGCGGTCCATGATGAAGCCCGCCAGATCGAACTGAAAATGATCGCCGTCGGCGCCGGGGGCGAAATATTTGTCGTGTTCGGGATGATGGCCCGCGAAGGTTTCCTTCATGTCACGGCCGACCTCGTAGGACGGCTGGCGGATGCAGGGGCCGAGGGCGGCATGGATGTGGGCACGGGCGGCCCCGTCGGCTTCCATCCTTGCCACCGTGTTTTCCAACACGCCCGCCATCGCCCCCCGCCATCCGGCATGGGCGGCGGCGACGATCCCGGCATCGGCGTCGGCGAACAGCACGGGCGCGCAGTCGGCGGCCAGGACGCCCAGCGCCAGGCCGCTGCGGCGGCTGACCAGGGCGTCGGCCTTTTCCATGGCATCGCGGGCGCGCGGCGCCTCGGTGGCCCAGACCTTGGGCGAATGAACCTGATGGACCAGGGCCAAGGCCTCGCCGCCCAGCCCCAAGGCCGCCATGGCCCGGCGTTTGTTCTCGGCGACAGCGTCCTGGGAATCGTTCGATCCCTGACCGCAATTGAGCCCGGCGTAAATGCCGCCCGACACCCCGCCCCGTCGGGTGAAGAAGCCATGGGCGATCCCGGCCCGCCCGGCCAGGTTGGGGGCGGTGATGAATTCGGGGATATCGTCGGTGTCGGCCATGGCTGTTTGTACTCCGTTCCCGTCCGGCAACTCAAATCGTCCGTTCAACCGGTCGACGCAAGCCTGCCCTTAAAACCCGATCGGCGCCGGCAGGCCCGGATGCTGCAAGGCCAGCACACGGAACAGGCGCCCCATGCCGCCCTTGTCCTCACCGGTCAGGCGGTCGAACGCCGCAGAAATCTCCGCCTGTTGGCGTTCATCGGCATTGGCCGCCAGCGCCGCCGCCCGTTCGGCGATGCCCAGGACCTTGAGAAAGTCACCTTGCCCCACGGGGCCATGGGCCGCCGCGCCCGCCTGGATCGCAGTCGCGGCGAGCTGCTGAAAATCCACGTGAGTCGTCAGATCGGCCTCACCCGGCCGCGCCAGGACATCCGCATACGCATGATCCTTCACGGCCTGCAGGGTCTCGCCGGGGGCACTGCGGTCATGGCCGTAGTCGATGATCAACGCCGCGCCGCCCTGTTCCGCCAGACGCGCGGCAAGCGTATGCGCCTTGCGCAAGCCCGCCGGGCAGATCTCGACCATTGCCCCGTCGGGCGCGGCGTCCAGCGGCGGCGGGATCAGCGGCGTTTTGGGCGCCACACCGGAAAGCGCGAAAGCGAAGGCCCCATTGCCGTCCTTTCCTCCGGTCTGGTCCCAGACGACCAGGCGTTCGCGCCAGCCGTCGGGGCCGCGCTGGAACTGGCGAACCGGCAGGGCATCAAAGAATTCGTTGGCCAGAACAATGGCGGGGCCGTCGGGCACCTGGCTCAGGTCGTTCCACCAGTCGGGCGCAAGGTTGGGGTGAAGAGCCGCCAGGGTCTCGGCCTGCTTGGCGCGCAGCACGGGGCTCATTTCCACCAGATGCACCCGGATCGCCGCGCGGAACGCGGGCACCCCCGCGGCGGCGCGCAGGGCATCGGCCATCAAGGTGCCGCGCCCCGGGCCCAGTTCGATGAGATGAATTTCACCCGGCTCGCCCATGGCCTGCCAGGTCACGGCGGCCCAAAGGCCCAGGAGTTCGCCGAACATCTGCGAAACCTCGGGGGCGGTCGTGAAATCGCCGGCAGCCCCCAGGGGGTCGCGGGTCATGTAATAACCATGATGGGGATTGCCGAGGCATTCCTCCATGTAGCGGGCGACGGTCAGCGGCCCTTCCAGGGCGATGCGGCGGCGGAGATGATCCGTCAGGCCCGTCATGCGCCGGTGACGGGCGCCGCCCGCCGGGCGCGCCAGACCAGCCAGACGCCGAAGGCGATCATCGGCAGGCAAAGCAACTGTCCCATGGTCGCCCCGTAATAAAGAAAGCCCAGATAGGCATCCGGTTCGCGGAAGAATTCCGCCGTGATCCGCGCCAGGCCGTAGCCGATGAAGAACACACCCGCCAGGAACCCGGGCCGCGCGCGGAAATGGGGGCAGCGCCAAAGGGCGGCCATGACGATGAATAGGACAAGGCCCTCGAGTCCCGCTTCGTAAAGCTGGCTCGGGTGCCTTGGGATATCGCCGCCGTGGGGGAAGACCATGGCCCAGGGCACGTCGGCTGCGCGGCCGAACAGCTCGCCATTGATGAAGTTGGCGATGCGCCCGAAGAACAGCCCGATGGGGGCGGCGCAGCCCAGCATGTCGGCGAAGGTGAACAGCGGGATATCCCGTTTGCGGCAGAACAGGATGGTCGCGATACAGACCCCCAACAGCCCGCCGTGGAACGACATGCCGCCCTGCCAGACGGTCAGGATGTTCAGCGGATTCTCTAAATAATACCCCGGTTTGTAGAACAGCACGTAGCCGAGCCGCCCGCCCAGAACCACGCCGAAGGTCGCCCAGACCAGAAAGTCGTCGACGGCAAAACGGGTGACGACGGGCTCCTTGACCGTCTCGACCTTGCCGTTTTCATCCGTCACCTGGACCTCGCGCAGCGGCAGGTCCTTGGTCATCCGCAGCATGTAGCGCCAGCCCAGAATCAGCCCGGTGATATAGGCCAACGCGTACCAGCGGATGGCAAAGGGGCCGATCTGAACGACGATGGGGTCGATGGCTGGAAACGCGAGCGCCATGGTCAATGCTGCCTGTCCGGTGTTCCTGCGGTCTTATAGATAAGGGTCGTCCGTATGGAGGAAATTCTGCACGTAACGGCGCACCCCTTCCTCCAGCGGCGTACCCGGGTGGCCGTAACCGGCGGCGCGGATACGGTCCATGCGGGCCTCGGTGAAATATTGGTACTTGTCGCGGATATCTTCCGGCGTCGGGATGAAGTCGATCTTCGGCGCCAGGTCGAGAGCGCGGTAAACGGCGACGGCCAGGTCGTGAAAGCTGCGCGCCTTGCCCGACCCGCAATTGAAGATGCCGGACGCCTCCGGATGGTCGAGCAGCCAGAGCACCATGTCCGTGCAATCGCCGACCCAGACGAAATCGCGCGACTGACCGCCGTCGGGATAATCGGGATTGTGCGATTTGAAGAGCGTGCAGGTCCCGCCCTTGGCGGCCTTCTCATAGACTTGGCGGGCGACCGATTGCATGCGGCCCTTGTGGTATTCGTTGGGCCCGAAGACGTTGAAGAATTTCAGCCCGGCCCAGCCCGGCGGGGTGGGCGCGCCGGCGGCAACCCGTTCGGCGACCCAGATGTCGAACTGGGCCTTGGACCAGCCATACATATTAAGCGGACGAAGCGCCTTCAGCGCCGGAATCGCGTTGTCGTCGTCGAAGCCCAGCGACCCGTCGCCGTAAGTCGCCGCCGACGACGCATATACATAAGGGACGCCGCGTTCCGTGCACCAGGACCAGAGATCGCGGGACAGCAGAATGTTGGCCTTGATGATCTTGACCAGGCGCGTTTCCGTGGTCGCCGAAATGGCGCCCATGTGGATGATGCCGCGAATCCGCTCCGCGTTATCGCCGAGGAAGGCCTTCAAATCCTCCGGCGCCACGGTGGTGACCGTCTCGCGCTTGGCGATGTTCCTCGCCTTTTCATCGGAATCGATTCGGTCGACGACGGCCACCGGGCCCAGGCCCTTGGCCTCCAGTCCGTGAACGATGTTCGATCCGATGAACCCGGCGCCGCCGGTGACCACATACATGCCGTGCTTATAGTCGGGCGGCTTGCGGTCGGCAACGGTTGCGCGGGACGGTTTGGAAGGTCATATATTCAGGGAACAGTCGAAACCGCAGGAACCTCAAGGAGTTCAGCCATGCAGACGTCCAACCGAATCTTCGACGACCTGGCCAAGGTGGCCAACGGCGCGGTGGCGACGCTGGCCGGCGTGAAGGACGAACTGGAGGCCATGATCCGCCAACAGATCGAACGTTTCCTGGCCGACGGCAATCTGGTGCCGCGCGACGAATTCGACGCCATGGCCGAAGTCGCCAAGAACGCCCGCGCCGCCCAGGAAAAGCTGGAGGCCCGAGTCGCCAAACTTGAGGCCGCGTTAGCCGACAAACCGGCGGCGAAAACGGCCAAGCCGCGCGCGGCGGCCAAGAAAACGGCGGCCAAACCCGCCGCCCGAAAGGCCCCGGCCGCCAAGCCCAAGTCCTAGCGGACAGCCCATATATAGAATCGTTTCAGGGCCTTGGCCCCCGTCGCCATCCAGTATTGCGCTTGACGGGGCGGGCTAAGTCGTTCTGGCGCCGGATTCTTCCACAAAAATTCATAATGCGGACGTAATCGGCCCTTGCACCCCTGTCGTCCATCGGGCAGGCTAGCTCTTGTATCCAAGGGGGCCACAAATACCATATTTCGGTAACCTCCGAGATGTTGTGGGGCACCTGAGGCTACCAGCCTGGGGCGCCAGCACGGCGCCGCCGTGCCAGCCACGAAGGAGGAGCGGCCCATGCCTGCACTCGATTTCGCCGTCGACACCCGAAAAAGCAACCCATTGGACCTGATCGAACAGATCGTGGAGGGGAACGATTGGACGTTCGACCGCCGCAGCGATCAGGAACTGGCCGTCCAAGTGCCCGGCACTTGGTGCGACTACAGCCTGTATTTCGCCTGGAACGATGAAATCGAAGCGATGCACTTCACCTGCGCCTTCGACATGCGCGTGCCGAACGACCGCCGCACGCCGGTGTACGAACTGCTGGCCCGGGTGAACGAAAAGCTCTGGCTCGGCCATTTCGGCATGTGGGACGACGAAGGCCTGCCCATGTTCCGCCATGTCCTGCCCATGCGCGCGGCCAAGGGCCCGACCATGAGCCAGATGGAAGACATCGTCGAAACGGCGCTTTACGAATGCGAACGCTTTTACCCCGCCTTTCAATACGTGATCTGGGGTGGGCGCACCGCCGACGACGCCGTGGCGGCCGCCATGGTCGACACGGTCGGCGAAGCCTGATCCCCGCAACCATGCTGATGGAAACCGCGCCGTGAGCGCCGCGCGCCCCTTGCTGCTGGTCGGCGGCGGCAAGATGGGCAGTGCCCTGATGGCCGGTTGGATCGCCCGCGGCATTCCCCCAACCGATATTTACGTGGTGGAACCGAACGCCGACGGCGCGGCGGCGTTGGCGCAAGGACACGGCGTCCATACCGTGGCGGGACCGGATGACCTGCCGGACGGCTTTTCCCCCGAAACCATCATGTTCGCCGTCAAGCCGCAGGTCATGGCCGACGTGGTCCCGGCCTATGTCGGCTACGCAGGACCGGACACGGTCTTTCTTTCGATCGCCGCAGGCACACCGATCTCGTTCTTCGAGGAAGTCCTCGGCAATAGCGCCGCCATCGTTCGCGCCATGCCGAACACCCCCGCCGCCGTCGGCCGGGGGACGACCGTGGCGGCCCAGAACGACCGCGTCACCGATGCCCAGCAGAAGCTCTGCCACGACCTGCTGACCGCCGTCGGCCAGGTCTTCTGGGTGACCGACGAAGATTTGATCCATGCCGTGACCGGCCTGTCCGGCAGCGGCCCGGCCTATGTCTTTCATTTCGTGGAATGCCTGGCCCGGGCCGGGCGTGATGCCGGCCTGCCGGACGAATTGGCCGAGGCCCTTGCCCGCGGCACGGTGGAGGGCTCGGGCGAGCTTCTCCATCAACAGGGCGAGACCTCGCCCATGGTCCTGCGCCAGAACGTGACCAGCCCCGGGGGTACGACGGCGGCAGGCCTGCGTGTGTTGATGGGCGACGATCCGGACAAGGACATCCCCGCCGACGGGCCGCTCGGCAACTTGATCAGCGAGACCGTCGCCGCCGCCGCCAATCGGTCGCGCGAACTCGCCGACTGAGCCTTCCCGGATCCGGGTGGCTGGAATTCTCGCCGGGACTCCCTACATAATGGATAGGTAACGCAAGGGAGGCATCGCCATGGCGAAGCGGCCGCAAGGCAATTCCACCGCTAAGACCAAATCCAAGACAACCGGCAAGACGGCAAAAGCCGACAGCGCCGAGATTCTGCGCAACACCGTCATCGAAACGACAATGGCGATCGCCGCGCGGGACGGCTGGCGCGGCCTGCGCCTCGCCCGGGTTGCCGATGAATCGGGCCTATCGCTCGCCCAGATTTTGATCCCCTTCCCCGACAAATACGCGGTCATGAACGCCTTTCAGGATCGCATCGATGCCGCCATGCTGGCCGAGGCCGATGCCTTGGCCTCCGGCGGCGACGATGGCGGCGATGTCCGCGATCGGCTGTTCGATCTGATCATGGCGCGCTTCGATGCCCTTGCCCCGTACCGCGCGGCGATGGCCGAGATCGCCCGGGACGCTCTCCGCGATCCGGGGTCGGCGCGGTTCCTGCCGCGTATGGCGCGGAGCATGTCGCGCATCCTGGAAGCCGCCGGCGTCGGCGCCACCGGCCTTGCCGGCGCGGCGCGGGCCAAGGGCCTGGCCCTGGTATACGCCGATGCGTTCCGGACCTGGCTGGGTGACGATACGGCGGATCAGTCGAAGACCATGGCGACGCTAGATCGTGGGCTTGCCCGCGCCGAAAAAGCGCAACGCTTTCTCGCCCGCATCTGCGCCACGAGAATACCCAGGTATGCAGACACGGACGAGGGCGGCAAAGCGGCGGAAACGCTCGGCTGATCAATGCCTCGCCGATTTTATTGCACTGCAATATAAGGCTTGACTCCACCACCCCATCAGCGGCATAAAGTCGTCACTGCTGCAGTGCAGCAATTTTGCTGCGCATGCACGCCGCCAATCCGTTTCGCGCTCCAATGGAGGACCGACTAAGATGTACGCCGAAATTTTCAAACTCGACAAGAACGGCTTTCCCGCCTGGACGGCCGACTTCACGAAGCTCTACGCCGACTTCGACCCGACCAAAATTTCCGAGCAGATGACCAAAGCCATGAAGGGTGCGGCCATCGAAGGCGTCGACGTCAACGCGATGCTGGAAATCCAGCGTAAAAACATGGAAGCCCTGAACAAGGCCAGCCAGGCCGCTTTCGAAGGCGCCCAAGCGGTTGCCCAGAAGCAGGCCGAAGTTTTCAAGGCCGCTTTCGATCAGGCCACTTCCGCCGCCGACACCCTGGGCAAGGCCTCGACCCCGCAGGACCTGGCCGCCAAGGAACTGGACCTCTGCAAGTCTGCGTTCGAAACCTCCCTGGCCAACACCAAGAAGGTGACGGACATGATGACCAAAGCCAACGACGCCGCGGTCAAGGTGATCAATTCCCGCATCACCGAAGCCCTGGACGAAGTTAAGGGTCAGTTCGCCAAGCCCGCCAAGTAAGGGCATCGGCATCGAATACGAAAAGGCCGCCTTCGGGCGGCCTTTTTTGTTGCGCGCCTCCCGTCTGCCGGTAAGTTTCCGGGCTTAAGGAGAGCCGCCATGACAGATCACCCGCCGACCCCGCCAACCCCTGAAATAACCTTCGACGATTTTCTGGCCGTCGACGTCCGTGTCGGCACCGTCATCCGGGCCGAGGAATTTCCCGAGGCCCGCCGCCCGGCGATCAAGCTTTGGGTCGACTTCGGGCCGGACATCGGCGAGCGCAAAACCTCGGCGCAGATCACCCGGCACTATACGCCGGAAACCCTGGTCGGCCGCCAGGTTGCCGGCGTCATCAATTTTCCGAAGAAGCAGATCGGCAAATTCATGTCCGAAGTCCTCGTTCTGGGTTTTCCCGACGAAGACGGCGAGGTCGTTCTGCTGCACCCCGACCTGAAAGTCCCGAACGGCGGGCGGATGTTCTGACGCGGCTGATTGACGCCGGCAATCAGGCGTGCCGTTCGAGCTCGCTTAACGCCTCGTCGCCGTCGTCCAGCGGTGCCGATTTCGTTCGGGCCGCGTCGGCCCGGCGCGCACCGGCGATCGATTCCGCGACCATCAGGCGCAGCTTTTCCGGTTGAATGGGTTTGTGCATCACTTCGAAACCCGAGGCCGCGGCCTCGCGCAAACGGTCAGGCCCGGTATCGCCGGTCAACAGGAACCCCGGCACCTCTCCCCCCCAGACATGGCGGATCGCCAAAATCGCATCCGCCCCCGTATGGCCCAACTTCAACCGATAGTCGGCGACGACGAGTTCCGGCGTCTTGCGTTCCTGTTCCAACTTGGCGATGGCCTCGACGGCCGAACCGGCGACCACCGCATCGTACCCCCAACCACTGAGCAGCAATTCCAATGCCTCGCGGATATCGGCTTCGTCGTCGATGCCGACAACCACCGCGCCGGGCACGTCGCCGATTTCGTCGGCGGGCAGGATCATCTCCGCCGGGGCATGTTCACCGGCCAGCGGCAGCGTCACGGCGAAGCGCGACCCGCGGCCTTCCCAGGACTGCACGTCGACCGAATGATTCAACAGATTGGACAGGCGCTGCACGATGGCGAGGCCCAGCCCCAGGCCCTCGCGCCGGTCGCGGGCCGGATTGCCGACCTGATGGAACTCTTCGAAAATCATGCCCAACTGGTCCTGGGGAATACCGACGCCCGTGTCCCAGACCTCGATCCGCACGGACTCTCCGGCGCGGCGGCACCCGATCAAAATCTTGCCCGTCTCCGTATGACGCACCGCATTGGTCAAAAGGTTGCGCAACAGGCGGTCGAGCAAGCCCGGGTCGCTGTCGACCAGCAGGGAACAGGGAACCGAGCTGAGGGACAGGCCTTTCTCTTCGGCGAGCGGGCGAATTTCCGAACACAGCCGTTCAATCACCGCACCGGCGGAGAAATCCCGGCGCTGCGGCACGAACAGCCCGGCGTCCAGTTTCGAGATATCGAGCAATGATCCCAGCAGACGTTCCAAGGCTTCGGCACAATCGCTGATGCGGTTGATCAGCTGCTTCGCCTTCTCCTCCATGTCCCGTTCCGACAGCACGTTGACGAACATCGCGAGCGCCTGCAGCGGTTGGCGCAGATCGTGACTGGCGGCGGCAAGGAACCGGGATTTCGCCGCGCTGGCCTGTTCGGCGGCGTCCTTCGCTTCGGCCAGCATTTCCTCGGCCATCTTGGTCGCGGTCACGTCGCGGCCGACGCCCTGAATTTCAACCATGCGGCCATCGTCGTTGAACACGGCCCGTTCCGTCCATTGCTGCCAACTGACCCGACCGTCCTTGCCGACCACGCGGTGGAGGTTTTCCTCTAGCGGATTATGGGCACCGATCCGCCGGATGATCGCCATGCGCACGGCGGCCTCATCGGCGGCAAGTTCCGATCCGACAGGGCGGCCGATCAGAGCGTCGCGTGTCACCCCGTAGTACTGGCAATAGGCTTCGTTCACGAAGGTCCGCACGCCATCCGGCGTACAGCGGCGGATCAATTCCGTCTGATCCTCGACGATGGCGTGATAACGCAGTTCGGAATCGCGGAGCGCCTGCTCCGCCCGTTTGCGTTCCGTGATGTCCTGCGTCACCCCGAACAATCGGGTCGGGCGGCCCAACTCGTCGAAATCGGCGGTCAAATCCTCGAACACGTAGCGGACGGTGCCGTCGGGGCGGAGCACGCGATATTCGTGCTGACTGTTCGGCGTTGGGCTGTCGTAGGCACGGGCGATGCGCTCCCGGTCGTCGGGATGGATCATGTCCAGGAAGACCCGGCCCGTCGGCCCCGAACGGCCAGGGCGCAGCCCCCAGATCCGCCAGAGCACGGGTGAACAGATCGAACGGTTGTCGCCCGGGAAATGTTCCCAATAGCCGACCCGCGCGGTGCGCGACGTTGCCTGAAGCTTGCTCTCGCTATCGGCCAAGGCTTCTTCCCAGCGCTTGTCCTGGGTGATTTCCTTGGCCGCACCGACGACGCGGACAACCTCGCCGCCGGTTCCCCGTTCGGGCCGGGAATAAACCCGCAGCCAGCGAACGCGCCCATCCGCCGACAACAAGCGAAACTCATCGGTCGACGGAATTCCCAGACGCAACCGCTGATCCCGGGACTCCAGGATCGGAACATCGTCCGGATGGATCTGCGTCAGCCAGGAAAGCGGTGCATCGCTTTGCCCGGACTGGCCGGCAAGGCCGTCGATCCCGCCGACCTGCCATTTCGACGACACCCGCCCATCCGAGGCCACGTCGTAGGCATAAACGATATCGGACGTCAGTTCGGAAATGATGCGGTAATGGGCATCCGTTTCGGAACGCGCTTCCGAAGGCTCTTCCAGAGCGATACCGTCGTCGGGCATCTCGTTCGAAGACGCGGCATCGCCGCTGTCCTGCTCCGATGCGGCAGGTGCCCCGCCATCCCGGAACCGGCGCGTCGCGACGACGCCCGCGAGGAACCCGGCACCGGCGATCGCCAACGCCGCCGCCAGACCGGGCAACATCTTCGCCACATCGACATTGTCCGCGATCGGCTCCGCCCAGGCAGGACCGATATCCGTCATCAATCCGGCGAAGGCGGTCCCAGCGAGCAAACCGTATCGGATCGCCGACGTCACGCCGCCGCGGCGTACATCACGCGCCGGCCGTCCGGTCAAGCGCCGGTCGGTCAATCGTGTGACAGCCAAGGAGAGACGGGCCATATGCGGGACCTCCGTGTCGGCCGGGGTCAGTCCTGATCCAGACCCTGAGTCAGCCCCAGGGATGCGGCCTTGATCACCGCCTGTGTCCGGTTGCTGGCGTCCAGCACCTTCAACAGACCGGTCACATGCAGTTTGATGGTGCCTTCGGCAAGCCCGAGGATGCGGGCGATTTCCTTGTTCGACTTACCGCCCGCCATGAGATTCAACACATCGCGCTGGCGCGGCGTCAGATGCAGACCGCCACCGGCATCCGTCTTGGTGCCGCCCGGCGACCAGTCAAGCAAGGTCGGCGGCAGATAAATCTCACCGGCGATGACTTGCCGCACCGCATTGACGACGACCGAACTGTCCAAGGTTTTCGGGATATAGCCATGCGCCCCGCAATCCATGGCGAGACTCATTTCCTCGGACGTTTCGGCGGCGGAAACGACGACCACCGGCACCTCGCCGAGCGAGCGGATCAGCGCGTTCAGACCGGCGAACCGTTCCATGCCGGGCATGCCCAGGTCGACAAGGGCGAGATCCAAATCGTCGGTTTCATTTGCGGTCCGCAGGGCCTCGGGGTAACTGGCCGCTTCGACCACCGTGATTTCGGGATCGATGATCTCCAACAACGAGCCCAGCCCCTTGCGGAAAAGGGCATGATCGTCGGCGATCAGGACTTTCGACGGAAGCTGTTCACTCACCTGCACCCCCCGGGGCGTCTTGTTATTCCTGTTTACGGACGACGCACCTCGTTAAATCGTGAGATCAATTCGATCGGTAACCATTATAGGTCACAATGGGGGAATTTCCATGAATTCCAGCCACCGTGGATACCTCCTCCCGGCGCCCGGCAGGCTCAGAGAGGCAGACGAATACGCCCCCGAAGGCCGCCGGCCGGCGATTCGGACAACAGGATTTCGCCGCCGTGGCTGCGCACCACATCGCGGGCGATGGTCAGGCCCAGCCCCACGCCACCGGTTTCCGGATTGCGGGAATCGTCGAGCCGGAAGAAAGGACGGAAGACCTCGGCCCGTTTTTCTTCGGGTATTCCGGGGCCGTCGTCATCGACTGTGATCTCGATGGCGTCGCCGCGATGCCCGGCACGAACGGAAACGTGCTGACCGTAGCGCGCCGCGTTCTCCACCAGGTTTGTGATGCAGCGTTTGAAAGCGTTCGGGCGGAGCGGCAGGTGCAGGCGATCCTCCAGATGCAGGTCAATGGGCCGCCCGCGGCGGCGGACCTGGCCGACCACGTCCTCAAGCAAATCACCCAGGTCCGTCGGCGCCGGCTTTTCCGTCCCCTCACCCCGGGCGAAGGCCAGATAGCCCTCCAACATGTGTTCCATTTCCGAAACGTCGGCGGACAGGTCATCCGCCCCGTCAACGTCCTGAAGCATCGCCGGCTGCAGTTTCATCCGGGTCAAGGGCGTGCGCAGATCGTGGGAAACGCCGGACAGCATGTCCGTGCGTTGAGTAATCTGGCGTTGGATGCGTTCGCGCATGGCCATGAACGCCTGCGCCGCCTGCCGAACCTCCGTCGCACCCTCCGGTTTGAAATTGGAAACGTCGCGGCCCTTGCCGAAGTTTTCCGCGGCATGGGCAAGGCGACGGATCGGTTTGACCTGATTGCGCATGAAGATCGTCGCGACCCCGAACAGGATCAGCGACGTACCGACCATCCAAATGACAAAGACATAGACCGTCGTGGAGAACAGGCGCTTTCGCGTTGTCGTCACCCGCATGACGCCGTCGGCCAGTTGGATATCGATGATGACATTCCGGTCCGATGAGTCCGAATCGATGCGATACGGCTTGACGATGAAGCTCTGCATCGCGCGGTCGAGCATATCCTCCAGGTCGTTGTCGGGCTTGGCCGCCTTGTTCGACAGGATCGCAGAAGGAAGGAAGGTTACGAACATCTCCATCGACCCACCGGCCAGGTCGATGGCGCGTTCCCGCCCGGCGGGGCTCGGGTCCAGGGACACCAGATGCAGGATCGCCGATATGTCGCCGGCGACACTGCGTGCCAGACGGTAAGAGACCTTGTCCCAGTGGGTTTCATAGAAAATCAAGGCGGAGACGACCTGCAGCAGGATCAACGGCGTGACGATGATCAGCAGGGCGCGGCCGAGCAGACTTTTCGGCAGTGCGTTCTTGATGGTCATGCGCAAGGTCATCGTCGAGTGCCCATTGTGGCGTCGGCTCCGAAGATCAATCGGGTCGAAGCACGTATCCCTTGCCCCGCACGGTCTGAAGGTATCGGGGGTCGCGGGGATTGGGCTCGATCTTACGGCGAAGACGGGTCACCTGTACATCGACGGCACGCCCGCCGCCGGCGGCCCCCGTGCGCGCGATCAGGTCGTCCCGGGAAAGGATATCGCCGGGCCGGGCCGCCAGCGCGTTGAGCAAACCGGCTTCCAATTCCGTCAATCGAACCGGGCGGCCGCCGCGCGACAATTCCCCCCGGTCACGGCGAAACAAAAACTCCCCGAACCGCAGGTCGTCCGCCGGCGCCTGGGGCTGCGGCGTACGTTTCAAGACGTTGCGGATACGCAGGAGAAGTTCCCGCGGCTCGAACGGCTTGACGACGTAATCGTCGGCGCCGCCTTCCAGGCCGTTGATCCGGTCCTCGGTTTCTGCCATCGCCGTGAGCATGAGGATCGGAATGTTGGAGCGCGTGCGTAGATCGCGGGCGAATTCCAGGCCGCTTTCTCCCGGCATCATGAGGTCCAGGATCACCGCGTCGAAATCGAAATGACTGAGCCGCTTGCGCGCTTCGGCGGCGTCGGCGGCGGTCACCACGAAAAAGCCGTTCTCGCTGAGAAAGCGGTTCAACAGGTCGCGCAGGCGCCCGTCGTCGTCGACGACCAGAAGATGCGGCAGATCGGCATTCACGGGTGCGTTTCCCCCCGGCCCTGGTTGGGGCGCGCGAAACATTCATGGTCAGCGCGAAAGATTAACATGAAACGACCGGCACCGGGCAGTCCACCCGCCACCGAAAACCCCGTCAAGGGCGCGGGGCGCGGTCGGCGGGCGAAACGCGGTGGCGGTCTTCTTCGTTGATCAGACCATGCAACACACGGCGGAATCCTTCGACCGCTTCGGGCCCGGCCTCGCGGTAGGCACGGGTGATGCGCCCGGTCTGACGGCGGGTCAAAAGCTGCTCCAGTTCACGGCCCTTGGGCGTTAACTGCATCAGGCGGCGGCGGCGGTCGCCGTCGTCCGTTTCCTGAACCACGTAGCCTTCGTCGATCAACGTCGAGAGCACGCGGTTGAGGGACTGTTTGGTGATCTTCAGGATCGCCAGCAATTCGGTCACGCTGATGCCGGCGTTGGCGCCGATGAAATAGATCGCGCGGTGATGGGCCCGGCCCATGTCGTAGTCGGCCAGGATCGCGTCGGCCTCGCCCGTGAAATCACGATAGGCGAAGAACAACAGTTCCATGGCATGGCGCAATTCCTCGTCGCGCGGCGCCGGAACCTCGGTCTGCTGCGTCTCCCATGCGGCCTGGTCGTCCATGTCTCGTCCCTTCAGCGAAGCGTCGCGGCGGTCGCAGAAAAATGCGCGCGCACCTCATGAATTTAAGTCAGTGTTATTGACTTATATGCCCGAGACTGATAAAAAACGCAACATCCTTCTTAGGAGAAATGGACGGACGAAAGAATATTACAATGAGCGCAGGTACTTTCGATGACCGTGACGGTCTGATCTGGTTCA
>MDTA01085924.1_pt1 | contig 31271 bp, 32 predicted proteins | sample 811151 | NCBI WGS metagenome assembly MDTA01 (sample SAMN05326648, study PRJNA326480) | marine metagenome | isolation source: seawater | place: Indian Ocean: South | collected 2010
CAGGAGTAAAGGAACGTCGTTTTCTGGTCATCAGACACCTCGCTTATGGTGGCGATCTTACCACCTACATTGGTGTCCGGAATCATTGAACCACTACAGGTTCTTCAATGTGATAAGGCGACTGAGAAGCGACAGGACGGGCTAAGAGATTTGGTCTACTTCGTTGAACGCGCCCATGGTCACAAGTCTTGGGCCTTTCGCGAGAGCCTTGGGCGCGAAGAAGGTAGCGGTGGTGGATCTGCCGAACCAGGGCATGTTGACTTTCAAACCATATCAAGTGGCCTTGAAGTAAACCTGGGAGGGGGTGTTCCTGGTCGGTTCGTGCCGGCGCTTCCTTCGAGTGGTTCAATAGCTGGCCTGTTAAAGAGCGACGAGGCACCTTTTGACGATGGTGACGGCTCCTATTTTTTCTCGGACGAGGATGGATCTGGAACGCCGGGCGATGACAAGGGTTCTAATCCTGCATCCAGCTTTCTGCGCGCAAGGAATCAAGCCCGCCATATCGCGATGGCGAACCAATATCTTCCGTGGCGGTACGAGTCTCTGACAGATCAGGAGATCCACAACATCGCTTCGGCTGCGTCGAGTTACCTTAATCTTCCGGAGCTTTTCAGTAGTTCTACAGAAGTAAAAGGGTTCCATGAGCTGGCTTTGTTGACGTTAATCGTCTTGTGGACAGGTGTCTCATGGGAGAGGGCGACTGGACTGCGTATTCAGCCGATGGACGCCAAACAACGCAGCCACGCTTCACTGTGCTTAATCACAACGTCGGCTCGAAATTTCTGGCGGATCAGATCGACTTTTCCTGAATATAAGACCCAAATTAAAGTTCCCGAGGAATCTGTCAGGCCAATGCTTGAGCATGTTCTGATACCAGATCTCAGTGGGCTAGGTGATCGGGTTTTAGAACTTTTGAAACTGCGTGGTCAAAAGCCGTCCCCAAAAACAAAGGTGTTCACCCACTCCGCAAAACAATACAGAAAGGCTTTCAACAAACTCGTCCAAGATGCAGGAGAGTCGGAGCGGGTAACTTGGGGGCGATGGGAGAAGGTGATGTTCGATGCGATCACGGCGGAAACTGGCGACGTCGTTGATGCTGTTGCGATCACCGGTGAACCTCATGCCCTTGCCCAAACCAAGTGTTTTTACTACAGCCCAAACGTAGGCGATCTGATTGATCGTTATGTCAATGTGACGACGCAACTGGCAAAAGAGGCTGAATTGCCGTTGGAAAGTAATGAAGGGAGTCACTTAATCGGAGTTGAACATCGTAAAGGCTATGTCGGCAGCCGAGCCTGCGCCTCCAAGCCTGCGGTCGTGAACGCGGTTTCGGACTTAAAGGCTCGGTTAGGGGCAACGCGAACCTATGACCTGTGGTCCGATTTCTCGGAATATCACAATGTCTTCACCTTCTACACGGTTCAGATGTTGGCGTTTGCGACAGGTTATCGTGCGGTAAAAACGCCGTTATTTTCTCTTGAAGAAATCAATGGTCAGCTCCGGCTTACGGCTCTGGCGGATAAGGATAACGAGCAAAAGCGCAAAACTCGACTCAGCTATTTGCCGGATATCGTGTTAAAGCAACTCGAGAATTACGAGCGGCATCTCAAGGTGCTCGAAGCGACCAACGATTTCCGGCTCAAGTCTCAAACCGAAACCGAAAAGGAAACCTGCTTTTTCTTACGATCAGCGGATGGCCGCGACGGAAAACTCGTTGTTAGTCCTAAGACCATGGTGCGTCATCTGGATGAGTTCCTGGGTTTGCCGGCTAATGCCCACCGTCGGTTTATGCGCACGGAATTGAGAGAAGCGGATTGTCCTGCCGATTATGTCAACGCCTTTATGGGGCACGCCAGTTTTGGCGAAGAACCCTGGAGCCGTTACTCATCTCTATCTTCCCGACAATATCGCGACATGATGACTCAGTACCTGGAGCCGATCATGGAAGAACTGGGGTTCACGCCTGTTGCCAGCCGTCTCGCGGAAGGTGCTTCACGATGATACCGATGGACTCTATTTGGGAAGATTTTTTGGCTCTGGAGCTGGAGCCGGGTGCGCGGCAGGTCGCTGAAGAACTCCGGGCATTTTTATTGAGAAGTGAGTTAGGCGGCGCCGAAATACTCTCAGGACGATCTGAAAAAGTCTTCGAGGCCGGATTGATGTGGCCACTGGAGAAGGGTATTCACGAAACGTTGGGTAGAAGCTCCGATGTGCGCTTTGGCAAGCTTCTGCGCGCCTTCGTTGAATTCGCCAATCGTGTTGGCGAACGTGACTTTCCGTTGCCGGCCGTGCCGATCCTGCTCGAACCTCATCGAAGCGTGTTACAGAGATTTCATCCCGTTGAAGCCGAACGTGCAGAACGATGGCGTTTGTCTTTGATCGACTGGATTGAAACCGTGTCCGTCAGCGACTTAAAGCCACACCTGGGCGTCGGAGCGCTTATCGTCAGCGCTGCCCTCAACAGCGGTCTGGTAGATTCAGGAGCGTTGCATAAGCTTCTGCAGAGCATCCCTGAAAAGCTGACCGTTCTGGCAGGACGAGCCTATCTGGATCTCGAGTTGCCCTGGCGTGGCTCAGAGAGCCTGGAACGGAGGCGGTGGTTTCCCGACCCTGTGTCGGAGATGATCTTTCTTCAGCTAAAACCGGAGGAAAATGAACCGCTCGGGCATAAAACGCCGGCGAAAGCGTTGTGGCCGTTTCTACGCCTATGGTTCAAGCTTTGCAAGGGTGTAGAGAACCCGCCCAAAAACTTCTCAGACTTCATGATAGCTAGTAGAGCACTGACCTATCACGAGCTACCGGTGAACATCGGCACCTATATGGCTCGGGAGCATGTCAGTCACTCGCTGCGACCGGAGGTTTGGCAGCGCCTGCACGGTGTTTACTCGACAGCCTCGCCAACTGGCGACAATATCGAGAGACAGTGTGATGAACAGACCACGTCGGAGACAGGTGCCTTCCAGGAAGCGGTGGAAACTTTTGAGTGGGCGCAGGCCCTTTGGGAAATCTTGAAAGGCAGTGACCGGGAGCTCGTTGGGCAGAAACTCAGAAATCTGCTCGAAGATGGCCAGCATGTTATTAGTAGAAGTGAGTGCATGCTAGCGGCCTGGGCCCTTCATATGAGTACGAAGCCTGCAGCATCAGGGAAACGGCTTGCGCTCTCGACCATTCGACAGTACGTGAGGCAGACGGGAACCCGCCTGGCCGCGCTGGCGGGTGATGGTGATATCTCGAACTACGACATTGCAGAATTCGAAGAGCTTTATACGGAAGTGCTTGCGGACGCCCAAAGCCCAGGATTTCGAAATCAGCTGTCCGTGGGGTTGCGCGAATTTCATCACTTTCTAACTCATAACTATGGTGTTCCAAAGCTTTCAGAAGTGATGAATCTGGGTGGAGGCTCGATCTTACATCCGGTCGATGCAAATCTCATTACTCTGGATGACTACCAGGAGATCCGACGGCGTATCAGGGATGCCGAACTGGAGCTAATAGCGCCCGACCTTCCAACGATTGTGGAGCTGATCTTCGTGTTGGGCTTCCGGTGTGGGTTGCGGCGAATGGAAGCCTTGATGCTGCGCATTGAGGACATTCACCTGATGGGGCGATCTGCCATCATCGTTCGTCGGTACGCGGGGCATCGATTGAAGACTGCAAATGCCAAACGGCAGATTCCCATTTATGCGTTGTTGGATGCCGGTGAACGTAGCCTCCTCGAGGCATGGATGGAGTATCGTCGCAGCGAGGAGCAAGAGCGACCTTCTACTTCTGCATTATTTGCCGTTCCAAGCAGGGGATGGGTTCAGGTCAGACAGGAAAAGGTGATGCCGATTCTGCACCAGCTTATGCGTGAGGTAACTGGTGATCAGTCTCTCCGGTATCACCACCTCCGCCACAGTTTTGCCAGTTGGACGTTTCTTAGGCTGATTCTTGCGCATCACGGGAAGAGGACAACGCTATTTCCCGATCAGCCAATAACAGATGAATGGCTGGATCAATCGTCCGAATTTGCCGAGCAGTTGCTGAAAGCACGGCATCGCCCGGATCTGTATGCGGTCGCTCGACTGCTTGGACACTCTGGCCCGGACATGAGCCTTGAGCACTACGTCCACACGATGGACCTGGCCGGGCTGGCCTTGGATGAGCGCAGGAATATGTTTGAAGATAAGACACTGGCTGCGGCCTCAGGCGTTCCAATCTCATCCGCCTATCGGCTACTGAGAAATGCAGGTATTCAGGGTTTGTTGCGCAGGGTTAGGAATTCATACCGACACCGGGCGAATGTGCTGCGGCCGACGGAAAAACCATCTGCGAAAGCCGAGCCCGAGCATCAGAGGTTTCGGGATAGGCTGATGTTAATTGAGAAGTACCTGAAATTTCGCCATAGGACTTCGATCGAGCAAGATGTGCTGGCGGAACGATTAGGCCTAAGCGTTGAAGCATGCCAATTGTTGGAAGAACGCTCAACATACCTTGCAGGCCTAAGAAGCAATGCGCTGCGAACACAAACCTCAAGGCATCGGTTTTCCAAAATAGAGGAGAACGAGGGAAGAGGCGACTCAATCCGTTTGCACACTGAGCCAAGGACCCGGAGTAGCAAGGCGTTTTTTGATAGCTTACTGGATCGTGTCGAAGCGTTGCTTCATGACAATTCCGACTTGGTTTGGGAAGTCGTGGAGTACTACATTCATAACCAGTGGAAGACGGCAACGTCACTTATATTTCGGGATCCTCAGAAACCGGAGATGGCGAAAAAGTACCTCCAGTTTCTTGAATCCCTTGGTTTTCCTCGGCGCAGTCTGAGCCTCACCAATCGTGATGTTCGGGATCGTTCGCCCTACCGAGCACTTTGGAAAAAACAGTTGGGATTGACTTACCGCGATACGATCAAAATCCGAGCTCCCGCAAACAAACACCGGAAAGTAGAAGCCCGATGGTTGTTCATTGGTTTGGACTTTGTAAATGACAGCGAGCGCGATCAAAGCCGTTCGTTCGGGTTCCGCTATTTTATGGTGATGCTGGCAATGGCCGCGCCTGTGTTACGGCCTGAGCAGACTGTGGGTGATGCCCACGAACAGCTGATGTGGGCATCTTCTGATAAATCCTCAGAGCCAGGGGTTGTTCCGGCTGCCTAGTTCGTTACCAATAGGCCCGCCGACCGCGCCAGCCAGATCTCGATATTTGATCCAGGCAATCGCGATGTCATCAAAAGCCTGGGCATTCAGTTCCAGTATCACTCTGGTCGGTGAGTTCATGGTGGCAGCTTGAACGCTATGAGAGAGTGGGTTGCAGGCAACGAGGTAGGCACTGGCGGGCGTGTCGCTGTTTACTCCCGGCCGAAACCGAAGCGAATAGTAAGCACTCGCTCTAACTTCAACTGAGGGGTGATATCGATTGTGCTCGAGCTGCAAGCGCCGTTCCTCAGAACGCGTGTATAAATAGAAAGCCAAGTAAGTAAGAGCGAATAGACTCGCCAGGATTACGGCGGTTGCGAATGCCGCTGCAGCGGGGTGAATCATATGATCTCCTTGTGGCCGATTAGGCCTAATCGCTTTGTTGTGGCAGATCGCACTCAGAGCTTTCCACTAGTCTTTGCAGCAGCAATTGAGTGCAAACGTGCTGCCAGGTTGTTGAGTAGTTCTTCGGAAAGCAGGCATCGTATACCTGCGTATTGGTGCTTGGAGGGTTGATGGATTCCAACGATGATTCGGTCATCAACATCCAGGTAATACTCGGGCGGCTCTCCAGGAATCATGGGATCCAAATGATATAGCTCGAAACCCTCGCTTATCAGGATTGGCTGCGGGTTTTGAGGCAAAATATTCGTGTCTGATGGGGTGAATGCAGATACGCGGTGATCGAAGATGATCTTCGCGTAGATCAGAAACGCGCCGATAGTAATGGCACCAGTGAACAGAAGAACGAGAATTATTGGATTAAAAGTCATTATTGATTTCCTTTGCGGGATGCCCCTCCCTTACGGTGTTGGAGTATTTTGGAGAGGGGCCTATTTCCTATAAGTGAGGGATTGTGTCGGTAACGCAGAAGAGCCGCTTCTCCAGTGCTGGGAGCAACACCTGGAGGGCAAGGCGATCGGGAGTTAGCTTCTCGCGAATCAGGGTGTCTTTGACCCAGGAGGCGACAGCTTCGAAGTTGGACGTCTCCTCCCCGCCGCCTATAAGGCATACCAGAGAATCACCGGGTGCAATGTTCAACGAGATGAACAGTGCTCGAGCCAGTTTTCGAACGTCCTGAGGCGCAGGCGTGTTGTGCACAACATCGTTCTTAACAATCTGATTAGGCCTAATCGGGATAACGTTACTGCTCATCAACGGTCTCCTGAGCTTTAATGGATGCACTTGTCTCTGGGATTGAAGGGCTGTCGAAGTTCTGTCGAATCAAACGTTCGAAGGCTGACCCATCCTGGCGAGTGAGGTTTGGCACGAAACGGGAATACACCCGAAAAAGCATCTCCGTGGTTGTGTGTCCCATCTGCCGTGCAATCCACTCCGGACTTTCTCCTGATGCCAGCCAAAGCGTCGCGGCTGTGTGGCGGGTCTGGTAAGGGCGCCGATCTCGCAGTCCCAGGTGTCGCAGTAACGGGTACCAGACACGCTTGGTGACGTTGTTGTGACTGAGAGGGCCGCCGTTCCGGGTACAGAAAACGAAATCCATGTTGCCAGTCGCTCGTTTCTGATCGTTTAGAGCATCGATGACCATTTGCGACATCTCGATAGTGCGGAAGGATCCATCGTTCTTGGTATATTCCAACTGCCCGTTGACCAATGCCTGACGCACAAGGATCTGCCGACGCTGGAAATCCACGTGATCCCATTGCAGACCGTCGATTTCGCCGGTGCGCATGCCGGTGAAAAAGCGAACGATGTAGTAGTTCCTGAAGTCTGGCCGGACTGTATCGATGATCTGCTTCACTTCATCAATGCCGAACGGTTCCACGTCCGTCCTTGGAACCTTCAGTGATTTAATCCCGTGATAGGGTGAGCTAAACTCATAGCGGTTGGCTGCTTCACTAAGGATCATGCGCAAAGGCGTCATGATTCGGTTAATACGACTAGCTGAAAGACGCTTTCCGCTCCGGGTTGTAACTTTGGCGAGTGAGGCCCGGAATTCGAGAATGTCTTTCTTGGTGATGTGGCCAACCTCTTTTTCCCCGAACTGGGGGTTGAGGTAGTTCTTCAATGTTCCCTCCATTGTGCTGATGTAAGACCTACGCCACTGAATTTTCATTTCATCCAGCCAATCCTTTGAGAAGGTCTCGAAGAGGGGCGTGTCGTGAGCCTCTCGAGCTCGCTGGACTTCTGCCTGCTTTGTGAACTCCTGAGCTTTAGAGCTGTTCGGAAAATAGCGGTGGTACTCGAAGGTGCCCAGCGTGATTTCCGCTTCGATTTTCTTGAGTATGCTTTCGAGCTTTTTGCGATTAGCCGGAGTGTTGTCTAGAGCAGTTTGTTCACGACAGCGTTGTCCGCAGTACTGGAAATCGAGAAACAGTTTTTGTGTGCTTTCACGCACTCTCACACTACCCATGCATGCGTCCTCCATTAGCCATTGGAATTGCAACGCTTTGGTTACTTGAGTGCAGGGTCATATCCCTTTCGATAGCTTCCCAGAGGTAAAGGATTTTTCGCCCTCCAAACGGCCGTATGTAGTGGGTTCCTTCAATAAGAACGGAGTCTTTCAGGCGTTCACGAATCGTTCGAACGTCATAGTGAATTCTCTTGGAAAGCTCTTCAGTGGTCAGGTATTCAATACAGTTCATACGCGCCTCCTATTCTTCAAATGTAGCGTACAAGCTACATATTACGACTATTGGCGACGGGGTCAAGCATCTTTTGTAGCGTATATGCGTCGTTAGATGAAATGAGGCGGCAATTTGCGTAGAATCTGCTCATCGACAAAGGAAATGCCCAATGATCAGGTTTCGCCTTAAAGAGCTAATCGCAGAGAAAGGATTTCAAGAAAATCGTAGGGTTACGCTGGATGAGGTTTCCAGGGAGACAGGGATCCACAGAACGACACTATCCAAGATAGCAAACCAGCGAGGCTACAACACAACGACCGAAATTTTGGACAAGCTTTGCATGTACTTCGATGTGGAGCTGCAAAAAGTAGCGCAGTTTGTTGAGGATCCTGAAGGAGAGAGTTGATCCCTTAGAGTTGTGCCGGAGGCTTCCTGTCTCCTTTTTTCGATAGGTGATCACCTTTTCCGTTAGTGTCAGATAGGAGGAAGGGCCAGATGGTTGTGGATCTTCAAATATGAATGCCCGCTCTGCGGCCCCCGTGACCTGCCCGCAGTATTTAATCCAGCTGTTCCCTAGCAATGTCCGTTACTGACCCTGACCTCGTATTAGGTCCACCCAGAGTTGGAAAAATCCGGCTCCACAAGAGGAGAACATACCCAAATAGGTCCGATTCGGAATATCCGGTATTGTAAACATCCCTGTTTTAGTTGCACCGCTGATTAGAGTTTTCCGCCCGTTGGTGTTTCGCCAGGTATTCCCATGGCGTCAGGTCTTCCAGTGAATCGTGGGGACGCTCATCGTTGTATTCCGTCATCCAGGATTCGGTCAGTTCTCGGACTTCGGTTAGGTTCCGGAAGACATACATGTTCAGGATCTCGTCCCGATAAGTCCGATTGAAGCGCTCAACATACGAATTCTGAGTGGGTGTGCCCGGCTTGATAAACTCCAGCTCGATACCGTGTTGCTCAGCCCAATCTGCCAAGGCAATCGAGATGAATTCAGGACCGTTATCCATGCGTAGTTTTGCCGGGTAACCTCGCCAAGCAATGATGCGTTCCAGAACCCGTATGACCCTCGGTGCTGGCAGGTTCAGGTCAATCTCGATAGCCAGTACCTCCCGGTTAAAATCGTCCACCACGTTGAAGGTGCGGAACCGGCGACCACAGAACAGACTGTCGCTCATGAAGTCCATGGACCAGCATCGATTAACGGTGACTGGCACGCTCAATGGCTCCGGGTTTCGTGTCGGGAGTCGTTTCTTGCCCCGTCGTCGCTTGTTCAGGTTGAGTGCGCAATACAGCCGGTGTACCCGCTTGTGATTCCATCCGTGCCCCCAGCGTCGCAGCACTTTGAACAGTTTGCTGAAACCGTAGGCGGGATAGCGCTCAGTCGCGCTTTGAAGCGCTGCAATCACCGGTTCATCCCGGGAGGTGTCCGGCCGATACCGGTACACAGAGTCACTGATGCCAGCGATTCGGCAGGCTCTGCGAATGCTGACGCCGTGAGCCTGCTTAAGGTAATCCACCAGTTCTCGTCGAACGGCTGGCTTTACAGCTTTTTTTCGATCACATCCTTCAGCAGTTTGTGATCCAGGCTCAGCTCGGCATACATCTGCTTCAGCCGGCGGTTTTCCTCTTCCAACTCTTTGAGGCGCTTCACATCAGAGGCCTCCATGCCCCCGTACTTGGATTTCCAGTTGTAGTAGGTCGCATCGGAGATGCCGTATTCCCGGCAGACTTCCTTGACCAGGCGACCGCCCTCGACCTCCTTCAGGATCTTGACGATCTGTGACTCGCTGTACCGCGATTTCTTCATGTCGTTCTCCGTTTGCCTCATTGTAGGCCGGAGAACTCTAATTACGCATGCACCGATTTTAGGGGATGGTTACAGCTATGCCCCAAACGGAGGACTGTGAAAAGTCTTTGATCGCCCGTTCTGAACGTTCGCTTTGCGACCAGGTTGGCCAGCAGAGAACAATCTTTTGAGCCATACTTAAAGGCCCTTACCCTCCGAAGAGGGCCACGTCATGACGTTTCCTACCAGCAAAGTTCCCTGGAACAAAGGGAAGCTCGTCGGCCAGAAGCTGCCGCTCAAACTCGAACAAATATGGGCTATGCGGATTCGGTTGGAGATTGCAGAGAACATCCGCGAGCTGGCGATGTTCAACATGGCAATTGACTGCAAACTCCGATCCTGCGATCTGGTAAAGCTATTGGTTCGAGATATTTCCAGAAACGGTGAGGTTCTGGACCGGGCGCAAGTCATCCAGCAGAAGACTAGTCAGCCTGTTCAGTTTGAGATAACCAAAAAGACGCGCGAATCGGTCGAGGCATGGATCGAGTTGCGCGGACTTTCGGGTATGGATTATTTGTGGCCGAGCCGGATGCGAAAGTTCGACCATATCACTACTCACCAATACGCCCGTCTTGTCAAAAAGTGGATCACGAGCATTGGACTTGACCCTTCCGTCTACGCAACCCATTCAATGAGACGTAGCAAAGCGACATTGATTTACAAGAAGACCAAAAATCTTCGAGCCGTTCAGTTGCTGTTGGGACACACGAATATGTCGAGCACCGTGCGGTACCTTGGTGTCGAGGTCGAGGATGCTCTGGAGATAGCTGAGAGTATTGAGATCTAGGTGCGTAACTTGTGTCCTTGGTCCCTTTGGATGCCTCAGACGCTGCAAGCCCCGGTCGATGATCACCCTCGGGTTACAGGCTCCTCCCGTCGCTAAACAAAAGCGAACATTCGGATCGCCTCAGATATCCTCGGCTCTTTCTGCACTGGTTGGACGCTTGGTCATTTCTCAAGAACCCGGCAAACGATCAAATGGACTAGCTGTACCAGCTCTTCGATCGCCAATAATGTGGGTGTGGCTTTCAGTCGTCCGAATATCGCCGTGGCCGAGGATTTCCTGGACCGTTCGGATATCACTTCCCGATTTCAGCAGCTCGGTGGTTAAAGCGTGGCGAAAAGAATGAGCCGTAACCGGTTTGGTAATTCCGCTCCCTTTCACGGCCTGCCTTAATTGCCGCGCGTATGTCGAATGATGAAGGTGATATCGGCACACATAGCCTGCAATTGGGATAACGCGTTGTGTTTAAGATGGGAATAGATATGGCCAGTCAGAGTTTTTCGTGACCGAGCCGTGCCTCTATCTTCAATACCGCTTGGGTCTTGAAGAGAAGAACCGCAGATTCCAAGCAAATCGATCCAAAAACGCACCGTCCCTGGTGCCAAGACGCAAATGACACTCTTTATGTTCAGCCGTGGCTTTCGGAGCGTACTTCGCCACGTATAACTATCTGGCCGCTGTACGGGGATAGCTCAGAGAAGCCACTCTTTGCAACCCGATCCTTGATTTCACCGCGAATTACGGTTTGGCCACTATAAGGAGCCGGCTGAGCCGGCTCGGAGCGGGGCTCATCGGATTTACGGTCTGCCAAGGTGGCGTTAGCGGGCAGGGCGGCGGCGGCAAAAAGTGAAGCCAGGGTAATCGATACAAATTTACGCATAACGTTATCTCCAAAGTTCGATAGGTTGATGCTCATACCGGAGTCGCCAAAGGACCCGATATCAGATGGAGCGAAGTATGGAGTTGAAGAGAGACAACGAATAATTCCCAAACGGTATGCAATACATCAATTTGGGTGATGGGCACAGCTAGATCAGCTCAAAAATGCACGCAAAACTACTTACCCATAAGTATCGATGATGTTTTGAATACCGACGCTTGATTAGTCCTCAGCGCCAGTCAATCGAAAAATAGCGCCAACTTTACCGACACACTTTTCGGAGTTGGCTATGAATTCTCGTTTTCTAGTACCGATGCTCTTGGTCTCCCTGCTGGCATTTACCGCGCATGCCGAGTCCTCAGACTCGGTGATGGCTTTGTCTACGGATAACGATCTCTTCGCTCCAGCGCAGACAGATCGGGATTACACTGCTGGCGTGGCCATTACTTATTCCTCGAATTCAGAGGCATTCGTAAACAACCCGGTTTCGAGTTTCAGTCAGGGGCTGGACGGGTATGTCCTGCCATACCTGGGGGGCAAGGGTGAAAAGCCAAAAAGCGCGGCGCTCGAGTTTGGGGTTTATGGCTTCACGCCCGAGGAGATCAAAGAGTCGGCCATTGACCGGAACGATCGCCCGTACAGCAGTCTTGTTTACCTGTCGTCGAGCCAGAGCTATCAGGCACTGAACGCAAAATCGGGCTGGACAACATCGATGACCGTAGGCGTGCTGGGGCTGGATATTTTCAAATCCGGCCAGAATGCGGTTCACAAGGTCGTCGGTAGCGACCGTGCTAATGGTTGGGGCCACCAGATTTCCAACGGCGGAGAGCTGACTTTCCGGTATTCCGCTGCATACCATCAATACCTGGATGCGAGTCAGCCGAATCAGCAGTTCAAAGTGACGTATTTCGGTTCAGCCGGGTACCTCACTGAATTCGGCGCGGCCCTGGTTTTCAGGGGCGGTCTGATCTCATCACCCGATAACCGGTTTAACCCCGAATTGATGGCTTACGGTGAGCGCGCACCCGGGGTGTCGGTACCTGGTGGACGGGAGAATTATTTTTGGGGCGGAATGTCAGTCAAAGCTCGCGCCTATAACGCGTTCTTGCAGGGACAGTTTCGGGATTCGGAGCATGAGCTGAATGCCGATGATTTGAACATTCTTTTGGCAGAGGTCTGGGCTGGTTATACCCACGGTTTCCTGGCTGGTATAGAGTTGAGTTACGTACTGCGAGTGCAGAGCTCCGAGATTAAGAGCGGTACCGGGAACCGCACGCTCGCTTGGGGCGGCCTGGTCTTTAGTAAACGCCTGTAAGCGTTAAGGCACTCATCATCCTGAGAAATAGGATCTATATGGCCCCGCAATTAGTTTTTATTGTTCCAAGCTCACATTCTTACGATCAGACGCTTCCAACAAGGAGATTATCTAATGAGTCAAATTATTCACGTAACAGACGTGAACTTTGAGCAATCCGTGGTCCAGAGTGATCGGCCAGTCTTGGTGGATTTTTGGGCCCCGTGGTGCGGCCCCTGCAAAACAGTTACGCCGATGCTGAAGGAAATTGCTGATGAGCTGGGCGATCAGTTAACCATCGTCAAAGTGAACGTGGACGAGAGTCCGGAGATTGCTGCCAAGATGCGTATTCGGAGCATCCCGACTCTTGCTCTTTTTAATGAGGGCGGTGTGATTGCACAGAAAACAGGTGCCGGAAGTTTGAGTGAATTGAGAGCCTTTGTTAAAGGTAACTTATAAGTGCATAGCACAAGCCTCCTGCTTGGGAGGCTTTTTGCATCTCGGGAAAAGTCTGATGAAAACCCAAGAACTTCAACTGTTGTACGTGTTCGATGCCATCATGACAGAGCGTTCAGTGACTCGCGCGGCCGATCGTCTCGCGATGACACAGCCGGCAGTGTCCAATGCAATTTCCAGAATGCGTCAGATTTGGAATGATCCGTTATTTGTACGCAAGGGCAGGAACATCGAGCCAACCTCCTATGCCTTGAGTCTCTGGGATCAGGTTAGTGATCCTATGTTTGCTCTCACCAACGCGGTCAGTGCGACACAGTTTGATCCAGGAACATCGAAACGCAGGTTTCGAATTGCAGTAACCGATATGTTCGTGGAGTTGGTCTGGCCTCAGTTGATTGAACTGCTTGAGCGTGAGGCGCCGGCAGTGGACGTCCATGCCGTTCCGTACACGCCGGAGGGAACGCACCATGATCTCAGGGAGGCTCATGTTGATCTCGCTGTAGGTGTTCTCACTCAGCACGACCATAGTCTACGGAGTACTTGGTTATTCGAAGGTGGGTATTTGCTCGCTATGCGTGCAGACCACCCGCTTGCCGGAAGACCCATTACCATGGATGAGTTTCTGAGTGCCCGTCACCTGCTTGTAACAATGTCAGGGGATGCGCACGGGTTCGTCGATAGTTATCTGGATCAGAAGGGACATAGCAGGCGTATAGCATCGACGGTAAACCATTTTTCGATTGTACCGAAGATATTGCGAGCGTCAGACTTAATTGCGGCAGTACCCGAGTTGATCAGTCAGGATTGCGGTTTTGTGAACGGGTTGTGGATGGGTGAGCTTCCTTTCAGCGTCGATCCCACCAGCCTGTATCTAATCTGGCATGCTCGGCACGATCGTGATCCCGGTATTGTCTGGTTGCGAACACACGTTGAAAGGCTTCTTCAAGAGCGCTGGCATGACATCATGACCAAGTCCCCATGCAGTCGCCTCACCTCCAAAGCGATTGCATAGTCAAAGCATTCTATCGATCAGAGCCATGTTTGCCGGAAGACTGTTTGATTGATCAGGGCGGTCCTTAAGACCGCCCTTTCTCAACTGGTAACGGGAATAACGTTTGTGCTCGAGGCATCAGAACATTACGCCAACTTGTACACGCCGCCCCTGGCAATAGCCGATTGATAAGCAGGTCTGGAGTGAAGTCGTTCAAGCCAGGCTTGCAGATTGGGGCGCTGGCTCAGTAATTGAAACGACTTGGCAACTTCACCAATAAAGCTCATCTGAATGTCGGCGGCACTAAACGTATCGTTCACCAGATAGCTTTGTCCTTTCAGTGAGTTTTCGATAAAGCCCAGATGGTTGTCCAACTCGCTATTGATCCGCGGGTGTAGGGGGGCGCCATTGTTGCCAAGAGGATCAACGTAAATTTTCAGGAGCAACGGAAGCATTGCTGATCCTTCGGCATAGTGCAGCCATTGCACGTATTGATCATATTCCTTGGTGGTGCGGGGCGGCTGCAGATTAGCCCCGTCATAGTGCCGGAGGAGGTAGTCAATAATCGCACCAGATTCATGGATGATGGTTTGCCGGTCTTCAATGACGGGAGATTTGCCCAATGCGTGGATCTGGAATAATTCCTGTGGTGCCAAGTGGGTATCAGGGTCTCTTTTGTAGCGTTTAATATCGTATTCGAGGCCCAGCTCTTCGAGCAGCCAGAGAATCCTCTGCGAGCGTGAGTCATTTAGATGATGAACAATAATCATAGTTTCCTTCCGTTTATGGTGTATCCAGATTGCTTCACTAGTTACGGAGGCTGGGCGTGAAATGTCTTAATGTTTTGCACTATAGACGACTGGTCTAACTCTGGCAAATGCTGAGTTCAGAGGCGACCATTCAGGGTCGCGGTAAAGAGGCTGGATAGAGTAACTGGCTCTTGGTGAAGTGTGACCTATTGACAACTAGACAATTGGTCTAGTGCGGCCTAAAATCGCCCCATGGAATCAAAAACAGTTTCTCACGATGTGCGAAAGCACGTTCTTAAAACGGCAGAAGTCATCATCAGTGGTAAGGGCTTCAGTGCTGTCGGATTAAATGAAATTTTGAAAGCCTCTGGTGTTCCCAAAGGGTCTTTCTATCACTACTTTGGGTCTAAAGAGGCTTTTGGTGAGGAGCTACTGAAAAGCTATTTTTCTGAATACCAGAGTTCCCTGGATTCGTTGTTGTCCCGCCCCGGCATGTCGGGGGCTGAGCGTCTTCTGAGTTATTGGGAATCCTGGTTAGAAACGCAATCCACGTGTGACCCCAAAGGCAAGTGTTTAACGGTTAAGCTTGCAGCCGAAGTTTGCGATTTATCGGAAGCCATGCGCAACGTATTAGCCAGAGAGACTGGCCGGGTTATTGCCAGACTGGCGCAAACCGTCGAGGAAGGAATCTCGGATGGGTCTCTGCCAGCCACACTTAACCCCAGAGGAACGGCTACTACTCTTTATCAGCTTTGGTTAGGCGCCAGTCTGCGTGGCAAGATCACCCGTGACCGGGAGCCGATGGAGTCCGCTTTGGAAGCGACCAAGGTGTTACTGGGCCAAACCTGACTTTTTTTGAACTGAAACTATACGACCGGTCTACTTATTTTTGGAGGAAATGCTATGAAAACGGTAACTCTTCGTGCTCCAGGTGGGCTTGATTCGCTGGAGGTAAGAGACACTCCAGACCCGGGGCAGCCGGGACCGGGGCAGATACGGGTTGCAATACGTGCCACCTCTCTGAATTACCATGACCTGTTGGTGGCGAATGGTAGTATCCCGACGGAAGACGGTCGGGTTTTAATGTCAGACGGGGCCGGCGTTGTTGAGGCTGTCGGTGAAGGCGTCACAGAGTTCCAGATAGGTGATCATGTTGTTTCCGGTTTTTTCCCTCAGTGGCAGGACGGGCAAGCCTACGACAGAGTTGGAAATTTTGCAGAAACCCCGGGCGATGGCGTCGATGGCTTTGCTGCAGAGTACGCGGTTCGCGCAGCCACTGATTTTACTCACGCTCCTACTGGGTGGAGTCATGCGGAAGCGGCGACTATCACTACTGCGGGATTAACAGCGTGGCGCGCTTTGGTTGTAGAGGGCAACTTGAAGGCTGGGCAAAGTGTTTTGGTGCTGGGAACCGGCGGGGTCTCAATCGCAGCTCTGCAAATTGCCAAAGCAATGGGGGCCAGGGTCATTGTGACCTCTTCGTCAGATGCAAAGCTCGCAAGGGCTAGAAAGCTCGGAGCGGATCAAACCATTAACTATCGACGTTGTCCGGATTGGGGGCATGAGGTTCTCTCATTAACCGAGGGTCGAGGCGTTGACCATGTTGTTGAAGTAGGAGGGCCTGGTACTCTCAGTCAGTCTTTTCAGGCGGTTTGTGTAGGCGGCCACATAGCCCTTATAGGTGTTCTAACCGGTCGTGAGGGTCAGGTTCCTACGGGGCTGCTCATGGCGAAGCAGGCCCGGCTTCAGGGTTTGATTGTCGGTAATCGGCGGCAACAACAGGACTATATTGCGGCTCTTCAGCAAAATGATCTGCGCCCGGTGATAGATCAAAGCTTTCGTCTGGACCAATTAGCGGAGGCATTTGCCGTTCAACAAAGTGGCGGTCATTTTGGCAAGATCGTTGTTGAGTGGTGAGAGCTGTCGTGATGGCTAATCGGGTGATGTTGCGTCCGAGGCTCGGTTAGCATTAGGCAATGTGAAGCGTTGTCTCTTTGCCGTCCAGCACACTGGTGTTGAGGCGGCTTTTTTTGGTCTAGATATTCGGAAACTCTTGCTGAAGAAGGGTCAGTATCCAACTGTGCAGCGGATCCTGACTGGAACGAGAATGCCAGGCTGCGATCACATCGAAACACGGAGGCGATTGGTCGAGCTCGATCTCTTTCACCAGTGGGTTTGGCAAAATGCGTGATGGTAGGAATGCGATGCAGTCGGTTGATGCCACGCAAACCGGTGCGGCAGAGAAGCTTGGGACAGACATAACGACATTGCGTTTATAGCCATTACTGGCAAACCACTCATCGGCTGAGCCGATCAGGTTGGCTCGTGTCGGAGAGACAATGAGTTGGGGCAGTCCGGCAACGTCGCCTATCGTAAGTGGTCGGGCGAGCAAGGGAGAATCCTTTCGGGTTACGCAGACATGGTGCTCTGAAAAAAGCCATTGTGTCTGACAGCTTTCAGGAACAAATGCCGGAAAAGTCAGCGCGAGGTCCACGTCTCCCGATGCCAGTAACGCATAGAGTCGATCACTTTCAAAATCTCGCACGATTAACTTCAATCCCGGTGCCAGCTTTCGTAACTTCATCATCAGTCTTGGCAATACAACCGCTACAGCGTAATCCGTCGCTGAGATCACGTAGGTCGCTTCCACAGTGGTCGGATTGAAGTCGTCAGGCGCCATCAAACGATCAATACTCTCGAAAACAGCGTTAACTCGTGGTTCTAGCTGTTCAGCAAGTGGCGTGGGTATGACCCCTTGTCCGGATCGTATGAACAGTCGATCCTGAAAGGCATCTCTGAGTTTGCTGAGCTGAGCGCTGACGGCTTGTTGGGTCATGCCCATCTGACTCGCGGCTCGTGTGACACTCCTCTCTTTTAACAGAATTTTGAACACTCGCAGCTGCTTCAGGTCGACTCGGCTAATATCACTCATAATTGTATCTCTAACCAACAAATACTGTTTCTATTTGTTATTTTATCCGCATAGCATGCTCTTGTCATGACTCGCCACCCAGCGGCCTGGAATCTAGACATCGGTCTGTTGTGGGTGACGCGTTGATCCTATGCAGCGATAAGGTGAGAGCATTTCATGAGTCATAGTACTGATAGCGAACTAGTTCAACGGTCAATAAAGACCGACTATAAGATGTTCATTGACGGGCGATGGGTGACAAGTCTGTCTGGACGTTCTTCTCCTTCGATTAACCCGGCTACAGGCGCCGTGTTGACCAACATACCGATGGCCAACAAAGAAGATGTTGATGCTGCAGTGAAATCAGCGCGTAAAGCGCTGGCTGTTTGGGGTCAAACATCTCCCCAGGAGCGTCAACAGGCGTTGCTTGCAATTGCGAGCAGACTCGAAGCGCGAGCAGAAGAGTTTGCAATCCTTGAGACGCTTGACAATGGCAAGCCGGTCCGAGAAACCAGACAGATTGACGTCCCCCTGGCGATTGATCATTTTCGGTATTTTGCCGGTGTGATTCGTTCTCACAGCGATGAAGCTGTGCAGCTCGATAACAACACATTGAGCCTGGTGTTAAATGAACCTGTTGGTGTGGTTGGCCAAATCATTCCCTGGAATTTTCCGCTATTGATGGCAGCCTGGAAATTAGCGCCCGCGCTTGCAGCTGGAAATACTGTTGTCATCAAGCCATCCGAGATGACGTCTATAACCCTTCTTACATTGGGTGAAATTCTCAATGATGTACTGCCACCAGGAGTCGTAAATATTGTTACCGGTCAGGGTGCAGAAGCGGGACAAGCTCTTCTTGATCACCCAGACGTGGATAAACTTGCTTTTACGGGATCGACGGCGGTTGGGTACCGCGTGGCGAAGGCTGCGGCAGAAAAGCTGATCCCGGCCACTCTGGAGTTGGGCGGTAAATCAGCCAACATCGTGTTTCCCGATGCCAACCTGGAGAAAGCCCTGGAAGGAGCTGCTCTCTCTATTCTTCTCAATCAGGGAGAGGTCTGTGAGGCAGGGGCCCGTTTATTCGTTCATCACTCCATCTTTGAAAAATTCATTGGAGCGCTAAAAGAGCGTTTTGAACAAATCAGAGTAGGAGATCCTTTGGATCCTCAAACCCAAATGGGAAGCCAGGTCAGTGAACAGCAGATGGCGAGGATTCTGTGGTATGTCGACCTGGCGTCGCAGGAAGGCCTCAATGTTCTTACCGGTGGAAAGCGCTTGACCGGTGGGGCGCTGGGCCGCGGAAGTTTTATCGCGCCGACCATCATTACGGATGTATCAAACGATATGTCAGTGGCCCAGGAAGAGATTTTCGGCCCAGTGTTGGTGGTTATGCCATTTGAGGATGAAGCTGATGTTATCGCGTTGGCGAATGAATCCGATTATGGCTTGGCCGGGGCCGTCTGGACTCAGGACATCAATCGGGCCCTGCGAGTAGCTCGTGCAATTAAAACTGGACGGATGTGGGTCAACACTTATCACGAATTGCCCGCGCACGCACCCTTTGGTGGATATAAAAAATCTGGTATTGGCCGCGAAACTCACAAGATGATGCTCGAAAGCTACACCGAGAAGAAAAACATAATCATCAGTTTGAATGAGTCCACGTACGGCCTGTTCTAGGGGCTTTTAGAGAGACCCTAAAGCAACATTAGAAACATACCTGAGAGGAATTAAAGTGATGAATGTAAGTTCTCTTTTTGAGTCGGTGAAATTGGGCCGTTTAAATCTGAAAAATCGTATTGTTTTGCCCCCTTTGACGCGATCAAGAAGTACGCAGCCCGGAAACATTCCAAATGATCTCATGGCCACCTACTACGCTCAGCGAGCCACAGCCGGTTTTATGGTAACCGAAGGCGTGCAGATTGAGCCGCGAGGTCAAGGCTATGCCTGGACTCCAGGTATCTTTACCGCAGAACAGATCGAGGGCTGGAAAAAAGTGACCCGCGCTGTTCATAGTCAGGGTGGCACAATTTTTTGTCAATTGTGGCACGTAGGACGGGTTTCCCATCGTTCGCTGCAGCCTGATGGGCAGGCACCTGTTGCCCCATCCGCGATTCGCGCTGAAGGCGTAAAAGTTTTTGTTGAAACAGGGCCTGGGACGGGCGCGTTGGCAGATCCTGACGAGCCTCGTGAGTTAACCACGGCGGAGGTGCAGGAATTAGTTGCTATGTATGCGCGTGCAGCTCGTAACGCTATTGAGGCCGGTTTTGATGGGGTAGAAATTCATAGTGCTAATGGCTATCTGGTCAATCAGTTTATCTCGGAGCATTCAAATCACCGGACCGACCAGTACGGCGGAAGCCTGAAAAACAGACTCCGGTTTCTTGAGGAAATCGTGTCTGCTATTTCTGCAGAGGTAGGCGCGGAGCGCCTTGGGGTGCGTTTTGCTCCATTGTTCGAGAGTACCGAGGAGGAACGAGTATATCTGGGGCTGGTTGAATCAGACCCGCATGAAACTTATCTGGAGGCTGCAAAGGTTCTGGAGAAGCGGGGGGTGGCCTATATCTCTATTGCCGAAGCGGATTGGGACAACGCACCAGAGCTTCCGGAAAGTTTCTGCGTGGCTCTGCGAAACGCGTTCAGCGGTGTTTTGATTTTTGCTGGCCGTTACACGCCTGAAAAAGCAATTCGCATGCTTGAGGCAGGTTATGGTGATCTGTTCGCTTTTGGTAAACCGTTCATAGCGAATCCTGATCTACCTGATCGAATTCGGAAGGGCTTGCCCTGGAACGATGTAGATCCGACAACGATGTACGGTGGAACTGATAAAGGATATACCGACTATCCGACTGTTGAGTCCCATTCCGATTCCCTCTCCAGAGAAAGGGTTACTGAACAGCTTTAAACAATGTCCCACGCAAATCCTCTTCCGAATCGGAAGGGGATTTGGTTGTTTTAAGTCTCGATGTACGAAGAGGGCGAAATCATACTTTCAGCAAAATTCATCATTTCAGATGATGGTAGGCATATAGCGCAGTAATTATTCATATGAAAATCATTCCTTGATAATCAATCAACAATAGTAGATCGGCACGTTCAATAGTTTGAATTTTAGCCTCTCATCTGCTGCATCGTTGGAGTTCACGTCCGTTAAGGAAATGACCGATGAGTATTCATAGTACTGACCTTCTAGAGTGTATTGATTTGCGTAACCAAGCTGGTGAGGAAGAGGGGAGGTTTCCCAGGCGCTGGTATAAGCCCGTCACTGCAGTGATTCACAGCCAGAATGGTGATAAGCGAGTGATGAAGAAATACCCTAACGGAGTGTTTCCTTTATCATGGTATTTTCGTCTGTTGGCGAATCATGAATACCGAATGCTCATCAGGGCGGATGGAACCGCGTTCACCCCCAGTTTGGCAAGCCGTTGTTCTGACGATCCGTGGACGATCACATATCGATATATCGATGGCATCGGTTTGAAAGATGCCTTCAGACAATCAGCGATTCCTGAAGATTTCTTCGTGAAGCTATACGCATCTGTGCAGCAGTTGCACCGGTACGGCATTGTCCATCTGGACCTGGGTAATTCTGGTAACGTATTGTGCTCGACTTCCGGGGATCCCAAAATAATCGATTTTGGATCTGCTCTTCCTCTGTATCTGCTCCCTCGTTCTATCGGAAGCTGGGCACGAAAGAGAGACTTGCTGGGCGTATTAAAGCTCTGGTATCGGTTTGATCGGAGGAGCATGCCAGAGGCTACGCTCAGATTTTTTCGGACAAACTATAAAAAAAATATCTTCACCCCAAAACGCTTTCTAAAAGCGTTGAAGCGCTGTTTGGCTAATCCCTCGCAAGCACGGCAAGGGTCGTCGCCCGTAGCCGCCATTATCGGGTTGTTCATTTCTCTGCTTTTGTTGACGTTCATCATTTAACGTGATGTTAGGACCTTATCTTGAGCTGTTTCTTGACGGCACTATACGACCGGTCTAATCTATCGGTTTGATATCTTTTAGATTTAATGGCGACAAGAGGGCACCATGCAGACGGTGAAAGTAAACAATCAGACCCATGTTGTGGATGTGCCCGGTGACATGCCATTGCTCTGGGTGTTGCGGGACATTCTCAAACTGACGGGTACCAAGTTCGGCTGCGGGATTGCCCAGTGTGGCGCCTGTACGGTCCATATGGATGGCCAGCCTATCCGTTCCTGTGTCATGCCGGTGGGCGATGTCTCGGGCCGCGAGATCACCACCATTGAGGCCATCGGCGAGCAACCGCTGGCGCAAAAGGTCCAGCGTGCCTGGCTCGATCATGAGGTTGCCCAGTGCGGGTATTGCCAGTCTGGCCAGATTATGTCTGCGGTGGCGTTGCTGGCCAACAACAACCGCATCGACGATCACGCGATTGACCAGGCGATGGCGGGCAACATCTGCCGTTGTGCTACGTACACCCGGATTCGCAGTGCCATTCAGGACGTCAGCGAGAGTGTAGGAGTCTGGCAACCATGAGCGATAACCATCTGACACAGGAAAGCGTATCCCGCCGGCAGTTTCTGAAAGGCAGCACCGCGGCCATGGGCGGGCTTATGGTAGGCGCCTGGCTGCCGCCGTTTGCGCCCAAAAGCGCCGCCGCAGCGGCCGTCGCCACCCAAAAGGGCGCCCTGGGTGACCGTTTTGCCAAAGGTTTCGGTGCCTTTGTCCGGGTGGGTCATGACGGCCGGGTTGCGGTGATCTCGCCCAAAATCGAGATGGGGCAGGGCATTCACACTGGTATTGCCATGATGGTCGCCGAGGAGCTGGAAGTCGGGCTTGACCAGATTGACCTGCAAGAGGCACCACCCGATGCCGAGCTGTATACCGACACCCTGCTGCAGTTTCAGGCTACCGGTGGTTCAACCTCAACCCGCTATACCTGGGAACCTCTGAGGCGGGCCGGGGCGACCGCACGAATATTGCTGGTTGAGGCCGCCGCCTCGGTCTGGAAGGTTGAGGCGGGGCAGTGCCAGGCCCGCGACGGTCAGGTGCTCGGGCCGGATGGTCAGGCGCTCGGTTATGGAAAACTGGTAGATCTGGCTGCGACTTATCCCCTGCCCGAGACCGTGGAACTCAAGCAGCCGGATGCGTTCCGGCTGATCGGAACTCCGGCGCAACGTCTGGATACCCCCGCGAAAGTGAATGGTGAGGCGAAATTCACCATTGATCTGGATGTTCCGGGCATGCTGATCACCTCGGCCCGGGCCTGCCCGGTCTACGGCGGTACTGTGCGCCAGGTTTCTGATCGCGCAGCGCGGGCGATTCCCGGGGTAAAGGACGTTGTGGTTCTGGAGAATGCAGTAGCCGTTACGGCCACGAATACCTGGGCGTGTTTTGAGGCTCTCAAGGCCCTGGACATTGAGTGGGACTACGGCGCCAACCGTGAACTCGATTCCGCCCGGCTTGGTGAGAAACTGCACGAGGCTAGCCGCCGTGATGGGGTGGTGGCGGCCGAGAACGGCAACATTGACCAGTCACTGGATACGGCAGCGACGCAATTTGAGGCCGTTTATGAACAGCCGTTTCTGTCCCATTCCCCGCTTGAGCCGATGACCTGCGTGGCCCATGTGCAGGCGGACGGTTGCGATCTCTGGGTGGGTACCCAGGTGCCCGGCCTGGCACAGCAAACCGCCGCGTCGATCACCGGGCTCAGCCCGGAGCAGATCCGGATCCATAACCAGTGGATTGGTGGTGCGTTCGGGCGCCGGCTGGATTTTGATTTCATCACCCAGGCCGTCCAGATTGCCAGCAAGGTGGATTATCCGGTCAAGCTGACCTGGAGCCGGGAAGAAGACATGACCCACGATATGTACCGTCCCCGGTACGTTGACCGCATGACCGCCGCCATCGGGGACGATGGATATCCGGCGGGATGGCGCCATCGCATTGCCGGAGGTTCGATTATTGCGCGCTACCTCGGTGGCTTGCCAGACAATGGTGTGGATTTCGATGCCGTTGAAATCGCGGTGGACCCGGTGTACCACCTGGATGATCTCAAGGTCCATTATATTCGGGAGGAGCCGGAGGTGGTGCCCATCTCCTGGTGGCGAGGAGTGGGGGTGTTGCGGGGCATTTATGCCGTCGAATGCTTCATCGATGAGCTGGCTCACAACGCCGGGATCGACCCGCTGACGTACCGCAAAACACTGCTCCAGCATCGCCCCAGGGTAGTGGCGGCACTGGAACGGCTGGCTGAGCAGAGCAACTGGGGCGACCCGCTGCCCGAGGGCCGAGGGCGCGGCCTGGCGGTCGGTGAAGTGTTTGGCAGTGTGGTGGCGACAGTAGTGGAGCTGTCGGCGGTGGGCGACAAGGGCATCCGTATAGACCGCCTGGTGACGGTGGTGGATTGTGGCCTGGTAACTAACCCCACCTCTGTAAAAGCGCAAATGGAAGGCGGCACGCTGTTTGGGTTGTCGGCGGCGCTGTTCAATGAAATCGAGATCGAGCAGGGGCAAGTACAGCAGGAAAACTTCCACGAGTATCGCCAGTTGCGTATGGGCGAAGCTCCCTCGGTGGAAGTGGATATTGTGCCCAGCGCGGAGGCACCGGGAGGCGTGGGTGAAGCAGGTACTGCGCTGATTGGTCCGGCGCTGGTCAACGCCGTTCATGCCGCATTCGGTGATCGTGTGCGCCAGTTACCGCTGACTCGTTCAGGCTATTACATTGTTTAAGGGAGGCGCTGTGAGAACGCTGGTTTATGGTTTGCTCGCGTATCTGATGACCGGAGCCGGGATGTCCCTGGCAAGTGAAGATGCGGCGATGCTTGAAAAAGGCAAATACTTGGCCAAGGCGGCCGACTGCGTGGCTTGCCACACCGCGCCCGGCAAGGAACCCTATGCCGGCGGGTTGGCCTTCGAACTGCCGTTTGGCACGCTGTATTCGCCCAACATCACGCCAGACCGGGAAACCGGTATCGGCGGCTGGAGCGATGAGCAGTTTGTCAAAGCCCTGCAAGAGGGTATTGGCCCGGAGGGCGATCATTACTACCCCGCCTTTCCCTATACGTCGTACACCAAAATGCCGCGCGAGGATATTCTGGCCATCAAGGCCTATCTGTTCAGTCTGGACCCGGTAGAGCAGTCTGCCCCGGAGAACGATATCGCGTTCCCCTTCAATCAGCGCTGGGGGCTGTATTTCTGGAATCTGCTCTTTCTGGACGAAGGCCGCTTTGAGCCCGACCCGGATCGCAGTGAGGACTGGAACCGGGGTGCCTATCTGGTCACAGGCCCCGGACACTGCGGGGAGTGCCATACACCGAGAAATCTGTTTCAGGCCATGGATAGCAGCGAGCGCCTGGCCGGGGCCGACCTGGGAGGCTGGCGTGCGTACAACATCAGCGGTAGCGATTCCCATGGCATTGGCACCTGGACAGAAGAGCAGCTGGTGAACTATTTCAGGCAGGGCTATGCCGAGGGCCTGGGCGTTGCCGGCGGCCCCATGGCAGAGGTCGTCGAGCTGAGCCTGCGGCACCTGAACGACCGGGATCTGCGGGCGATAGCGACCTATCTGAAACAGACCGAGCCACAGGCCACCGGCTTGCCCCGGCCGACGCCCCTGGCAGACACATTGGCGGCACCGGAGCAGCCCGGGCTGGGCAGCAAGGTGTTTGCCCAGGCCTGTGCCAGCTGTCATCAGTGGAACGGAGAGGGTAACCAGTCGCCGGCTGCGACCCTGGCGGGCCTGAAAACGGTTCACGATCCGAAGGCGCGGAATCTGATGGGTATACTGATGGAAGGCAATCCGGCGTCCTCGCTGCCGGTGAACCACCGGATGCCGGATTTCGGAACCATTTACAACGATTATGAGCTGTCGGCCCTGGCCACCTTCATTCTGCAACACTTCGGTGGCCTGGACGCGGAGGTGACACCGGAGCAGATCCGGGAACGTCAGGCTGCGGCCTTGCATTAAACCTACACGGGTATTCCAGGATGTCGGGATTGGTGTCGCTGTTAGAGGCGATCGCGAATCAGGAGCGCGCCGGCGAGGAGTTCGTTCTGGCGACGGTGGTGAAGGTCGAAGGCTCGGCCTACCGGCGGCCGGGCGCGCGTATGCTGATTTCCTCGATGGGACAGTCGGAAGGCACGGTCAGTGGTGGCTGTCTGGAGCAGGATGTCATCCGTAAGGCTTTCTGGCTGACCTCAGATGGGCCGACCGTGCGCAGTTACAGCACGGACGAGGAGGGCGAGGCCAGTGATACCTCCTATCATTTCGCACTAGGGTGTGATGGCAAGGTGCATTTGCTGTTTGAGCGGGTTACTCCCGACACCCAGTCCGATTTGGTGGATATCCTTAAACGTGTGAGAGCCGATATGCAGCAGGCGGTGGTTGCCACCGTCATCGGGGCGCCCGATGATTCCAGGGTTACCATTGGTGAGCGCCTGATACTTGCGCACTCGGGTGAACTGAAGGGCGGCCTGAGGGATGACGCTATCCGGCCGACTGTTCTTGCCGACATGAAGTCGGTGATGGCGAACGGTCGATCTTGGGTACAAAAATATCGTGGTCCAAACGGCAGCATTGAAGTGTTTATCGAGCTGGTGTCACCACCACAAAAGCTCGTGGTTTTCGGTGCTGGGCATGACGCTCAACCGCTGGTCAAGTTTGCAAAAATGCTGGGCTGGCACGTCACTGTCATCGATGGTCGCGCCACGTTTGCCGTCCCGTCACGGTTTCCTTTGGCTGACGAGGTTCGGGTAATTGAGAGTCATGATTCGCTGTTATCGACAGAAGAGCTCCTTGATAACGCGGCCGTCGTTATCATGACGCATAGTCTTGAGCAGGACAAAAACTGGCTATCGCTGGCCTTGAGAAGCCGCGCCAGTTATGTCGGGCAATTGGGGCCACGATACCGGACTGAACGCTTGCTGTCCGGGATGGATGAGTCGAATGGGTCGGAAGTGACACGAGAAAAATTGCATTATCCCGTGGGGTTGGATTTGGGGGGAGACACCCCTGAAAGTGTCGCTATGGCGATAGTATCGGAAATCAGTGCCGTTCTGCGTGGGCGCAGTGGCGGCATGCTCATGCACCGAAGTGGCGCAATTCACTAGCCGCTTGAGGGCGCAATCGAGTTGAGAGGCCGTTGAAGACGGTTCCGCCGAATGGCGGTTTGGAGAACATTTTTTTGCCGGGCGAATATACGACCGGTCTAATAAGCAGGAGGTCAATAATGAAGGTTTTTTACAAAACGGCTGCCACGGCATCTGGCGGGCGGTCAGGAACGTCCACACTGAATGACGGAAGCTTTTCCGTGCAAATGGTACCGCCTGGTAGCAACGTTACCGGTGTTAATCCTGAACAGTTGTTTGCTCTTGGCTATGCCGCCTGTTTTGACAACGCCATGCAGCTCATGGCGAAGCAACTGAAGGTGGACGCACAAGGGGCCAAAACCTCGATCGAAGTGGGCATAGGCCAACTAACCGAGGGCGGTTACGGCCTTGATGTCGATATTACAGCTCATTTGCCCGGGATGGCCAGTTCGGACGCCGAGCGATTAATCGAAGCGACGCATGAGCTCTGCCCATACTCTAACGCGATTCGCGGCAACGTGGATGTTCGCCTACACATAGAAACGGAGACAACCCAATAATGAAGAACTTTAACTTCAGAAACCCGACTCGAATATTATTCGGTAAAGGCACCATCGCAGATATTAAAGACCACGTTCCCGCTGATGCGAGAGTTCTTGTTCTATACGGTGGTGGCAGTGCGGAACGGACCGGTGTGCTGGCTCAGGTACGTGATGCACTCTCTGCCCATACGTTTTATGAGTTTGGCGGCATTGAGCCGAACCCACGCTACGCTACAGCGCTGAAAGCAGTTGAAACGATCCGGGAAAAGGATGTGACATTCGTGCTTGCCGTCGGCGGAGGATCCGTCATCGACGCAGCCAAGTTTATTGCAGCGGCTGCAGACTATGACGGTGATCCCTGGGAAATCCTCACGACACGTGGTTCAGTTATCACGAGAGCGATCCCATTCGGCACTGTGCTAACGCTGCCTGCAACCGGATCTGAGATGAACTCAGGCGCAGTGATTACGAATGCTGAAAAAGGCGCTAAGCTTCCATTTAGCAGCCCTCATTGTTATCCCACATTTTCGGTACTCGATCCCGAGGTTACCTACACCCTACCTCCCCGCCAGGTCGCGAATGGCGTGGTAGACGCGTTTGTCCACACAGTTGAGCAGTATCTGACATACCCTGTTTCTGCTTTCGTCCAGGATGGTTTCGCTGAAACTCTGCTGCGTACCTTAATCGAGCTTGGACCCAAGGCACTCGAGACACCGGATGATTACGATACCCGCGCCAACCTGATGTGGACAGCAACGATGGCTTTGAATGGATTGATTGGAGCCGGGGTACCGCAAGACTGGGCCACTCATATGATTGGTCACGAAATTACCGCGCTGAATGATACCGATCACGCTCGCACGCTGGCGATTGTTCTGCCTTCACTTCTGAATGATCAACGTGTCCCGAAACGAGAAAAACTTCTTCAGTATGCCCGTAATGTTTGGGGGATTGTTGATGGCGGTGAGGAGGACCGCATTGATGCTGCCATTGAAGCGACACGGGAATTCTTTCAGCGGATGGGGATAAAAACACAGCTGCGGGATTATGGCATCGCCGAACCCGAAATTGATCAGATTGTCACCGGCCTACAGGAGCATGGCATGACTGCACTCGGGGAATACGGTGTGATTGCTCCTGAAGATGCCCGTCGGATACTCGAAGCAGCACTGTAGGGAGAGCAATCATGACAAACATTGAAACGGTGAACCGAAAGTTCGTGCTTGCGAAACGTCCGAAAGGCGAGCCGACGAAAGACACACTTAAACTTGTCAGAGAGCAGATTCCCTCGGTTGGGAATAATCAGATGCTCTTGCGCACTGAATTCCTGTCTCTGGACCCCTACATGCGGGGCAGGATGAGCGATGCACCCTCCTACGCGGCCCCGGTGGAACTGGGCGAAGTCATGGTCGGCGGAACAGTCGCAAGGGTTGTGTCGTCTCATATCGAGGGCTTCTCGGCGGGAGACTGGGTGTTAAGTGGCAATGGTTGGCAGGACTATTCGCTGTCAGACGGGGAAGGGGTGATTAACCTGGGTTCCTCACCGGCACATCCGTCCTGGGCGTTGGGGGTGCTAGGCATGCCCGGGTTCACTGCCTGGGCCGGATTAACACAGATCGGTCGGCCGCAGTCCGGAGAAACCATAGCGGTGGCTGCAGCAACCGGCCCGGTAGGTGCCACTGTTGGTCAGATCGGTAAGCTCCTTGGGTGCCGTGTAGTTGGTATTGCCGGTACCCCGGAAAAGTGTGCTTATGCGGTCGAAGAGTTGGGGTTTGACGCGTGCCTTGATCACACTTCACCTGACTTCGCAGACCAGCTAACCAACGCGTGTCCGGACGGTGTTGATGTCTATTTCGAGAATGTAGGCGGCAGGGTCCTCGATGCTGTGGTTCCGCTTCTGAATACCAACGCGAGGGTACCGGTATGTGGACTTGTATCGCAGTACAACGCCACCGAACTACCGCAGGGCCCAGACAGGATGAACTGGCTGATGTCGGTGATTCTGCGCAAAAGGCTCAAGGTGCAGGGATTCATTATCTTCGAGGATTTCGGCCATCTCTACCAGGACTTCGCTGAAGTAATGGGTGACTGGGTCGAAGCCGGAAATATCAAGTATCGAGAAGAAATCATTGATGACCTGGAAAATGCCCCCGAGGCATTCATAGGCCTTCTCAGGGGCGAAAATTTTGGTAAACGGGTTATCCGCGTAGGTCGTCGCGCATAACGCAGAATCTGTGATTAATTGAGGCAAGCAATGAAGATATTAATGGTACTGACTTCACATGATGAGCTGGGGGATACCGGCGAGAAAACTGGCTTCTGGCTGGAAGAACTGGCTGCGCCCTATTACGCCTTCAAGGATGCGGGAGCGGATATCGTATTGGCGTCGCCCAATGGAGGACAGCCGCCGTTAGACCCGAAAAGCAATGAGCCTGATTTTCAGACGGATGCTACGCATCGTTTTGAAGCTGATACCGAAGCAGTAGCAGCCCTGGCTTCAACGGTCAAACTCGCAGACGTGGTGGTTTCCGATTTCGACGCCGTATTCTATCCGGGCGGCCATGGCCCGCTGTGGGATTTGGTTGAGAACTCCGAGTCCATCGCGCTCATCGAAAGCGCAATTCGCGCGGATAAACCCGTGGCTGCAGTTTGTCACGCCCCGGGAGTACTCCAACACGTTAAAGACAACAATGGATTCCCCCTCGTTAGGAATAAGCGGGTGACCGGGTTCACCAATACAGAAGAGGAGGCGGTCGGCCTCACTAACGTAGTTCCATTCCTCGTGGAGGACATGCTGAAAGAACATGGAGGCAGCTACAGTTGTGGTGATGACTGGCAGTCATATGTGGTTACTGATGGTCTTTTGGTCACCGGGCAAAATCCAGCTTCTTCGGAGGCTGCTGCCCAAGCGTTGTTAACGCTTATAGCATCCAACTAATCTGGATTCAGGGCGTTATTACCCTCGAAAGCTGAACCAAATCAGCGAAGTCGGCCGGGATATGATTCAGGCTGGCCCTTTTCCCTCACCGGGCCCACTTGCCTTTTGGCATCCAAGAGACAAGTGGGCACTCGATAATGTAATCCCTCATGAAAAAGCTACTCATCCTGTCTTTTGGAATGTTCGCTATTGGCACCGGTAGTTTCATTATGGCGGGCCTGCTACCCGAGGTTGCAGAGAGCCTTAATGTCAATGTCGGAACAGCTGCAGGCATGATTGCCGCCTTTGCTGCTGCATATTGTAGTAGCCCCCATTTAAACCGGACACCTTGGTAGAAGCAAAGGCCTAGGCATAGACCTAGTGCAAAGGAGTGTCCAAGGTGGAGAGAATCGAAGTCATAACCGGAGTGCAGCGCCGTCGCCGGTATTCCGCGCAGGAGAAAGCATTCATGGTTGCAGAGTGTGAGCAGCCAGGCATGTCGGTATCGCTTGTAGCCCGGCGTCATGGTATATCAGCAAGTCTGTTGTTCCGTTGGAAGAAGCTGATGAAAGACGGTGGCATGTCCGCGATTGAATCCGGTGATGAGGTTGTAAGCGCATCCGAGGTAAAAGCCCTGAACAAGAAGGTTCGGGAGCTGGAGCGGATGTTGGGCCGCAAGACGATGGAAGCTGAAATACTCCGGGAAGCCCTGGAGGTGGCTCAGTCAAAAAAGTTGATCTCGCGCATGCCGTTGCTGCCACCGGACGATACCCTCTGAAGCGGGTTGCGGAAGTGCTGAAGGTATCGCGCTCCAATCTTCTGGATCGCCTTCATGGTCGCCAGAAAGGCCGAAGCCCGAGATACAGCAAACAGGACGATGACCGGTATTTACCGTTTATCCGTGAGCTGTGCGAGGCCCGTGCTGCCAATGGCTATCGAAGGATCACCGCACGACTGAATCGGTTGCTCGCAGCCAACGACGAGCGAGTGAACCACAAGCGCGTGTACCGACTGATGAAGCAGGATGGGCTGCTGTTACCCCGGTATACAGGGCGACCTCAAGAGCGCTGC
>MDTA01083442.1_pt1 | contig 31255 bp, 30 predicted proteins | sample 811151 | NCBI WGS metagenome assembly MDTA01 (sample SAMN05326648, study PRJNA326480) | marine metagenome | isolation source: seawater | place: Indian Ocean: South | collected 2010
GCCCAGCCTGCCACGACCTAAAAATTTTCGGCATTCTCGAGGTAATTTCGACAAGAATGTTGAAAACTTTCTGAAAGATTCTGTGTTCTTCATGCTCTGGACAGGTGACTATGAAGAACCACGCCGAGAGACCAACGTATGGACGAACCCATGATCACGAGCGACGGTGCAGTCGACGCCGAGCTGGTGTCGTCGTACCTTGCCGGCGACAGATCAGCACTTGGTTCGATCTACGACCGCTACGGACAGTCACTCTTCGACACCGCAACGGCAATGACAAACAACCGCGACGACGCATCCGACATGGTGCAAGACGTCTTCGTACTCGCAGCCGAGCGACTTGGTCAATTGCGCGACCCATCACGACTAAAACCATGGCTTTTCGCAATTCTTCGCAACGAGGTCTACCGACGGTCGCGGCGACGGTCGCGTCAAGCAATCACCGACTTTTCAGCTCCCGAGCATGACGCAATGCTTCCCTCCACCCCCTCCTCTTCCGATGCTGTCGATGATGCTCTCGAAGGTGCTGAGCTCGCCGAGTTTGTTCGGGCCGCAGCCTCAGGTCTCGATGCTCGCGATCAACTCGTCCTTGAACTCAGCGTCCGTCAGGGTCTGAGCGGAGACGACCTTGCAGACGCGCTCGGTGTGTCGGCGCAGCAAAGCTACGGACTTGTTCACCGGATGCGCGAACGAACTGAGCGCAGCCTTGGCGCATATTGTGTTGCGCGTCGAGGCCGAAAGGAATGCGACGAACTCGACGCCATCCTTAAAGGGTGGTCGGGTGACTTCACCGTATTGCTTCGCAAACGAGTGTCGCGGCATATCGATGCGTGCAATATCTGTGAGCGTTCACGCCGTCGATTTGCTCCACTCGCCCTCGTTGGTGCGGCACCAGCATTTGCAGCACCGATCGGTCTCAGATCCTCGATCCTCGATCGTGTTGCCCTGCCCCATCCCGATGTATCGACCGGGGTAGGTGGAGATGGCTCCACATCATCACAGGCAACGACCGCCTCGCCGCCAACGTCAACTAGTTCGGCTTTGAGAAACGGGCCGGGCGCACAAGCAAAGTTTGGTGCCGCGGATCCATCGACCGGATTCCCTCTACTGCAGGCAGCTGGTCGCATCGGTCGTCGAGCAGCGCTTTCGATGATGGGTATTGCGGCTGGTGGGGTCATTTTGGTCGGCAGCTTTGTGTTGATCGCAGACCAATCATCTGTTGAGCCGATCACTGCGGACGGAGTGTTGCGAAGTGAGGCATCGAGCGACAGCGGACTGCCTCCGACGACTGCAGAGGGCGGCGATGAACCAGTTGAACCGTCCGATTCGGCACCGTTGCCAGCAACTTCAACAACGGTCGAATCAACAACGACCACGGTGGCACCAACTACGACTACAACCACCACGACAACCACCACGACAACCACCACCACAGCAACAACGACTTCCACGTTGCCTCAAAGCCAAAACTTGCCTTCTAACCAAAACCCGAGGGGTACGGTTTACCTGAGTTGCCGAAAGGTGACGTCTGGAACCGTCGCCCTTTTCACCCGATATGAACTAGAAATCACAATGAAGATGACCGATGCTGACGACGACGAGATCATTATGAATGTCGATGTGTTTCAATCCGGTGAATCCAGTGCGGCTTCGGTCATGGGAACCGAAAACACTCAGGCAACAGTTAGCGGTGCAGGGACTGCAATATTCACGTTCGAAACATGGGATCCGGCACCAATTTCGATTACCGCAGAGGCCGCTGACCCCTTTGGTGGGCAACTCACCGAAAGCCTCTCCGCCGACCCATCGAATAGCTCTGAATGCCCAACTTAATATCAACTATCCGCTGGTAGCTTCTGCCGATAGCCTTGCACAAGTGCCGCAGGGTCTTGATCCGAACGGTCCCCTGCGGATCGCCTATCTCACGTACCGAGGAAAGCCCCATGTCGGTGGACAAGGCGTGTACACCCGCCATCTCACGAAGGCTCTCCTCGATCTCGGACATGAGGTCGAAGTATTCGGTGGACAGCCCTACCCCGTGCTTGATGATCGCATCACCCTCACCAAACTGCCAAGCCTCGACCTCTTCAACGACCACTATCCCGGCCGCTTTCCAGCATTTTGGGAATTCAAAACGCGCGAAGATCTCCTTGAAGTAGGTGTCTTCTCAACCGGAGTGTTCCCTGAACCACTTGCCTTCAGCGCCCGCGTACATCGCCATCTTGCGCCACGCGCCCAAGAGTTCGACCTTATTCATGACAACCAATGTCTCGGATGGGGAATCAGACGACTCGAAAAGATCATCCCTACCATTGTCACCCTGCACCACCCCATCACACGAGATCGAGCGCTCGAAATGACAGCGGCGCCAAACTTCTACAAACGATGGTCAATTGGCCGATGGTACTCATTTGTGAAAATGCAGGGAAAAGTTGCAAGCAAAATGCCGCGAGTGGTCGTGGTGAGCGAAAATTCAATCAACGACATCCATGCTGACATGGGTGTTGCTCTGGACCGCATGCGACTAGTGCCAGTTGGTGTTGATCCTGAACTCTTCACCCCTCTCCCCCACGTCCAGCGGAAACCTGGGCGTCTTATCACCACCGCGTCTGCTGATGTGGCCCTGAAAGGCCTCGCGTATCTCATCGAAGCGATGACAGTGTTACGCAAAGAAGGGCGAGAGATCTCGCTCACCATCATCGGTCGACCGAAACCCGGCAAAAGCATGGATCTCATCGATCGTTACAACCTTCATCCACACATTGAATTTGTCTCGGGTGTGAGCGACGAACGAATTGTCGAGCTCTACGCCGAGGCCGAACTTGCCGTCGTTCCCAGCCTTTACGAGGGTTTTAGCCTCCCTGCGATCGAAGCAATGTGCACCGGCACCCCTCTCGTCGCTACCGATGGTGGCGCGCTCCCAGAGGTCACCGGTGCAGATGGTGAAACCGTTTTCCGATGCGCCGCGGGAGACGTGTCTTCACTCTCTCGCTCGATTCGGCACGCTCTCGACCAACCAGAAGCGCGTGCCGAAATTGGGGTTAATGGCCGACAACGGGTCACCGAACGGTGGTCGTGGCGGCACTGCGCCGAGCTGACCGTTGACCAATACCGAGAGGTGCTCGACATGCCTGACAACATTGCGAAACTCCAGCGGAACGGACGGCTCTAGATGCTAACGATCAGATTCGATGAGCTTGGGCTGCGACCCGGAGATTGCGTCCTCGATGTAGGAGCCGGTTTCGGCCGTCATGTGTACGAATGCGCGCGTCGAGGTGCGAAATCTGTCGCTCTCGACTACGCCGAGGAAGAGGTGGTCCAAACCAGACACACATTGGGAGCAATGTTGGAAGCCGGCGAAATACCGCCTGAAGGATCACTCGGCGTATTGCGTGGCGACGCAACCGCACTCCCGTTTGATGGTGGCAGTTTCGACGTCGTCATTACCTCTGAAGTTCTCGAACACATCCAGGATGATCGATCAGCTCTCTCAGAAATGGTTAGGGTCTTGCGGCCTGGTGGCCGGTTCGCAGCAACGGTTCCTGCCCAACTTCCTGAGACGATCAACTGGTGGCTTTCGGATGAGTACCATGCTCCAAAAAGCCCCGGAGGGCACGTTCGCATTTACAGCGCTACCGAATTGAGAGCGAAACTGCGCTCAGCAGGTCTCGACGTCACCGGCGAGCATCGCGCCCATGCACTGCACTCGCCATATTGGTGGCTGAAATGTGCAGTGGGGGTCAAAAATGACGATCACCCGCTCGTGACGCGCTATCGCAAGCTGCTCGAACGTGAAATCACTCATCAACCCACCTCGCTCGCAGTTGCCGAAAAGTTGCTCGCTCCTGTGTTGGGCAAGAGCCGAATCGTGTACGGCACGAAGGTGGTCCCGTGACGTCGCATAAGGGTCTAGTGCTTCCTCACCTTCCTGGCGTGATCACTGCCGACGAGGTGGCGGCATCTGCTGGTCATCTCGTGTCGCTCCAGCGTCCTTCAGGAATGATTCCCTGGTTTGCGAACGGTCATTGCGATCCATGGAACCACGTTGAATCAGCGATGGCGCTCGATATTTCGGGGCGTGCTGCTGAGGCTGAGCTCGCCTACGACTGGCTCGCACACGTGCAACGCCCCGATGGTGCCTGGCATAACTATTACATCGTTGATCATGATGGTGATCGCTCAATTTCAGAGCGCAAACTCGACACCAACGTGTGTGCCTATGTCGCAACCGGTGTCTTGCATCACGTGTTGTGCGCTCCAAGTGAACAAGAGCGTGATCGGCGGGCTCAACAGCGATGGCCGATGGTCAACGCTGCGCTGTCGTGGGTGCTTGCCCAACGACGGAGCGATGGTCTTGTGCTGTGGGCAGTTGAAGAAGATGACTGCCCATGGGATTACGCACTTCTCACGGGCACGTCGAGTATCCAGCATGCCCTTCGATGCGGGGCAGTACTTGCCAACTTTTGCGGCGAAGATGCGGGTGAATGGCTGCAGGCAGCAGACCACATGTGCGATGCCATCAATGCCCGACCCGACTCTTTCGAAAATAAGTCACGTTGGGCGATGGACTGGTACTACCCAGTGCTCACCGGGGCTCTCACAGAATCTGCAGCGGCTGCGCGACTTGCATCGGGATGGGACACGTTCATCATGGACGGACTCGGCACTCGCTGTGTGAGCGATGAACCCTGGGTGACGGCCTCAGAAACCGCCGAGACCGCTCTTGCATTCGCTGCAATTGGAGATGTTGATACTGCCTCTCAACTTCTCACATGGACTCAAGATCACCGCAGAGATGATGGTTCATACTGGACTGGCCTCGTGCACCCCGAGCGCATCGTATTTCCCGATGGCGAGCACACGTCGTATACTGCTGCGGCTGTTGTACTCGCAGCCGACAGCATCTGCCAATCATCACCTGCGAGCTCTTTGTTCAGATTTGACTTTCCGGACCCGTTCAATATCTGAGCGTCCCGAGCCAAACCGGGCCATCGCCGTACACTCGTCTCGTGGCACGCGCACTTGACTCCACTTTTGCTCGAACTGTTATTTCGGTCTACGCCTGGATTTCCTTTGCTGTTCTTCTTGTTGGGCTTGTTCCTATCGTGGGCATCATTCGATTGGTGACGATGCCATTTGATCGTGGCGCGTACTGGGCTGGGTACACCTTTCGATCAGTCGCCCGTATGCACAGCCGTCTCAACCCACTATGGACCTTCACCGTTCAAGGCACTTTCCCCAAGAACCCGCGCCTTCCTTATGTAGTGGTGTCAAATCACGAGAGCTTTGTCGACATGCTCGCAATTTCGCAGATCCCCATTGAAATGAAATGGGTTGCGAAAAGTACGTTCTTCAATCTTCCTCTTGTCGGTTTCCTTCTCATGCTGTCCCGTGATATCAAACTCGTTCGTGGAGCCGAAGGCGCTGGTGCTCGTGTCTACACCGAAGCAGCAGAACGTCTTTCGACCCGGTCATCGGTGATGCTGTTTCCAGAGGGAACAAGAAGCGCCACCGGTGAACTTGGAGGGTTCAAAGATGGCGCATTCAAGATCGCAATTGAAGCTCAAGCGCCGATTGTTCCGTTAGTGGTGCACGGAACTCGAGATGCGCTCATCAAACACGACTGGCGATTCGGGCGTTGCAACGCAACAGTGCGGATCCTCGACCCAATTCCAACGGCAGGGATGTCGCTAGACGATGTTGCTGAACTGCGCGAACAGGTCCGCGACCTCATCGCAGAAACTAAAGCCGAACTCTCATCTGCCGCCTGAGCCATGTTTCAGACCCCGATACACGCGCTCGCCTACATGGCTGGGGTCGAGTCGTCGAACCGCTTATTGGTGGGACCATGTTTGCGGTGAGCCCCCAGCTGCTCGGCCTTGTCGGGGCAGCAATCACGATCGTGGCTGCCGTTACGTTTGTTGTCCTCAAGGACCACTAGGGACCCTCACTGGCGGCGTAACAGTCGTAACGACCCTGTCGCGCCGATCTCCACGAACGCTCCAGAGTTGAGTGCAGGGCGGTAAATCTCGTCGTGTGGGGCTTGGCCACCATCAACTGGGTCAGCGAACACATCATGAATGGCGAGCACCCCGCCTTGGGCTACGTGATGCGCCCACGACAGATAGTCGGCTGCAGCGTGCTCGGCGCCGTGCCCTCCGTCGATGAACAACATTGCGATCTCTTTATCCCACAGCGTTGCGACCCGGGGTGACGCGCCAACAACTGCGATCACGGTGTCTTCTAATTCGGCATCCCATAGCGCTCGCCTCAGAAATGGCAACGTATCCATCTTGTTGATTCGCTGATCCATAACTTCGGGGTCGTGGTGCTCCCAGCCCTCTTGGGTTTCTTCGGAACCTCGATGATGGTCAACCGTCACGACCACACGGCCAGCGCCTTGGGCAGCTGCGCCAAGCCAGATAGTCGAGCGGCCGCAATACGAACCGATTTCAACAATTGGCCCTTCAACAGGTGATCTACAGATGTCGACCGCTGCGCGAAAAAGAGCTTCCCCTTCATCATCGGGCATGAATCCCTTTGTTTCAGCCAACACTCGCCTCTTCGCGTCATCTAATTGCACGGAAGCAGGCTATGTGATGGAAGAATGGAGATGTGCAAGAAGCACTCGACGATCTCATTTCTCTACTCGACCTCGAACCCATCGAGGTCAACCTGTTTCGCGGTCTGTCGCCTGACGAGGATCGACAACGAGTCTTTGGCGGACAGGTAGCCGGCCAGGCTCTCGTCGCAGCCGCGCGAACGATTGAAGAACCTGGGCGACTCGTGCATTCACTTCATGCTTATTTCCTGCGCCCAGGAGACCCAAAAGTGCCCATCGTGTACGAGGTTGACCGAATCCGTGACGGCAAAAGCTTCTCGACTCGCCGTGTCGTGGCAATTCAACATGGTCGAGCAATTTTTAACCTTCAGGCCAGTTTCCACGACCAAGAACCGGGGCTTGATCACCAAAACGCCGCCCCTCTTGACGTGCCGGCGCCGGAGACCTTGCCGAACTTCCAAGAGCGTATGGCGCCGTACAAAGACAAAATCGGTCCGATGTATGACACACCGCGTCCCATTGATGTGCGCTATGTCAACGGTGATCCGATGTCTCGGGATAGTCAACCGACGAATGGGCAAAAAGTATGGATGCGAGCTAACGGCAGTTTGCCCTCAGACCCGACACTGCACGCGTGCATCGTCACCTACGCAAGCGATATGACATTGCTCGACACGACATTGCTTCCACATGGCCGGAACTGGTTTGACGGCGTTCAGATGGCGTCCCTCGATCATGCGATGTGGTTTCATCGACCATTCCGGGCTGACGATTGGTTGCTTTACGAACAACACGCAATTTCATCGTCAAGTGCGCGCGGGCTTGCTGCTGGCTCGATCTACAACGCCGAGGGTCACCTCGCCATCAACGTTGTTCAAGAAGGCCTCATCAGACTCGAACGATGATCGTTCGAGCCATCACGACAATTGCCCTCGCTGTCGCCATCGGTGCATGTGGGTCGTCGGTTGAGACGTCGGCGCCAAACCCGACTATCTCGGGAGCTGTCACGACGTCTGATGTGACGTCCCTGCCGCCTCGGCCAGAAATCACGACAACCACCATCGCAACCGGTGATGAAGAGACCGACCGCCCAGCTGCTCCCTCTTCAATTCATCCCACGGTCGGATTTACCACCACTCATTCACTCGCCCCATTGAGTGACACCGTCGCTGATCACCGCGACCAACGCCTGCTCGCCGTCACGCAGGGTGGAACGATCCATGATCTCGGCCACGACGATCTGCTAACGGTTCTCGATATCACTCACCTCACTCACCAAAACGGTGAGCAGGGCTTGCTCGGAGCAGTGCTCTCTCACAATGGTGAAATGATGTATCTCAACTTCACCTCGACCGAAGAGCAGCAATCAGGTGACACAATTATCGCTGCAATACCTCGAGCGCCTGATGGCTCGTTTCCCTCCGATGACCTCATCACGATCATGACGATCGCTCAGCCATACGGAAACCACAACGGGGGTGACCTTGAGATCCTCGGCGACGGCAGCCTGCTGATTGCAGTAGGCGATGGAGGTTCTGGAGGCGATCCCGAGCGGCACTCCCACGTCCTCGACGACCCTCTCGGAAAGCTCCTGAGAATTCAGCCGCTTCCAGATGGCGGTTACCGAATTCCGATCGATAACCCCTACGTCGATGGCGCCCTTGGCGAGGTGTGGTCGAGTGGTCTCCGGAATCCTTGGCGTATCGATGTTGACCCTCTCACCACCGATCTTTGGATCGCAGATGTCGGTCAAAATGAACATGAAGAAATCAATCGAGTCACCGCAGATACCAACCTTGTAGGCGGGCGCGGGGTCGACTTCGGTTGGAGTTCATTTGAGGGTTACGCCCGTTTCAACGATGACGTGTCTCCTGATGAACGTTCCATCCTGGCCGAACCGGTCTACACCTACCCTCACGTCGACGGGGCATGCTCCGTTACCGGTGGTGTCGTCTACCGGGGAGATCTCATCGAAGATCTCTGGGGCTGGTACGTATTCGGAGACTTTTGCACCGGCGTCATCAGTGCGTACAACTACGTCTCGCAATCAACTGTCGAACTTGGGGTTGTCGCAATGCCGACGTCAATTGAGCGAGACCATCGTGGAGAGATCGTCGTCGCAACCGCAACCGGCGATGTCGTCAGCGTCGTGCGCCCATGAACATGCCTTTAAGGGCGTCGTAGTGCTCAATCACGTGGCCGGCACCTAGAACGACCGCTTCAAGAGGGACGTTCGACATGCGCACCGGAACCTCGGTTTCTCGTTCAATCCGTGCGGCAAGCCCGCGCAATAGACCGCCTCCACCGACGAGGTACATACCGCGCACTAAAAAGTCTTGGGAAAGTTCAGGAGGAGCTTTTGCAAGACATCGCACCACCGACGCAACGATTGACGACACCGGATCTTCGATCGCTTCTCGAATTTCTTCCGGCGTGAGCACCACCGTCTTCGGCAACCCCGACATCAGGTCACGCCCACGCACCTCTGCAGTGGCCTCGTCGACGGTCTCCGCTGCGGAGCCGATCGCAATCTTGATCTCTTCTGCGGTTCGTTCTCCGATGGCAATACCATGCTCGCGCCTGATGTGGTTCTGAATGGCGGCATCAATGTCGAACGAACCAACCCGAACGGCTTCAAGGGCAACAATGCCTCCGAGAGAGATCACTGCGGTTTCGCTCGTGCCACCACCGATGTCGATCACCATGTTTCCAACGGGCTCGTCGATAGGGAGATCGGCCCCAATTGCGGCAGCCATTGGTTGCTCGATGAGGTTCGCGTCGGCCGCACCGGCGCGACGTGCCGCGTCGGTGACCGCTCGTCGCTCAACCTCGGTGATTGCTGACGGCACGCAAATGACGACCTTTGGTCTCGTAAACCTGCTCACACCAACCCGCTGCAGCAACAGACGAATCATTCGTTCAGTAATTTCAAAGTCGGTGATTGCGCCTCCGCGAAGAGGCCGCACCGCAACGATGTAACCAGGTGTACGGCCAATCATCTGCCATGCCTCGCGACCGGTCGCAAGCACTTCGCCAGTCTGCCGGTTGAGCGCGATCACCGAGGGCTCGTTCAACACGATGCCCTTGCCTTTCATATACACCAGGGTGTTTGCGGTACCGAGGTCAATCGCAAGGTCACGAGCCATTGGATTCACCCTCTTTGTCTTCAGATGACTCGTCAGAAATCTGACGAACCCGTTCGGTCACGTTCTTGCGGGCATCGGACGACAGTGCATTGATCTGCCGGCGAAAGTCAGATACTGCGTCGTCACTTCGCTTCGTTCGACGGATAATCAACAACAGCGCAAGAGCGACAATTGCTATTGCGATGATGAGGAGCGGCATGTCAGTTCGGCTCCGATGCAATACCGCTGGGCCGCTCGATCGGAGATGCTCCGGTTCCCCAATCAGAGCCTTCTGACCACTCTTCATGCTTCCAAATGGGAGAGGAAACCTTGAGCGCATCAATCGCAAACCGGGCTGCTTCAAATGCGACTGGACGATGAGGGGATGACACGGCAACAATCACCGACACCTCGCACAACTCGAGGCGGCCAATGCGATGCCAAATCAGCACTCGGCCAACGTCGGGCCAACGGTTGCGCAGTTCGTCAGCGATTGCTGCGAATGAATCAATCGTCTTTTCTTCGTACGCCTCATAGGTCAGGGCGACGACATCATCTCGGCCGTCTGCATGATCTCGCACGGTTCCTGAGAACAACGTGACCGCTCCACACTCTGGTCTGACCGCCCAGTCATGGGCTTCGCCGGCATTCAACACAGCAGACGTGACGTCAAACCAGTTGTCGTCACGTTCGGGAGCCTGCACATTTGCATCGTAGTGCCCAAGGCGTGCCATGACTGCAGATTCGGCTGAACAGTTACTACAGTCGACTACTCGTGGATCTTGTTCCCCCACCTCACGAGCGCGAATGGCGTCATCCGGCCGAGATCTCAGCCGAGCACCGCATCGTGTTCGCTGCTGAGCCGCCGAGCCGACGACTTCGAATTTCTGCTCTCATCACCGGGGTGATCGCCGTGACCGCTGCGGTCGTTGCGGTAGTCATCGTGAGTGCAATGGGCTAACGCTGGCGCCGGCGACGAAACGCCCGAACACCGATCAGGACGATTGCAGAAACCGCAATGACGACGCCGACAACAACTCCACCAAGCGCAAGTTCCTGACGTCGTTTGGGTGTGATCGATGCCCACCAAGGGCTCTCGGTGCCTTCAACGAATGTCTGTTCATTCGTAACCGATGAGGTCCAACCGAGCGATTGCAATCGATCGTTGGCCACCACCCAACTAGTTGTCGTGTACGGCCCCAAACCTGGTGGGATCGGTCCACGTTGAAACCTCCACTGCAGAGCCCATAACTGCTCACGAACCCATCGAGGAACAGGGATCTGCCAGCGGCGCCCGAGAAGGGCTCGTACCCGATCTCCAGGAACCCAACCATCTGGTGCGACATTGACAACTCCGTCATATTCAGACACGACCACTGTTTCAACAGCGGCAGCAAGATCATCGATGTGCAGAAATTGTGCGGGCGGCTCCTCATCACCAAGTCGGCGACCAGACCCTGCTGCGAGGGCCCTTGCGAGCGATGATGAGGCTCCAAGACCCATCGTCACCGTTGGGCGAAGCACGGCCACCGATCGGTCGTCAGACCCCCGTCGCCATCGATCGAGAACATGTTCAACTGATGAGAGCTGGCGAGCAAATACGAATGACACCTCGGGCCGAATGACTTCATCTTCGGTAATGGGAATACGACTATTCGCGTGAGGTCCATATACAAGTGACGACGACAACATCACCACCCGACGTGCACTCACGCGCCGCACTTCTTCCATTAACGCTTCGCCCTCAACGGTCGCACTTGAACGCCGACGGGCTAATCCGTCGTGATCACCAACACGAAGATCGACGATGACATCGGCAACTCCTGCGTCGAGCGGCACGATTTCAACGTCCGCGTTCGCTAGTAATCGATCGATGACCCGATGCGAAAGAGTGGTCGCTCCTTCACGAACAAGTACCTTCATCGCCACCTCGGCGACGTTACCCGCCCGAGAAGTGCCTAGCATCAGAGGTATGGCCAATACTCCTGAGCCAAATTCAGAAGACCCCTTCAGCGGAATTCCATTCCTTGGCGATATTGCGAAAGCAATGTCGGGGCAGGGGCCGATCAATTGGGATGCTGCACGCCAATTCGCTCTCCTCGGAGCGACTGGCGGGGAGCAGGAACCAAATGTAGACCCAGCGTCTCGCATGGCCCTCGAGGCGCTTGTGCCGATCGCACGTATGCATGTCGGTGATCTCACCGGAGCCGACCTCTCGACCACCGATGTCGACACGTACAGCCGTTCACAATGGGCTGCTGACACCCTCGATTCATATCGCCCGCTCTTCACCGATCTTGCCACGGCTCTCAGTGGTGCAACCGGGGTCGACGAGGATGCAACCGACCCCATGGCCCAGATGATGGCGGGTCTCTCGAAAATGATGGCGCCGGCGATGCTCGGAATGGCGGTCGGTTCGATGACCGGTGATCTTGCTCAACGCTGTTTCGGAGTTCACGACCTGCCGATTCCGCGGACCGACCAGCGACTGAAGCTCATCGGTGCGAACATCGATGCGTTTGCAGCCCAGTGGGAAATCCCACTTGATGAAGTACGGCTTTGGGTACTCGCACATGAATTTGCAGGCCAGGCAGTGCTGAGTTCACCGAACTTCGCAACCCCACTGTCGACGATGGTCCGTCAATATGTCGCTGCGTTCCGACCTGACCCTGACGCGGTGATCGAAAAGCTCGGCGGGCTCGACCCAACCTCGGCAGACCCGATGGAAGCCATCCAGCAAACCCTTGGTGATCCGGCGATTCTGTTGGGGGCCGTGAGCTCAGAGGAGCAGCGCGAAATGGAGCCGCGACTTGATGCCGCTGTCGCTGCGGTTGTTGGCTTCACCGATTGGATCGTCGATGCGGTGTCTGTCCGAGTGGTCGGAGGTTCCGCGCTTCGAATCGCTGAAGCGGTTCGTCGCCAACGCGTTGAACAATCTCCTTCCGATGTGTTTGTTCATCGCCTGCTTGGCATTCGACTCGATGAGGAACAAGTTCGCAGCGGCAAACAATTCGTGCAGGGCGTTGTTGACCGGGTCGGTGACGATGCAGCGATTGCGATGTTGCTCACTGGCAACGATCGCTGCCCAACACCAAGCGAAATCGCTGCGCCTGGCCTGTGGATTGCACGGGTCAGTGAGTCGTAACGGTCACATCTGACGTCAACGGCCTGGCACCGGCAACGTACGACACGAGCGCCGCAACGAGAACGGCCGCAAGATAGGCGATGCCCACCCTTCCTGACATCTCAACAAGAATGGGTACCGCTGCGCCGGCCACCCATCCGAATTGAAATCGTGTCTCAAACCATGCAAATGTCGCTGCTCGACTTCGCTCTGCCACATCGCGCTGGACGATTGATTCGAATGCCAATCGGCCGATGCTCCCAGAAAAGTTGACCACCACAGAAAGTGCGACACCGACCATGTAGCCGCCAACAAATACTGCTCCGCCGGCCGCAATTGCAGGAAGCGCAATCGCCGCTGCGAGCATTTTCTCGACCTCGGTTTTTTGGCGGAGCCATGGCCCAACCGTGTTGCCAACAAACGGTGCGAGAGCGCCAAGTCCGACCGCAGCTGCGAGCCACAGCGGTGATGCGGCGCTCGACCGGAACCAGAGCGCAACTTGAAACAAGGTGAATCCTTGAGCGAATCGAAGCACGGTCATTGCGATCCATCCGACGTGCACATCAGAACTTTTCACGCCACGCTCTGCCAGCGGTTCACTCGCTGAGCGATTCGCATGCGCTTGAGGGAGTCGTGTGGCGAGGACCGCTGCTGCGACAAAAAATACCGCTCCGTAAAATAGCGTGGCTCCCGTTCCGAGCAACTGCTGAATGCCAGCCGCCGGCACGACCGCAAATGCTCCGGTCAGCGTCGCGATACGGCCAAGTTTTGAGTTTGCTTCCACGAGGTCGCTTGCATTTCGAACGACTGACGGCACGATCGCTTGTTTTGTCACTGCATACGTCTTCTGCAATACAAGAGCAGCAAAGACGAACGGGAATAGGGCTATCCCGTCTGCGGTGAAGATCATGCCGATCTGCACCCCGACACGAGAGATTGCAATGCCGACAACCATCGCCCGTCGCCCACCACGAAGTCGGTCGATCATCGGGCCCAACTTGGCGTTCACCATCAGAAATGGTGCGAACCCCACAAGCAAAAACGCCAGCAAACGGGAGCGCGCAGCATCAAGATCAACGTCAAAAAAGAATGAATCGGCAAGCGCAAGCACCATCGATGCTTCACCGGCGGTCATCACCGCATGGGTGATCGCTAACGACTGAAACCGGCTGTGTTGCCGTTGTGCGGGCACAGCCATCATCGTAGACAGCGGCTACTCGTTACGTCGCAGGGCGCTCGAATTTGTACCCGACGCCACGAACCGTCACGATTTTTGACGGGTTCGCCGGGTCGCTTTCAATCTTTGCTCGCACCCTTTTGACGTGGACGTCAAGGGTTTTGGTGTCACCGTAATAATCAGATCCCCAGACGCGATCGATCAGAAGCTCGCGCGTCATGACCTGGCCAACGTTCATCATCAGTAGGCGCAATACGTCGAATTCTTTAAGCGGCATAGCGACACTTTCACCGCGAACTGTCACCGTGTGTTCGGCCTCGTTGAGTTCGATATCTCCCACAACAACCGAGGTCGCCGTTGGTCGGGGGACCTCTCCGGTGATGTCACCAGCATTGCGCCGAAGGGCCGCTCTGATTCGTGCGACAAGTTCTCGAATTCGATAGGGCTTCGCCACGTAATCATCTGCTCCGACTTCGAGACCCACAACGGTGTCTATCTCACTCGACTTCGCAGTAACCATGATGATCGGAATCGTGCTTTTTTGCCGGAGCTGACGACACACTTCGATGCCAGTCACTCGTGGCAACATGACATCTAACAAAACCAAATCTGGGTTGACCTCATCGAACTTCTCAAGGGCTTCAAAACCATCTCGCGCAACGCTGACCGTGAACCCCTCTCGAGCAAGGCCCACCTCAAGGGCATCAACGAAGGACTCTTCATCTTCGACCACGAAAATATGTGCTTCACTCATACTTCTGCCTTCACAGGAAAGAGCAAACGAAAGCAACTGCCTTCGCCCTCTATCGAGGTCACCTGGACGGTTCCACCGTGATTCGTCACGACGTGACGGACGATCGCCAGTCCGAGACCTGTTCCCCCGGTTCCCCGACTTCTTGCCTTGTCGACCCGATAGAAGCGCTCAAAGATTCGGTCAAGGTCGCTACTCGGAATACCGACACCGCTATCGCACACCTCGATCATTGTGTCTTCCGCACCGGCAACTGATCGAAGAATGACGACGCCCTCATCAAGTGAATACTTCACTGCGTTATCAACAAGATTGCCGAGTGCTGATGCAATCTGTTGGCGATCACCAGTGACATGTGCTGATGGGCTCGCTTCCACCACAATCTTGATTCGGCGCTGTCGAGATGCCTCGTCATATCTCGCCTTCACTGCCAACAGCAGTTCTTCCACATTGATGTCTTCGGTGTTCCCGCTGATCGACTGCTCGGTCTGAGAGAGCTCGAGGAGGTCATCGATCGTCTTCGCTGCTCGCTCTGACTCTGTGAGCATCCGTCCCGTCAAACGCTCGATAGTTGCGGGATCTGTTTCTCCCATCAATGCCTCGGCAAGCACCGCAACAGCCCCGACAGGCGTCTTCAGTTCGTGACTGATGTTGGCAATAAAGTCGGTTCTCATTGAATCGGCACGGGATTTTTCTGTCACATCAATGAGAACTGCATATGCACCACTCCCATTCAACTTGCCAGCGTGCAACTCGCAGATCAATGGGGGTGGTCCACCGAACGTCAGCGTCTCACTTACCTCCACACCACTGAGAGCCTTCTGAAGAGCACCGTCAACTGCGTCATCCAACAGCAACGCGGTTGACCCGGAGGCGAGCCCGACAAGCGCTCGATTCTTCGTCGTCTTGCGCATATCTAGATCGACGATGGCAAGAGGTATGGGGAGAATGTCTACAACATCGACCTCCGATTTCGCCGCTTCAGGTGGCTCATTAACCTGAGCAGCAACCTGCTCTTTTGGTCGTGTGAACATGCCGTTAAGGAAAAAACCAACTCCACCTGCGAGTCCAGCAACCAACACGACAATGAGAGTGTTCATCAATCTCTAAGGTCAGTCAGATCCGGTCGGTCCAAATGGGGATCCCACTTCCTCACTCAATTCACGGTCAGAGACGTGAAGTTCAGGAAACGTTCCTTCCTCAATAAATCTGACCCGACTGGCGAGGTTCACCGCGTGGTCGCCCAATCGTTCGTAGAAACGGGCGACAAGCGTCAATTGCACTGCCACTTGGAGATCGATTGTCTGAGCGGAATGGCTTTCGATGATCTGCTGAAGAAATTGGCGTTGCAAATTGTCGAGCAGTTCATCGATATCGCCAAGCGCTGCGGATTCCATTGCATCTCGATTGACATAGGAGTTCACTGCCTTGCGGTACTCCATTGCCGCTTGGTCGCCCAGTTTCTGAATGAGCCCCCTCAACTTCGGATCCATCTCGTAGCCATGGATTCGCCGAGAGGCCTTGCAGATATTGCAGGCAAGATCGGCCGACCGTTCCATATCGGCGAGAATTTTTAGCGCCGAAGTCACCTCTCGCAGATCTCCAGCCACAGGTGACTGAAGTGCGAGCACTTTCAAAATGAGTTCTTCAGTTTCGAGCACTCGCTCGTCAATATCTTTGTCAGCTCGAATGACAGCCTCTGCTGCTTTGAGGTCGCCCGACAGCATGATGTCGGTTACTTGAGGGATCAATTCGACGATGTACGCCCCTATCGTCGACGCCTGCTTACGAATTCGATCAAGATCATCCTGGAAACCTTGCCGTAGCTCACTCATCAGCCAAACCTTCCTGTGACGTAATCGGATGTTGCTTTCTCTTGTGGATTTGAGAACATCTTTTCGGTGAGATCCATCTCCACAATGTGACCCGGCTGTCCCGGCCCATCGATATTGAAAAATGCGGTGCGTTCGCTCACACGGGCGGCTTGTTGCATGTTGTGCGTCACAATCACGATGGTGAATTGGTCTTGGAGTTGCTCCATGAGCGCTTCGATGGCCATCGTCGAGATGGGGTCAAGAGCCGAGCACGGCTCATCCATTAGCAACACTTCTGGCTCAACCGCAATAGCCCTCGCTATGCACAGCCGCTGTTGTTGCCCACCTGAAAGGCTTGAGCCCGGGTTGTCAAGACGGTCCTTCACTTCCCCCCAGAGGTTTGCGCCAGTGAGCGAGCGTTCAACAATCTCGTCCGCGTCAGGTTTGCTGAGACGATTGGCGTTGAGCCTCATCCCGGCAAGCACATTCTCGTAAATCGACATGGTGGGGAACGGGTTTGGACGTTGAAAAACCATCCCAATTCGCCGGCGCACCGTCACTGGGTCAACATCTGGTCGGTAAATATCCTCTCCGTGGAGTTGCACAACCCCATCGACATGGGCTTTTGGGATGACCTCGTGCATACGATTCAGTGACCGCAAGAACGTCGATTTTCCGCACCCCGACGGGCCAATCAGTGCGGTGATCGAACGGGATGCGATCTCCATCGTCACATCACGAACGGCAAGAAACTTGTCGTAGTAGATGTTCAAGTTGTTGACGGCTATCACCGGCTCCACGCTCGTCTCCTCCGAGTGAGTTGTACCGGCAGTCTGTACCGGCATGTCGATCTCGCTGTTTGCAGTCATTTGAGTCCCTTCGGCTTCAATACGTGCGACATAATTCGCGCAGCCGTGAAGAGAACGGCAACGATCATTACGAGCATCAGTGCTGCGCCCCATGCGCGGGCAATTCCTGTTTCAGGGGGCACTCCGGGCTGCACGTATTCGTAATACGAAAACACTGGAAGCGTCGTCATTCTGCCACTGAAGGGGTTGAGGTTAATGCCTTGAGCCACACCTGCGGTCACGAGCAGCGGCGCCGTCTCGCCAATCACACGTGCGACTGCGAGCGTGATACCGGTAAGAATTCCTGCTATCGCAGTGGGAAGAACGACTTTCAGGATCGTCCGCCATTTCGCCACCCCTAGAGCGAGCGAGGCTTCACGGAGCTCGTTCGGTACAAGTCGAAGCATTTCTTCAGATGAGCGCACGACCACCGGCGTCATGAGCAGCGACAAGGCAACCCCGCCCGAAAGGCCAGAGCGCGTACCTGGACCTAAAAACAACTCAAACAGCGCGTAGGCGAACAAGCCAGCAACGATTGATGGAATACCGGTCATCACATCGACCATTCGAGTGACGGCGCCTGCAAGTTTTCCTTTGCCGTATTCGACCAGGTAAATCGCTGTCAACAGCCCGAGGGGCACAGAGATGATCCCAGCGATCGCCGAAATGATCAGCGTGCCCGCCATTGCGTGGAGGGCGCCCCCAACCGCTGCTCCCTCCATTTGAGCCAGCATGTCCTCGGGGGTGATCCGCATACTGCCGGTGAAGAACTTGCGATCGAATCGTGATGCACCCTCAGCAATCACTTTCCAGAACACAGAGATAAGCGGAATTGTCACCGTCGTAAATGCGATGGTCATCACTGTGCGCATTGCTCGATCGGTTGCTTGGCGGCGATCTTCGATCACTCGCGACGCAATGGTGACCAGCAGAAGGTAAAGATGGGCGGCAACAATGGCCATCCATCCCCATTTGAAACCACCGATCGAGTACACGCCAACGACACCGACTGCGATAGAGAACAGACAAATTGCGAACGGAATTGCGCGGTGCATCTTTCCGGTCGTCAATGACGACACTTGACTCTGCGGCGGGCTCATCGTTGCGGTCATCCTGCCGCTCCAGAGAACCCAGAATTTGCGACACGACGCGCAAGCATGTTCACACCAAACGAAAGAAGAAAGAGCACAAGGCCGGTGGCGATCAGACGGTTGACGTCAAGCCCGTACGCCTCAGGGAATTTCAACGCAATATTTGACGCAATGGTGTTTGAATTCTGATTGGTGAGAATGCTCCAGAAATACCCGTCACTCGGCGACAAGATAATGGCCACTGCCATCGTTTCGCCGAGGGCTCGGCCTAAGCCAAGCATGGCGCCACTAATAACCCCAGACCGGCCGTAGGGAATGACAGCTTGACGGATCATCTCCCACTTGGTTGCACCCAGTGCCAACGACGCTTCCTCATGTAAACGAGGAGTCTGCAAAAAAACCTCACGGGAAATTGCAGTGATGATCGGGAGAATCATCATCGCCAGCACCATGCCAGCGGTCAACATCGTACGGCCACTTGTCGACGCGGTACCGGAAAAGAACGGAATAAAGCTCAGATTGTCGTTCGCCCACGGGTACACGTTCTTCGAGAGCAACGGCGCAACGACGGTGATACCCCAAATTCCGAAGACGACGCTCGGTATCGCTGCAAGCAGATCGACCACGTACCCAAGTGTTTGCGCAAGTCGACGTGGCGCGTAGTGGCTGATGAAAAGCGCAACTGCGAATGCGAGAGGTGTGGCGATGAGTAACGCAAGCGTTGCGGCGTATACCGTTCCGAAGACGAGCGGCCCAACATATTCGACGAAACTGTCGCTACCCGACATTCCCTCGATGTCACCGAAGATTCCAGACCAGCCGACAACCGTAAGGAAGAACGCAACTCCTGACAGGAGTAAGAGGATGGTTGCTGCCGAGGCCTGCGAGAGGGAGGAGAACAGCCGATCAGGAACCGACGTCGGAGCCTTTCTTATTTTTTCCTGGGCTACAGGTTGGGACACGAGTGTTGCTACTCCAAAAAGGGACGGGCGACCAAATACTAAACGACCACCGGGGCGGGGACGTCGTCCCCACCCCGGTGAGCTTTAGTGAATTACTCCACCAATAGGGAGATCAGCTTGCAACGCTGATGGCTGCGACTGACTTCGCAATTTCAGCCTGAACCTCTGGCGAAATTGGAGCCGAGCCAGCAGAGGCTGCTGAAGCTGCTTGACCAACATCTGATCCGACGAACGTCATGAATGCCTTCACCAAATCAACCGTTTCCTGGTCCTCGTACTCGAGGCACACGATGTGGTACGAGACAAGTGCGATCGGGTAAGTGTCAGCAGAATCAGGCGTACGGTTTACCTCAATCTTGAAGTCGTACTCATTCCGTCCACCGGTGCGCTCTGATGAATCGACGATGCGACCCGCAGCTTCCGGTGAGAACTCGACGAACGAACCGGCAACTCCGACAGCTGCGGCAGGCAGGTCACCAATCTGTGATGCGTCTGCGTAACCAATTGAGCCTTCACCAGCGGCAACTGCAGCAACAACACCTGCGGTCTGCGGACCACCTTCGCCACCACCTGGGCCGTCAGCATCCCACGCTTCAATAGCGCCATAGGTCCACACGTCTGGAGCAGCTTGACCCATGTAATCGGTGAAGTTCTCGGTCGTGCCTGACTCATCTGCGCGGTGCACAGGGTTAATTGTTAAATCCGGAAGATCGAGACCTGGGTTGTCAGCAGCGATCGCTGGGTCGGTCCAGTTTGTGATCGTGTTGGCAAAAATGCCCGCAATCACCTCGGCTGACAGGTTAAGCGTCTCACCTGCAATTGACGGCAAGTTGTACGGAATCGCAATTGGCGAAATGTAGTGAGGGAGGTTGATGGCGCCAAGATCGCCTGCACACACTTCTTTTGATGCCTCCCACTCCTCGTCTTTGAGTGCAGCGTCAGACCCGGCGAAATCTGAGCCTCCGCCGAGGAACTGCTTGCGGCCGCCACCTGAACCGATGGGGTCGTACTCAACGGTTGCGTTCGGTGCGACTGATTGGAAGCCCACCTGCCATCCGAGCATGCCTGCCTTTTGCGATGATGCACCTGCACCGATCAGCGTTCCCGAGACGGATGCATAATCAATCCCGCCATCGTCTTCGGCTGCTGGCTCTTCGGCTGCTGGCTCTTCGGCTGGCGCATCGGCAGTGTCGGTGTCGCTACCGCATGCGGCGAGCGCGAACGACGCTGCTGCGAGAAGAGCGACAACACGCTGTGAGGATCGTTTCACGTATTTCTCCATTCAAGTGTTCACGAGGAAAGCAACGAGCGGACTGCACGTTGCGGAGAGAACGTTAAAAACCCCAAATGAACACGACCCTGAAGAGGGGTGAACTTCAGGTGAACAACTCCCGAATCAGTTTCGGGATAAACCGCCTATCGGGGACGCTGTCGATCGGCTGCCCAACGGTAGAGCTCTCGCTGGGCATCGTTTGATCCGCCTGCCCGTGTCCATGACCCGTCGACGCCCTGAACCCAGTGAGTGACATCATCAGAGAGATCAAACTCAAAGACCTGGTCGAGCCACTCGCAATGTTTGGGGTGCTGAATTGGCACCAACACTTCAACTCGCCGCTCAAGATTTCGCGGCATGAGATCGGCGGACCCTATGAGATATAACGGGCCACCATCGTCGCCACCATGCGCAAACCGGTAGATACGACTGTGCTCGAGGTATCTGCCGAGGATACTTCGCACGGAGATGTTCTCACTCAGACCGTCAACACCGGGGCGTATACAGGAGATGCCACGAACGATCAGTTGAGTCGAAACACCTGCGCCACTCGCTCGATAGAGCGCGTCGATCATCACCGGATCGGCGATCGCATTGCACTTCATCGAAATTGCACCCTCCGAACCAAACTCCATTTCTCGTTCAATGAGGTCGATGAGTTGCGGTCGCAAACCCTCCGGAGCTACCAGCAGCGACTGGTAATCGCTATTTCGGCTGAACCCGGTGAGATGGTTGAAGAGTTGTACGACGTCGTCGCCGATGGCGTCATCGCTTGTGATGTATCCAATGTCTTCGTAGTGCCGGGCTGACCGGGAGTTGTAATTACCCGTCCCGATATGGCAATAACGACGCAAGCGTTCGCCATCGTCGCGCACCACGAGCACCACCTTCGAGTGGGTCTTGAGCCCGACCATGCCATATGCGACGTGAACCCCAGCACGTTCAAGACGTCGCGCCCACAGCACGTTATTTTCCTCATCGAAGCGAGCTTTGATTTCGACGAGAACAGCAACTTGCACGCCCCGCTCAGCCGCCCGAATAAGACTTCGCAGGATCGGACTATCACCACCTGCTCGATACAGCGTCATTTTGATGGTCTGGACCGAGGGGTCATCTGCAGCCTGAGCAATAAAGGCCTCGACACTGCTGGCAAAGCTCTCGTACGGGTGGTGAATCAGTAATGCTCGATCGTCTACTACGTCAAACAATGACCGATCGTTTTCCTCTGCGGCATTGATACGACCTGCGGTGACCGGCACCCACGGCTTGAATTTGAGGTCTGGCCGATTGAGGTCAATGAGTTGGCTGAGGCAGGTCAGGTCAAGAAACGTCGAGTGTGTGCTGACGTTGCGAGGATCGATCTCGAGTTCTCGAATGAGAAGCCTGAGGATCTCTTTGCTGACCGACCGGTGAACTTCGAGACGAACCGGCCGATTAAAGCGACGACGACGAAGTTCCACCTCAACCGCCTGCAGTAAGTCGTCAGCTTCGTCCTCTTCGAGAGCGAGATCGGCCTTTCGGGTTACCCGAAAGGTTGCCCACTCCTCAACAACCATTCCGAGGAACAGTCGATGCAGGTGCGCAGCGATGAGTTCTTCAGAGGTAATGAATCGGCCATCGCCCATATTGATCAGCCTTGGGAACACCGTGGGGATCTTGAGCCGTACAAATCGCCGCTCGGATGTCGCCGGGTTTGCCACCGTCGCCGCAACCGACAGAGCCAAGTTTGAGATGTAAGGGAACGGGTGCCCGGGGTCGACGACGAGCGGCGTGAGCACCGGATGCACACGTGACTCATAAAACTCAGTCATCTTCGCTTGATCTGAGCCGTCAAGATCTTGCCAGCGCACAATCGAGATTCCGTGTTCATCAAGACCCGGTAACAGGACTTCGCGCACAAGAGTTTCTTGGTGATCAACAAAATCTCTGACGCGCTCACCAATTGCCTCGAGCTGTTGGACGGCAGTCCGTCCATCAGGAGTGGCATCATCAACCCCGGCTGCAATCTGATCTCTCAACGCTGCAACACGAACTTGGAAAAACTCATCTAGATTCGACGACCCGATCGCCGCAAAGCGAACGCGCTCGAGGAGAGGGAGCGAGTCGTCAGCAGCGAGTTCGATAACGCGCTGGTTGAAGTCAAGCCAACTCAACTCGCGGTTGAGAAAACGGCTCTCGTCCACGATCGTCAGTTTGCGTACTCTTCCTCAGGATGCCCGAGATCCCACTCAAGAGAGATGAGTTCGCGCTCGGCATCTCGATTGATGCGTTCACGATTTCGCCGAAACTGAGGGTCATTTTCGGTGAGGAGGACGAGACGTGCCAATGCCCGGGCACGGAATGAATCAAGCAGTTTCGAATCGCCCCAGTCGGCGTACACCTCCCAGTGAGGTGCGACCGGACCCTGGTACACGATTCGGGCGTGAGCCTTCGGTGCAAGTTCTTCTACGACGTCACTCATACGTCGGAGCATATCTGTGGTCCTAGGAGATAGTCGTCAAACCGTGTGCAGGTGTCTCGGGAACCACTTAGCGAATCTGTTCGTCAAACAGGGGTGAACATGAGTACTTCACTGTGGCTCGCAGACCGACGCTTTCAACGTCATATAAATGTAAGAAAAAGGTAGGAATTCATCATCTTGCTTAAAAACACTCGACCTAATATTACGAATATGTTACTGTTTGGCATGTTCACCATCTCATCTCACAAGGAGGGCCGATGAAGAACAGCACACCAGACGACTTTGGCCGAATCACAATTCACGACCCAGAGTCAGTGACATCATGGATGTCTGAGGGCAAATGCCGAATTCACCCCCCGTCTGTCTTCTTTCCAAGTGATGGCGCTGGAGTTGAGCGAGCCCAGGCCATCTGCAATCGATGCCCAGTGTCGGAGCGATGCTTACAATACGCACTCGAATTTCGCATCGAACATGGAGTCTGGGGCGGTGCCAGCGAGCGCGAGCGCCGAAGGATTTTACGTCGGCGGAAAATAGAACTCTCGTCCGCAGATCACTGAGAACTACCTCGAGAGCACGACTTACTTCGCTGAGTCTTCCCCAGCTTCGGCTTCAGCTTCTTTATTCGCCTCTGCGAAGCCCTTCTTGAGTTCTTGCTGTGCTCGACCAAGATTTCGTGCCATCTTCGGGAGTTGTGATCCACCGAAAATGAGCAGCACGACAAGAAGTACAATGAACCACTCGGCACCACTAGGCATAGCGAAACTCTACCCTCTGACGTAGTTGTTTGTTCTACGCGCCAACAATCCCACGAGCGGCTTGCGCACGCTGACGGCGAATGCGCCGCCGTTCCCGCTCAGACAAGCCACCCCAAATGCCAAATTTTTCACCATTTCTGAGAGCAAATTCGAGACAATCTTCGCGTACTACACATCCCCGACATACCTCTTTCGCCTCGCGAGTTGAAGCTCCTCGCTCTGGGAAAAAGAGATCAGGGTCGACACCGAGGCAGTTGGCATCGTCCTGCCAGTCCTCGGTAGGTCCGATCTGATCGTACATACGCGCTCCGTCCTTAGGTTTGGGTGAAATCCCCCGCGCAACACAACCACCCAAATCATGACACGCTTGAAATTACGTTGTTGTTATTCTTTCACAGCACCCTATCGGAGTGCAAGAAACGAATCCTCAGCGAAATACACCCCGTGGGCATGCGGGTTATCCGGCTCGGCGATGGGTGATGCGCTGGCGGCGCTCAATGAAATCTTCGAGCACGTAGCCGCCAAGTTCATCATTTGTCGTATGAAAGGCACGACCACCATTCATCTGCGTGAGTTGACTAATGAACCGGTCGAGTGAGGCTGTCGCATCCAAGACAAAGGTATTGATCCGAATGCCATCTCTCGTGCAGCGAAGTACTTCACGCAATGTCACTTCCAATGTCTCCGGTGCCGGCGGATAGTCAAAATACACGTCACCTCGAGACGTGATATGCGCAGTCGGTTCGCCATCGGTCACCATGATGATCTGTTTCGTGCCATGCTCTCGGGCAAGCATCTTTCGAGCCAGAGTGAAGCCGTGGTGCATATTCGTCCCGTAAACGTAGTCCCACGACACTTCCGGAAGTTGAGCAGCGGAAATTTCTCGCGCCGTCTCAGAGAACCCGACCAGACCGATGAAATCATGCGGAAAACGAGAGGTGATAAGAGAGTGAAGCGCCATCGCCATCTTCTTTGCCGGCAGGAAGTTCCCTCGCATCGGCATCGACATCGATAAATCAACCATCAATACGGTCGCAGCACGAGTTAGATGCTCGGTGCGCTCAACTTCGAAATCATCCGGCGACAGTCGAACCGGAGTACCACTCCCCTGTCGAGCGATCGCATTCCGAATCGTCTGATGCAGATCAAGTCGGAAGGGATCGCCAAATTCATACGGTTTCGTGTCGTACGCCGACTCATGACCCTGGCCAATCGTTGCCATCTGATGCTGGCCACTTCGATCCTGCCGGAGCGACGAGAACAAATCTCGTAGCGCATTCGAGCCCAACGTTTTCAACCCTCGCGGCGTGAGTTCAAGTCTCCCCTCAACCCGATCGACAAGTCCGGCCTCGATCAGTTCATTCGTAAGACGCGATAACTGCTCAAGTGCCGATGCAGCGTCTTCGCCGAGAGTCTCCCGAATCTTCTCGGGGTCAATCTCTGCAAGGTCGGCGGGCGAGGTCGCCGCATCAAGCATTCCTTCAAGTTCATCAAGTCGGCCCATCTCCGCCATTGCGTCAAGAGCCTGCGACATCGACAGAGGGCTCTCGCCACTCATCTCATACGACGACTCAGAGTTCAACTGACCAAACTGGGCCTGAAGAGAAGATGACAGTTGCTCCATCTGCCACTGCAAATCCATGTCATCCATGAACTGCTGGGACAACCGCGCCAACTGCTCTCGCTGCTCAGGACTCATCGAGTTCAGCATCGCTTGCATCGCCGCCATTCGACGGGCAATCGACTCGAGAAGCTCGTCAAGCGTCTCAGGATCCTCAGGGAACATATCGCCGTACTCATCCATGAACTTCTCGAAACCAGGGTCTTCGCCCTGGTCACGCTTTGCGATCATTTCGTTCAACGCCGCCAACATTTCTTTCGTGCGCTGGACATCTTCAGGCGTGACCGACTCCATCCCTTCCGAAACTCGATCAACGACCTGTTGCATCATTTCCGAACGCAAACGCTCAGACAACTCATCGAACCGACGGGAGGCCTCTGCCGACTCAAAGTTGTAGCTCTGCAGACTCTGCATTCGGCCAGCCAAATCGTCAGGAAGCAAATCGAGCCGCATCTGCCGCTCATCAGCCGCCGCATTAGCGTTTTCTGCTCGCCGCTCATCACCACTACGAAGAGCATCATCTCGAGCGTTTTCGATTGCGTGGCGCTCTTCATCAAGAATGTCAGCCAATTCGCGCGCCGCTTCTGCCAATGAACCGTCAAGTTCCCCGGACTCGGCGATTTCTTCTCTTCGATCACGAATTCGATCTCGTAGCTCCGAGAGACCGGGCATCTGGCGACCATCGGGGGTCTGAAGCCCACGTTCCATTATTCGACGGAGCGCAGCTTCAACGTCTCCGTGATGGATCACTTCATCCGTAATCTGCTCCATCAACACATCAGCGTCGACGTCGAACCCCCGCTGAGAGCCATCCCATCGGGAGTAGACAAATCTCCGGGCCATATCTGCACCGTAGTTCGATCTTGTGAGAAGCATCCGATCGTGTGGAGATCAGCTGAGACCAATAGTCTCATTGGTAATGCGCGTCCCACGAACCTTCGTTTTTCTTGATCTTTCAGGATTCACGAATTACACCGCGGCATATGGCGACGACGCGGCAGGAAAGATCCTCGGAACGTTCAGGACCGTCGTTCGAGAAGTCGCCTCTGAACGGGGCGTTCGCATTGCTAAATGGCTCGGCGATGGCTGCATGGTCGTGGCGGTCGATCAAGTGGGCGCAATCGAGTTCGTCATGGAGCTCGAGCGACGAGCGACCAGAGTGTGCTCGCCCCTCACGCTTCGCGCCGGCATTGCAACCGGCCACGCACTGCTCTTTGAAGGCGACGACTACATCGGCTCTGCCGTCAATATGGCCTCAAGGCTCTGCGATCACGCAACTGGCTACGACGTACTCATGCCCGCATCGAACACCGAGAGCCTGCCCGAGGGGATCAGTGCCGAACCCTATGGTGATGTTGAATTGCCAGGTTTTCCCGGCGCAATTGAGGTTGTCCGTCTCACTGGTACGCCCCTTCGCGGCGACCGCAACGACACCGGAGAGCTCTGGACTCGCACACCTTTTGTCTGACAAGTCGTCTGACTGAGGACTGCGCCACCAATCAGCGACTTCGATACGTCGCAGAGGCACCAGACGCGTCTTTATTCAGCCGACGGGTGAGGTGTAACCCCTCCAGCACAAACTCAACCGCAGCCGCCGTCGCCGCAGGCGATGAATCTTCACCAGCAAACCGCGCAACCGCAGGCCCGAGAGCTGGGACATCGTTGACTAACTGTGCAAGTTCTTCACTAGTGCGGTCTTCGCCGGTGTGAGCCACAACACCCTCTTCAAACGCCTCCACAATCGCTGCGGTCAACGTGCCGTCATGTCGATTCGTAAACACCTGATGAACGGCGCCTTTGATGAGATTGTCGAAGATCTGCCCCTCACGACCATCATCCATTGACTCGATCTCGATCTTTCCGATCGATGACGCCGCAAGAGCATCGAGGTCATCAACCCGAGCCACCACCGGATTTTCACCAGCTCGAAGCCCTCGACGAAGTGCGTTTGCTGCCAGCGACTCGTAGTTGGCGACACTCAACCGAACGCTCACACCACTGCGTTGGTTGACGTGGCTGCTGGCACGGGCCAAATGACTGAATTCAGCCACCACAAGACCGAGATAGTCGGGCACTTCAACCGTCACACCACCGACAGATGTCGTTGTCGCCTCTTGCTGCATGATCGAGTACTCAAGGTCAACTTCAAGCGGATAGTGCGTGCGGATCTGACTGCCGAAACGATCTTTTAGTGGGGTAATGATTCGGCCGCGGTTCGTGTAGTCATCTGGGTTCGCCGATGCCACCAACATGATGTCGAGTGGCAGTCGAACACGGTGACCCCTAATCTGGATATCGCGCTCCTCAAGCACGTTTAACAGACCAACTTGAATGCGCTCGGCAAGATCAGGAAGCTCGTTCATTGCAAAAATCCCGCGGTTCGTGCGGGGAACCATGCCGTAATGCAACGTGAGTTCATCAGAGAGGTAACGGCCTTCAGCCACCTTGATCGGGTCAACTTCACCAATGAGGTCCGCAATCGACGTGTCCGGGGTTGCCAACTTCTCGCCGTACCGCTCGCTGCGGTGCACCCATGCGATCGGAGTCTCGTCACCATGTTCTGCCATGAGATCGCGGGCATGCCGCGACACGGGCGCATACGGATCGTCGTTGATTTCTGATCCTGCGACAACTGGCATCCACTCATCGAGCAACCCGACGAGCGACCGAATCATGCGAGTCTTCGCCTGCCCGCGCTCACCCAAGAAAATGACGTCGTGACCCGCAAGGAGAGCATTCTCCAGCTGTGGCATCACCGTCTCTTCGTATCCGAGGACCCCCTCAAACAGAGGCATACCCACCGAGATGGATGCAACCGCATTCTCACGAACTTCTTCCTTGACCGGCCTTGACACCCACCCCGATTCCCGAAGTGCTCCCAGCGTTGCTGGAAGGTCGGCGGGAGGAGTGATCAGATGCATGTCAGAACCCATACGGCGAAACTACTTCGCGCAGAGACTGAAGGTCTGACCCGGCTATCGACAGAATTTCACTCTCCGCAACTAGATACGCTCAACATGTGTCGTCCTGGTTGCTCGATGGTGTGTGGAATGCAGCGGAGGTTCGAGACGAACACCGTTCAAACGCGATCGGGCCCCAACTCGATCACGCTGAATGGCGAGAAGTTAATGTCCCGGGACACTGGGCTGACATTGAACCCAGCCTTACGACCGACGGGCCGCTCACCTACCGGACGACCGTTAACACCCCATCAGTCGACGAGGGTCGCCGAAGATTCCTCACCTTCGATGGCATTGCATATCACGCTGACGTGTGGCTCGACGGGGCGTATCTGGGTGATACTGAGGGCTACTTTGCTCCGCATACGTTTGATGTCACCGATCTGTGGCGACTGTCGCCCGACCACGTGATTGCAGTCGAGGTCCACTGCCCACCAACTGAGCCAGGCTCCCGTCGAACGATTACTGGAGTGCTTCAAGACCCTTCAGGGCCTCTCACGCCGAACCCCGGTGGAATCTGGCAATCGGTGCATCTCATCGACACAGGACCTGTGCGCATCGACGCACTTCGTGTTCTTTGCCAAGATGCAACCGTCGAACGAGCTCACCTCAAAATGTATGCCCGACTCGACAGCGATAGAAGTTGTGCAGCCGACGTGCAGACCCTCGTCGACGGAACCGTCGTTGCCGAACACCGAATCACGGTCGCCGCCGGCCATAACGATGTCGCATGGAGAATTGATCTCCCACGACCGGCTCTTTGGTGGCCCCGAGATCTCGGAGACCAACACCTCGTCAATGTTGATGTGGTCGTCTCAATCGATGGACACCCAAGCGATACAACCCATCGCCGCACCGGCCTTCGAGAAGTGGCATGGGACGACTGGACGTGCTCCATCAACGGTGAACGGATGTTCCTCAAGGGAGCAAACCTCATGCCCGTGGACGCACTGCTCGGACGCGCAAGCGATGAGCACATGCGACAACTGATGGAGGACGCAGTTGAACTCGGCCTCGACATGCTGAGGGTGCACGGTCATATTGCTCCGACAACGATCTACGACACCGCAGATGAACTCGGTCTGCTGCTGATGCAGGACTTCCCACTGCAAGGTGTGCAACGTCGTCAGGTCCGACCGGCAGCGATCAGGCAAGCCCAACAGATGGTCGACCTACTCGGACATCACCCGAGCGTGATCTCATGGTGGGCACATGATGAACCTGTTGCGAAGCCCGCCGATGGATCTGTTGATCAGCGCCAGACGCTCGGTCTCGCAGGGCGTGCTCGTGAACTCGCAACCAGGGTGCAGCGTGCCGTCCGCGACCAGGCACCGACCTGGAATCGATCGGTGTTAGATCCTCTCGTGAGACGGGCAATCGAAGATGTCGATCCGACACGGCGATGTGTTCCCCATTCGGGCGTGTTACCTCACCTTCCCCTACTCGACGGCACTGACGCTCATCTCTACATCGGTTGGACCGATGGGCCGATATCGCTACTGCCACGCGAGTCGGCTCGTTTTCCTCGGCTCTTTCGATTTGTCTCCGAGTTCGGGGCACCCGCCGCTCCCCGCTCACCACAGACGGTGGCAACGCTTCAAGAGCACCATTGGCCGGATGCTGATTGGGAACGATTTGGAGAACTCACCGGCACCGAACGCTGGCAGTATGATCAAACGACCCCACCGCACCTTTTCCTTGACGATGCACCATGGATTGACGCAACAGAGCAGCACCAAAGTGACGTCATCACAGCGTGGGTAACCCATCTCAGGCGAATTGCGTACAGACCGACCGGCGGATTTTGCGTTCGAGCACTCAATGACCACGCGGCCAACAGCGGGTGGGGTGTGATCGATCTCCACGGAAATCGCCGCCCAGCCTTTGAGGCCCTCAAAGCGGCGTGTCAGCCTGTGATCGTCACCATCGACCCCCTACCCGAAACAACTCTTCCCGGCCGCCGATTCTCACTTGCCGTTCACGTCTCAAGCGATCTGAGAGACGATCTTGATGATGCAATCGTTGACGTCACCATCACCAACACCGACTCAACTCAGACCCAAAGATTTACCGGCACCATTGACGCCAATGCGGCCACATACATCGGAACGATCAACACGATCTCACCAGAGGCCGGAGATATCACCATTTCTGCCGTGCTCAACGCCGGCAGATTTGGCTCAAGCACAACGAGCCGAACAACCGTCGCCTAAAGCGCAACACGCACGTTGGCCACGCAACGGTAAGTGCTCAGGTACGAGAGAGTTGCTTGCGGTTCTGAACTTTGGCTTTGCGGTAGTCAGCGTTCATTAACGCAATCACATCGATTGAGATCTCTTTCGGACACGCCGCCTCACACTCGCCGTGGTTGGTGCATGACCCAAAGTGCGAATCCATCGTTTCGACCATGTCTTCTGCACGGCTATACCTCTCTGCTTGACCCTGAGGAAGCAAGTTGAGGTGGGTGATCTTCGCTGCGGTGAAGAGGTTCGCTGCACCGTTCGGGCACGCCGCAACACACGCACCGCACCCGATGCACTGAGCGGCATCCATTGCGGCATCCGAAACGGGCTTCGGTACCGGAATGAGGTTGGCATCAGGAGCGCCACCGGTCGCTGCAGTGATGTATCCACCAGCTTCAACGATGCGGTCGAACGATGAACGATCAACCATCAGGTCGCGAATGATCGGAAAGGCACTTGCCCGCCACGGTTCAATGACGATGGTGTCA